>ERZ1292633.5141-Hain-H41-02um-R1-5141-length-11904-cov-4_pt1 | contig 11904 bp, 12 predicted proteins | sample MGYA00564406_ERZ1292633 | MGnify/ENA primary metagenome ERZ1292633 (study PRJEB36523, sample SAMEA6512639) | groundwater metagenome | collected 2019-01-08 | study: AquaDiva: Metagenomics assemblies of 32 groundwater samples
GTCAGAGTTTTATTTTAGTAAAATTGCCTACCATAATAGAAATTTGACTTCAGAATTTATTGATATTCCCAAAGAAAAATCTGCGTTGATTATCAACCTAGGAACTGCAAAGAAATTCGTTATAACTATATCTGAAAATGGAAGCAAAGCGATGCGGGGTCAACAAGTAGAATCTATTTTTCTGCTTTTTGTGATTCTCTTCATTTTGGAGAAGATTTAAGGAGCGGTGGTGCGCCTCAATTAGTAGGAATATATAGAAACAAAGGAGCATTGAATTTCGGGGTTATTTATAAAGCCAAGCGTTATTTTAACGGACACGAATTGCCAAATGAAATAAATACTAAACCTATAAAATGGCATAATAATTTACTGGAAGTTTGTGATGGAGAATCCTTAAAACTGGCTTTAGATGCAAAACCACACCCAAGACCTAGAAACGCTTAACTTATTCTGCGTAATCATCAAAACCAACTACCCTTCACATCCTTCAAAACCACCTTTGCCGTATTATGTCCACTCGCCGCAAAAACTCCGCCGCCGGGATGGGTTGAAGCACCTGTCAGATAGAGATTTTTGATCGGTGTTTTGTAGGCGGACATTTCGGGGAGTGGGCGAAACATAAACATCTGGTCGAAATCCATCTCAACGTGCATCACGTTTCCGCGAAGCAATCCGATACGTTGTTCTAAATCCAAAGGTGATTGAACGAAGCGGTCAATTATCGAATTTTTGACGTTTGGAGCGTATTCATTGACCACATCGATCAGCTTGTCGGCTTCGCGGTCTTCGATGTCTTTCCAGTTTTCGCCCGTTGATAATTCGTATGGATAATATTGTCCCCAGATGAAAAGAGTGTGTTTTCCGGCGGGAGCGAGCGTGTTGTCAACCGAGGAAAATGTCATTGCCAACGCCCCCGGATTTTTCGAGGGAATTCCGTTCAGATAATCAGCATAACTGCGGTCGAGATAATCCATCGTTGGACACATCAATTGCAAACCGTGATGACAATCAGACGCTTTTCCGCCATTTGGAGCAGATAGATAATCGGGCAATTCGGAAACGGCACAACGAATAATCATCCCGAAACCATTGCCGATTCTGACGTTTTCGATGCGTTCGGCTAAACCTTCAGGCAGATTTTCCGCACCGATGAGTTTGAGAAAAGTTGTGTGAACGTGAGCGTTGGATACGATTCTGGTCGCTTCGATGCGTTCGCCATTTTCTAAAATTATTCCGCGAGTTTCGCCGTTTTCGACCTCAATTTGTTTAACTTCCGCATTGAGCAAAATCTTCCCGCCGTGATGTTCGAGACATTTCGCCATTGCTTGAGTTAAAGCACCTGAGCCTCCACGCGGACGTTTGACTCCGCTTTTATGGATCATCGAATGCCAGCCTAAGAAATCTCCGCTTGCCATCGCGGTCGGCGGAGGACCTGATTGAGCCGCGAGCCACGCCATCGCTGCGCGTAAGCCTTCGTGTTTGAAGGTCTGTTTGACGAGTGCGCCGTAACTCGTCATTAATTTGCGAACCATATCGGCGGGATTTTTCGATTTTGTGCCGAAAACCATGTGCCGTCCGAGATTCATCATCGTCGGTGGTTTGAGAAAGGCTTGAAAAACTCCTTCGTTGAGCTTTTCCCATTCAGTCACGAATTTTTTATATCTTTCGGCATCTTCGGGCGAGATTTTGGCGATTGATTCGCAGGTTTTATCTACATCTTTCCAAAAATAAATCGCACCTTCGCCATTCGGGAGTGGAGCAAAAGCAAACGGGTCGCAGTCAATATATTCGAGTCCGAATTTTTCGAGTTCGAGGTCTTTGATAACGGGCGTGAGGTGAATCATAATGTGCGCCGATGATCCAACGTCAATTTTATAACCCGGAATGATGTCGTCTTGTGTGCAGACCGCTCCGCCGATGATATGACGGCGTTCGAGAACGATAACTTTCAGTCCGCTTTTAGCGAGATAACAAGCACAGGTTAAGCCATTGTGTCCGCCGCCGATAACGGCAACATCGTATTTTTGCTTCATTCAACTATTTTGCCACAGAGTGTGGCAGAGAACAGCCGAAAGAATCAAATTTACGTATTTATTTTGTTGAATTGAAGTAGGTTACTTAGCATCTTTTAAAACTAGGAAAGGTGATGCGAATATTAGCAGAAAGCCTAAACCGTGACCTTGGATGTCAGTGAATATTGCTAGATAAATTCCAATAAACATAAGAATCATACCAATCAGAAGCCGAAAACTTCCGGCGAAAGTCGGGTTACTATAGCTTTTATATTCTTCAACTTGGCAATTCATTTTTGTTTTTCTCCTAAATAAAATTTAAGGATTGCACTTTGCTAGAAAATGCAATCCTTTGTTGAAATTACCAAGGCAATTCGTTGCCGAGATGGATAAATTTGCCCGTGTATCCGTCTGCCGGAAGCGTTGCCAGATCAACCGAAGTTTTCGCGCCTTCTTCGACTTCGATTTCGCCGTTCGCGTTCATATCCGTGACAACCGAACCCGGATGCGCGGCGTTGACCTTAATCGGCGTATCTTTTAATTCATAAGCCAGATGCACGGCGTAACCGTTCAAAGCGGTTTTTGAAATGTCGTAAGCCGGAACTTTCCAATTATAGATCGGCGAATTCGGATCGCTGTGTAAATTCAGCGAACCCAAACCGCTTGATAAAAAGACGATTCTGCCTGCGTCCGATTTCTTGATGAGCGGAACGAATGCCTGCGTGATTGAAATCGTATTGAAAAAATTGGTATCAAATGTTTTGCGGAAAACTTCCGAAGATGTTTGGCTCGCGCCGATCGGAACACCGTTTTCGCTCTCATCAATAAAAATTCCGGCATTATTGATTAAAATATCGAGTTTGCCGTAAGTTTCTTCAACATATTTAGCCGCCGATTCGTGTGTTTTCACGTCGTCAACGTCCAGTAAAACGAATTCTGCGTCAAAGCCTTCTTCTTTCAATTTAGTTTCGGCTTCCTGACCCTTTTCTTCGCTTCGTGCACCGACCAAAACTTTGATTCCTTGTTTTCCCAATTGACGTGCGGTTTCAAAACCGATTCCGCGATTTGCGCCTGTAATTAAGGCTATTTTTTGTTCACTCATTTTATTTTTTCTTCCTTTATTTCGTTATTCAAAATTATTTTCAAAAATCAATACTGAGCCATTCCGCCGTCGGTGAATATCTCACTGCCGTTGACAAAGCTGCTGTCGGATGACGCAAGAAACGCGACTGCTGAAGCGACTTCTTCGGGCTGTCCGATTCTGCCTAAAGGAACCTGTGCCACAACGAAATCCATAAATTGTTTCGTCTGCTCTTTGTCCTTCAAAATGCTGTCCATAATCGGCGTTTCGGTTGGTCCCGGACTGACGACATTGACGCGGATTCCTCGGTCTTTCAAATCCAAAATCCAGCTTCTTGCAAATGAACGCACAGCAGCTTTCGACGCACTGTAAACGCTGAAATTGGCGAATCCTGACGAAGCCGCAGTAGAAGCGTTTAAAACAATCGAACCGCCATTATTGAAAATCGGCAGAGCTTTTTGCACTGTGAATAAAAGTCCCCGAACGTTAATGTCGAAAATCTTATCGAAATGATCTTCGCTGACTGTGCCAATCGGTGCGAAATCACCAACACCGGCATTGGCAAACAAAATATCTATATTGCCTTTTTGTTCTTTAACCGTTTCGTAAAGTCTGTCCAAATCTTCAAGTTTTGAAACGTCGCCCTGCACGCCAAAAGCGTTTTCGCCGAGTTTGGCAACCGCTGTGTCGAGCTCCGCCTGTCTGCGTCCCGTGATAAAAACGAACGCACCTTCGTCAATGAAACGTTTCGCTGTTGCCAGACCGATGCCGGTCGTTCCACCCGTAATTACTGCTGTTTTTCCTGCTAATTTACTCATAATTCCTCTTTATTTTTGTAGTTGTATATCTCTGTATATATACAATCATCTATATATTAATTAAAAAAAATTAAACTGCCGTTTTAATCTGCAAACGTTTTTGCAGTTCGCTGATATATTCGTTCATTGTTTCGTGATTTGCCGTAAAATATTTGAACTGTCCTTTTGCATTGGGCGTAATCAAATCAGCTTCGGTCAATTCCTTCAAATGATGCGAAACGGTTGCCTGCGCGACATCAACTGTCTCGCAAACACTTCCCGAACAAATGCCTCCTCTCGCATCGGTCGCAATTGTTTGAAAAATATCAAACCGACGCGGATCGGCGAGTGCTTTTGCTACTTTTTGAAATCTTTTGTCGTCCATAATAACCTCGACTTAGATATATTGACATTCATCTATATATCTTGTCAAGCGGAAAATTTAACCTTTGATAAAAGCAATAAAAAGTAATCCGACAAAATTATTTCAGCCTAAATAATTGAGTTCAAATCAGTATAGTGAGTAGCGAACTTCATTAAACCTATTCAAATCAGTGCTTAAACTTGCTCGCTACTGCTCGCTATACTGATTTTTTGACATATTTACTTAATACTAAATATGTCAGACTACTAAAAGTTATTTTACTCATTTCTTTATTTTGGACATTTCGCAAAGGATAAATACTTCATTTGGGAAAATATAAAAACGGGTTTCAACAATTTTTGCTGAAGCCCGTTTAGCTAAATTTTAAATTCAATTTTCTAACTCACTAAATTCAAAAGATGCCCCATTTGAAATTTCTTCACGCTCAGATATTTTTGAGTATCTTTTGAAGGTTTGAATTCAATCGGCAAACGCTCAGTAATTGTTAATCCACCGTCACGCATCGCTTTAAGTTTTTCGGGATTATTGGACATTGCTTTTACTTTTTTCACGCCCATATCTTTCAGAATCTCGACGCATTGTTCGTATTCGCGTAAATCAACTTCCAACCCTAAACGCGTATTTGCTTCAATCGTGTCTGCACCTTCATCCTGCAAAGCATAAGCCCGAATTTTGTTGATAATACCGATGCCGCGACCTTCCTGCTGTTGATAAACTATTACTCCGCGACCTTCTTTTTCGATAGTTTCCATCGCTCTTTGAAGCTGTGGACCACAATCGCATTTGATTGAATGAAAAACGTCGCCGGTTAAACATTGCGAATGAATTCGGACGGGAACTGCCGTTTTTTCGTCCCATTCGCCCTTGAAAACACAGACAAATTCTTCATCGCTGGTTAAAGATTTATAACCCGCAATGCGAAACTCACCAAATTCGGTCGGCAGACGCGCTTCGGCTACTTTTTCTACTGATTTAACTATCGGATGGATTCTCGTAAATTGGCGTGCCGTAATTGTGGTTACGGTGGTTGTATCTTTAATCATAATTTCCCCTTGCTCGTTCTGTTGGTATTGTATTCGTTTGTTCACGAATTTTAGATGCAAATTTTAAGATAAATTATTCCGGTTTTTTGAAATCTGCGATTTTTTTGTCGCCTTCGCAGGCTTCAATTTCTTTTTTTAGATTAACTGACTTTATTTCCTCGGTGGGCAAGCCCAATTTCTTTCTAATAAACTTTTCTGCTTCAGGTTCGATTAGTTCGCCGATTGCTACAAAGGCTTTTTTAGTTAAAATATCGCCTTCCTTTTGCAAATTTGCAGGTTCGAGAAAAATATTGAGTGGCGAACCCCATTTGCGGGTATCTCCAAACGATTTTCGGTAAGTAAAATGAGTCGTTTTTTCGCGGTCTTCATATTTTAGAGATTCGTAAACTGTAGTAAAAGTGAATTTGTAGAAATCTAAATGGTTTTTCATCTCGTCCATCGTTCCGTATTCGCCGACGGCAATTACATCCAAACCAGCCGATTTATACTTTTCATACATCTTTTGGACAAACGGAGCTTCGTGTTTCCAGTTTCCGCACCAAGGAGCGAAATAAACAACTAAAACGAGTTTTTTATTGGCAGTAAATTCACGCAAATTTATTTCTTTGCCGTCTCGAATTCCTTTGTATTTCCAATTCTTATAATCAAAAACTTTTTCCTGCAAAGGTGCTTGCTCATTTTGTGAGGAAACGCAGATAAAACTAACCAGCAAAATTGCTAAAACTACTAAACTTCTCATTTAATCGAAACTCCTCTTGAGAAAAGACTAAACTTTCAGATGCGGAAAGACAAGTAAATTTTGTCTGCTAAAGACTAACTTTTATTTTAAGTCGAAATCTATCCAACTTATTCTTGGACATAAAAACGGCTGTTCATTGCGAATCTTTATTTTTGTATAAACTCTATCTTTGGGAAGTTTGTCTGGATAACTTGAAAACAATAGACTACTTGCGGTCTGTCTATCTAAATTGTCTTTGTCAAAACCGCCAAACATTCCAGTATTTCTCAATTCGTATAAATTTCCAAAACTATCAATTATTTGAATTTCTGCATTTAGAATCGTATCGCTTGATTTTATTTTGTAAAACTTTTGATGATTATCTCGATAACATTCAATTCCCAATGAAATATGTTGAACTTTTTTCTTAATTTTCACTGGGGGCTCAATCGGAAATTCTGCCCAGTCAGGCGTAATCAAAACATCTGTCGCAATTTCCTGCATTTGGAATCTTTTGCTTCCGACGTATTTCACAACTGGATTCAGCAGAAAATCAAGGGTTTTAAGAATTATTGGCATTTTCACAATTTACAGGAATTTTATTGAACTTAGCAACTTTTTGTTTAAGCAAAAACAAGTAAATTTTGCTTATCTTTTCAAACAAGTTATAATTCATTTCAGTAATTTCAGGAGAATTTCAGCAAAAATGAGCAATCAAGCAACCGTATCAGATATTTTTCGCCGCGCATTAGAAATCAGAGAAAGTAATTCAAGCATTTCCTATAACGACATCAAATCGCGTCTCGTCAGCGAATTCAGCGGAAAACCTTTTCCGAATCCGAGCAAATTAACCATCCCCGAATATGACAATATTGCTCCCGAAGAAGATTGGACGGCAGGTTTGCCCATTGTTTTGCGCGGAATTCAAACCGAAGACTGGAAGGAAATAGCACACGGAATCATTATTTCGCTCGAACAGGTTGAGAACTATCCGAAACAATCTGGGCGCGAAGATGATCCAAGCAAAGAATGGCGTAATCGTGATAAAGGTATTGCTGAAGCCGAAAAGAAAAATATGGATAAATGGATGCCTGAGGAATTGATGGCGATGGCACAAAAAAATGTTCGTAAATAGTTTTCAGAGTTTCAGGTAGTTGCAGAGTTAAGGTGGCAATGCAACTATCTGAAACTCTCTGCAAACCCGCAACTTAAAATAAATGAGTTTTCTCGGCAAAATTTTTGAGATACCTTTCTACCAAAAAAGCGAACCGCGCAAAGCTGAAGAAATCGAAAAGCTGAATGAGGAAATAATCATCTCGCCCGATACCCGCCGCGAAAAGCGACTCCCGCCCGGACAATCCCGCACAAAGAAATTTCCTGTTCTCGATGCTTTCGGCACGCCAAAAATTGATTTGGAAACGTGGCGTTTTGAGGTTTCAGGCTTGGTAGAAAATCCAATGTCGTGGAATCTTGGGCAATTTCTTGCTTTAGAATCCGTCAAGGTCTATGCAGATTTTCATTGTGTTACGCGTTGGTCGCGGCTCGATAATGTCTGGACAGGTGTTTCAGCACAAAAACTAGCAGAAATGGTCGGTGTAAAAAGCGAGGCAAAATTTGTCGTCGCCGAGGCTTACGATCACGGAATTTTTGGCGGAAATTGGACGACAAATTTACCGATTGAATATTTCTTAAACGAAGATTCTCTGATTGCTTTTCAGCACGATGGTGAGCCAATTACGCCCGAACACGGCGGACCTGTTCGTTTAATAATTCCGCAGCTTTACGCTTGGAAATCGGCTAAATGGCTGAAAGGATTAAAGTTTGTTGCTGGAGATGAAGCGGGCTATTGGGAACGCGGCGGTTATCATCTGCGTGGAGTTCCCTGGAATGGGACAGATGGCGAGAGATTCCGTTAAGAGAAAGGAGATTTCATGAAACCGTATTTTTTTCGATTTGTAATAGCAAGTTTTGCCTTTCTTGTGGGAATTGGTTTGGTCTCTTTTTATCTTAATGCCAATTTTTTGATACAAGCTCAAGTTTCAAATAAAGCGAATGATTTGCCAAATAAAACTTCTGAAAACAATGAAGGACAAACAGAACTTACATTTAAGAAAATATCCGCAGGGTCAGCGATAAATATTAAGACAAAAGAAAAAATATCTTATATGGATTTCCGTTCGTCTGATGGCAAAAGTATAAAAGTTAATCATTTTTACGCAGGAGATTCTTATAAAAAAGAATCCGCAAGATTTGAAGTCAAATTAAAGAAGGCTAAAAAGGTTTTGGAAGTAACTCCTATTTTAGATGAACAAGGAACTGAAATTGGTAAAAGAGCCTTATTTGAAGAAAATAAAGAATTCAAGATTTTGAAATTATTTAAGGTTGATAGAAAAGAATATTTTTCATCATTTGAATTTTATGAAATTGTAGCACCTACACTAATACATCTTTTAGCATTTGAAAATCGGAAACGGTGAAAGAATTCTAAATGTTAGCAGAATAACTTAATGGTTTATTGGTCATAAAATTATGCAAGAAAATCAAAACCTAAGCGAAGAATTTTCCTACGATGTGATTGCTTATCCGAGCCAAATTCTTCTGCAAACTCATCCTACTCATTTAGCCGCAGTTGCCAAACTTTATGGAATGAATCCTGCTCCGGCTGATAAATGCCGGGTTTTGGAATTGGGTTGCGGCACAGGAACAAACCTCAATTGGCAAGCTCACGGTTTTCCTGAAAGTGAATTTGTTGGGATAGATTTAGCCCAGAATCATATTGTTGAAGCCAAGCAGGATGCTGAGGAATTAGGACTCCAAAATGTTTCTTTTTTCCAACAAGATGTAATGGAAATTACTGAAAAAACTTTTGGAAAGTTTGATTACATCATCGCTCACGGTCTATATTCTTGGGTTCCTGATTTTGTCAGAGAAAAGGTTTTGAGTCTTTATGATGGATTGTTAAATGCTGAGGGCATTGGGTTTATCAGCTACAATGTGTATCCGGGAGCGTATCGCCGCCGAATCATGATGGATATGATGAAGTTTCATACGCGCGGAATCGAAACTCCAATTGAAAAAGTAAAAAAGGGAATTGGTTTTATTGAGTTTTTAACTGAACAAACCGCGCAGCCGCAGCTCAATCGTGAAATCCTGAATGCTGAATTTGAAAATTTAGTTAAATATCCGCTCGAAAAAATCTATCACGATGAATTAGCTGAAGTTAGTCAGCCATTCTATTTTACTGAATTTATTGCTGATGCCGAAAAACACAATCTGAAATTCCTTTCTGAAAGCGAAAATCTGCCGACTCAAAAAGATAATTTTCCCGAAGAAATTATTCAGGCATTTGAAAATATTAGTCGAAATATTGTTGAATACGAACAATTTGCAGATTTTTTAGAATGTCGGAGATTTCGTCAAACTTTACTTTGTAAAAAAGATGTTGTTCTTGAAACAAAGATCAATCCTTCAAAATTAAAAGATCTCTACATTTCATCTTTACTAAAACCAACGTCGCCAACAATAGATTTAAGTCCCGATTCATTCAAAGAATTTCTTAATTTCAAAAATGAGGGTATTGATGTTGGGCATAATTTAACCAAGGTGGTTTTGGCAAATTTAGTCAATTTAGGCGCACATTTGAATACCTTCAACGAATTGATTGAAAAGGCAAATGAAATTTTGAATTCTCAAGGAATTTTGTATGAAGATTTGGAACAAGAAGCGGAAATTACAGCATCTCTTTTGCTTCAACTTTATTCTCCGAATGCGATAGGTTTTCATACTGGCAAGCCGGATTATCTTGATTATGTCAGCGAACGACCAATTGCCGGTAAATTTACGCGTTGGCAAGCAAAGCGGGGCGATTTAGCTATCAATTTCTGCGGAGCAGCGTTAAATATTCAAGATGATTCTATCCGTCTGCTTTTGAATTTACTTGATGGAACACGAACTCGTGAAGATTTGATCAAAGATTTAGTGGAAACTATTAAATCAAATAACGAAATTGCGGATGACGAAAACTTTTTAACGCAAATGACGGCAAAATTAGACCGTGACCTTTTTATTCTCGCAAAAATGGGATTCCTAGTTGGCTGAAGATTTTGGTCGCCGAAATTTTATTATAGTGAAGGACAAAACTTGCTGGAATTGAAATCGAGTCAGTAGCGTCGTCCGTGAGGCAATGCGTCTTAAGTTAATCAACCGAATACGCATCGGCTCACACCGACGCTACTGACACATTGAGCAAATTGTTTTGTCACTAACTATAATATTGAATCAGAGTGGAAGGAAAACAAATAATCATAAAGATATGAATGAAAACCAAACAACAACCGAAGAATTTTCCTACGATGTAATGGCTTATCCGAGTCTTACTTTGGCGCAAACTCATCCTGATCGTTTATCGGCAGTTGCCAAATTATATGGAATGAATCCTGCTCCAGCCGATAAATGCCGGGTTTTAGAATTGGGTTGCGGAACAGGAACAAATGTGAATTGGTTAGCCGCAAATTTGCCGGAGAGCGAATTTGTCGGCGTTGATTTAGCCCAAGTTCATATCATCGAAGCTAAAAGACACACGGCTGAATTAGGACTCAAAAATGTTTCTTTTTTCCAGCAAGATGTAATGGAAATTACTGAAAAAACTTTTGGGAAATTTGATTACATCATCGCTCACGGACTCTTTTCTTGGGTTCCTGATTTTGTCCGGGAAAAGGTTTTAAGTGTTTATGATGAATTGTTAAATGCTGAGGGAGTTGGGTTTATCAGCTACAATGTGTATCCGGGTTGTTATCGTCGGCAAATGGTTGGGGAAATGATGCAGTTTTATACGGCAAGATTTGAAAATCCGGTTGAGAAGGTTGAGAAAGGGGTTGAATTTATTCGATTCTTAACTGACAGCACAGTTAGTAATAATACTTATCACGAACTTTTGAAGCACGAACTGGAAGGCTTTTCCAGACGACCAATCGAGAATATTTACCACGATGATTTATCCGAAATTAATCAGCCATTCTATTTCACGGAATTTATTGCTGATGCCGAAAAGCACAATCTGAAATTCCTTTCCGAATGTGATTATTTACCAACTCAGCGAAATAATATTCCGCCGGATATTGCTGACGTTTTTGATACTTATAGTCGAAACACGATTGAGTATGAGCAGTATGCGGATTTTCTTGATTGCCGCCGATTTCGCCAAACTCTACTTTGCAAAAAAGATATAAATCTAAAAGACGAAATCAATCCGCTTGATCTACGGGAATATTATGTTTCGTCTCAAATGAAACCGACAGCTCCGACGATAGATTTAAATCCTAATTCCTTTAAGGAATTTATTGGCAAAAGAGGGGATAGCGTAAGGATTGCACACGTTTTAACGAAAGTCGTTTTATCCTTGCTGGTCAATTTTGGTTCGCATCCGGTTAAGTTTGACGAACTGATTGCAAAAGGAAGCGAAATTCTTCAATCTCAAGGCTTTATCAGTGAAGAACCGGAAAAGGATGTTGAAATTACAGCATCACTTCTGCTCCAACTTTATTCCCCATCGGCAGTTGGCTTTCATACTGTTCAATCAAATCTTTTGGATTACGTTAGTGAAAAACCGATTGTTGATAGATTTGCGCTGTGGCATTCAGCCCAAAGCGATTTAGCAGTGAATTATTACGGCATCGGGCTAAATGTCGAAGACGACTTTACACGAATGCTTCTTCAGCTACTTGACGGAACAAGAACCCGCGAAGATTTGATTAAAGATATAACGGAAATTATCAATTCAAATGAAAAGATTGAGGATGAAGAATCATTTTTTGCCGAGCTTTCCGAAAAATTAGACCGAGACCTTTTTATTCTGGCAAAAATGGGTTT
>ERZ1292633.5142-Hain-H41-02um-R1-5142-length-11903-cov-5_pt1 | contig 11903 bp, 18 predicted proteins | sample MGYA00564406_ERZ1292633 | MGnify/ENA primary metagenome ERZ1292633 (study PRJEB36523, sample SAMEA6512639) | groundwater metagenome | collected 2019-01-08 | study: AquaDiva: Metagenomics assemblies of 32 groundwater samples
CATTCGCTCGGCCCCTGCCCGCATGGCGGCGGTCAGCTCCCTCGCCTCCGCGTGTTCTTCGAGCATCACCCCGACCGGTCCACCGGCGGAGGGGATCCCGGCCTCGCGCATGGCGGGGAAGAGGATGTCCTCCTCCTTGTGATGGTGGCAGCCGTCGGCGTAGCCCTTGATGAAATCGGCGGCGCGCAGGAAGAAGGAAGGGGCGACTGGGTCTCCCTTCTCCAGGCGTTCCACGGCGGTCTCGAGCGCGGTGAGCACCCGCTCGATCACGCGGTGCTCGTCCATGAGGACTTTGGTGGCATTCATGACGTCATCCTTCATCGGCCGGCGCCAGATTTTGCCGCGGGGTCGGGGCCGCGCGTGACGAGCGTTTTGTAGTCGGCCATCGCGGCCTCCACGACACGCGAGGCGTGCTCCACGCCGTACGTGCGCTGGACCACGATCTGAACCTCGGCGTGCGGGACGAGTTTGTACGTGGAGAAGTAGTGCACCAGGCGCTCCACGAGGATCTCTGGGAGGTCGGAGAGATTGGTCGCCTCGTTCCACATGAAGTCGCCCTCGAGAACCGCGAGAATCTTGTCGTCGGCCTCGCCGCGGTCGAGCAACTGAATCCCACCCACCACGCGCGAGGGGACGATCACCTCGGATCGCGCGATCGGCCGCTCGCTCAGGACGCAGATGTCGAGCGGATCGCCGTCTCCGTGATCGGCCCCCGGGCAAAGCGCAGCGATCTTAGCCCCACAGAAGGTGCGGGGAATGAACCCATAGAGAGCCGGCGGCTGCGACGACGTCCTCTGAGGGCGATCGACGCGGAGGTAACCGGTCGGCTTGTCGAGTTCGTACTTGATGAGATCGAACGGCGTGATCTCGATGTAGGCATTCACCTGGAGCGGCGGCTCCTTGCCGGTTTCGAGTCCATGCCAGGGGTGAGGCCGCCAGTGGGCGAATTCAGTCGGGGTCATTGAAGCTCCATTCCGTTTAGCGCTTGCGGCCGGCCGCGAGCAGCAGGACGACTCCGGCGCCGACGCCCACGGCGCCCAGCCAGACCGGAATCGACTCGCGCTCATCGACGCTGGCCTTGAAGTCGCCGAGTTCGATGACGTTCTGGCGAGTGGTGTAGGTAGGGCGTTTCCAGAGCACGAAGACGCTCGCGGCGATCAAGAGCAGCGCTACGATTTGCAGGGGGCGCATGGAATCTCCTGTCAGGTCTAGGCGTCCTTGGCCGGAAGCGAATCGACGAAGGCGAGGCAATCGTGAAGCCAGCGAGCGAGATCCCCGTCCGACTCGTATCCGGGCGGGTCCACGAAGACGTAGCCCTTCATCGGCTTGCCCGTGAAATCCATCACGCGCGCATGAGGTCTCTTCAGCGCGTCGACGTAACCATCCGGACCGACCCTCGCCATCAGGCTGTCGCCGACGATTCCAATGAACATGTAGCCGCGCGACATGAACGCCACGCCACCGAACATCTTCTTCTCAGTGATGCCCCGTCGGTCATCCAAAAGCTCGTGAAGTCGAGCGGCCAGTCCCTCGTCGAATGCCATGCCTCGCATTATAGAGCAGGAACGGCCTTCGGATCAGTCCGACGCTCGCCGCCATCATACGCTTAGCGGTCGCCCGAATCACGCCGTGAGGAACCTGCTATTCTCGGCGACATGCCCGCATCGCTCGATTATTCGAACATCGCCGCGAACTGGTGGAGGCGATGACCTCGCCGGCCGCGGAATCGGGGGACGCCTCTTCGCCTACGCGCGGCTTCGCTGGACGCCCCGGCGCTCCGGCGCTCTGGATCGGCGCCGCCATTGCCGCCGTGATCGGCGCGCTTCTCGTCATCGCCGGAGTGCGCGCCTTCGGTCCAGCCACGCCGGAGCCCCAAGTTCGCCGCTTCGCCATCTCGGTGCCTCAATTGACCCTCGAGATGCGCCGACCGGCGCGAATCTCCCCCGACGGCCGCTTCCTCCTCTTCTCGAGCGGGAACCACCTCTCGGTCCGGGATCTCGAGCGGTTCGAGCCAATGGATGTTGCCGGCGCCGACGGGGCTACCTCCTACTTCTGGTCCCACGACAGCCGGCGCATCGGCTACTTCAAGGATGGAAAGCTCCGGGCCGCCGATCTCTCCGGCACGAATGCGGCTCCCCTCTGCGAGTTTCCCGCGGGGGACGACATCCACAACGGCGACTGGGGGCCGGACGACAACATCGTCTTCGCGCGCTACCTGGAAGGGCTCTACGTCGTGCCCGCGAATGGAGGGGAACCCCGGCTCCTGCTTCAGCGGGACTCCACCGAGGTAGACTTCCATCATCCGGAGTTCCTTCCGGACGGTCGCCACATTCTTGTCGTGGCTCACCGGAAGCGCGGGCCGAACGCCGTCCTCTCGGTGTCGTACCCCGAAGGAACCCTCAAGAACCTCGGGGAATTCGAGCGGCTCAACGCCGCGCGCTACGCCCCGTCGGGGCATCTCTTCCTCACGTACGAACACGGAGCCCAGGAGGTCCGTGCCGTTCCGTTCTCCGCATCGCGAGTGGAGATCACGGGCCCGGCGGTTTTCACTCTGCCCGGCGCGCTCTACCCTACCGTGTCGCACGATGGAACGCTCGCCTACGGCCTCGATCTCGAAATCCTGCTCGTCCAGAACTGGGCCGAAGAGCTGAAGAAACCGGCCGCGGGGAAGTAGTCCGGCCCAGGCGGGTTACGACTTGTCGAGGAACGGCGCCACGACTTCCCGCGTCTCCTTGCTGCTCACGACGGGGATGATCTCGAAGGCCACGCCCAAGCCGGTCCACTGGAGAACCCACTCTTGTAAGAGCCGCAGGTCGTCGCACTCCATCAGCTGAAAACAGCGGCCGAAGTTCGGCTCCACCCAACTGTCGACGTACTTCAGGCCCTCGGGGATCATGCGGCCCCCGTCCCGAACCCGCCGGTAGACGGGGAGCATGTCGTTGTCGCGGAATCGTTCGATGATCATGAAGAGCATGGCACTCCTTTGCGGCGAGAGAGCGAATAGAGCCATCCGATCAAGACGCCCAGCGCGAAACCGAGCGGGCCGGTGAAGAAAATCCCGAGGAGCGGTCCCTGATTGGCTTCCGGCCTCAGGACGATCGGTCCGATGAATCCTCCGGCGAAACCGACGGCGCCCAGAACGAATCCGCCGAGCACCGCCGTGCGGATCCGGGCCCGGCTCTCGGGGATGTGCCCTCGGAGCGCGAACCACCAGGCGAGGATGGCGATCACGCTGGCGAAGCCCCCGAAGGCGGCGCCCATCGAATCGAAACGCCCGCGAAATGTCGTCACGATGGTCAGGATGGCGAAGGCGGAGACTGGGAGCGCGACCAGGCCGGCCAGGACGCGCGGTGCCAAGTAGCGGCTCGATGCGGCGATTCGCTCATTCATGGGTGGCGGCTCCCCCTGGGTCCGGAGTTTGGAAGAATCGTCATGACTCGGATAACCGTAATGCCGGCCGGTTGAGTTCGATGCTTGGTTCGGCGACCGTCGACTTCAAGGGCCATCTTGAACACGCTCACCTCAGGAGAAACCATTCGACGATTCGCTCCATGAGCTGCTGCCAGCCGTCTACCTTCGGCATGGCCTTGATGCGGAACGAGTGGTTCGCGCCTGCGACACGGTCGTAGACAACGTCTTTGCCTTTCGCACGCAGATGGGCGTCAAGGGCGTCGCCAGACGCAGGATCGACAGCGTCATCGTCCGCTCCCTGGGCAACGTAAATCTTGGCATGCACCGAGGTGAGTTCCTCCATCGGCGAGGAGGCCAGGAATGAAGACCAGCGACGGTACGCGAAACCGAAGAATATCTTTTCCGTGCTCTGCGGATCGGCCAAGATGTCGCGCCATCGGTCGCACACATGGCGGACGCGAACTTCCGGATCCTCGGAAATGCTGCGAAAGAAACTCCCACTACGCGTCAGGGTGATGAGATCGAAGAGTTGACTCGGTCCGCCTCCAGCCAGGGACGCGACATGGGTGACGACCTCCGGCAACTCGCGGGCGACACGGCACGCCACCAGCCCTCCTTCTGAATGGCCAATGACCAACACCTTGCCGGGCCGGACGCCCGGAACTCGTCCGGTCGCCCGGATCGCGGCTTCGACCGCCTCTGCCCACCGCTCGAGCGTGTGTTCGCGACGGAACTCCACCGATCCCGATTGCTCTTCCTCCGTGCGCGGCTCGTCCAGGAACTTGACGCCTGGCTTCTCGACGATTAGCACCCGGGCCCTGCCGTCGGCGACCTCCTGAACGACGATATGACCGCCCGCCGGGACTACCTTTCCTTTGCTCTCGTGGAACAGCGATGCGCTACCCGAGCCCTCTATGTAGACAACGAGCGGCAGTAATCCTTGTTTTGCAGGCCCTGCGGACAAGTAGAAGGTGATCTCACGCCCAAACCGGTCAGTCGTGAAATACCTGCGATACGGTTGGTTGGGGACCGCTGCCGAATCTTCACGGGGCACGTACCCCAGCGAGGACATTTTTTCCGGAGTGAGCTTGAGATCGTCCTGCGCGTGGGTGGTCGCCGGGAGCCAGCCACATAGGGCAAGAATTACGACCGCAGTCCCAGCGAAACGATTCAAGAGACCCTCCTGAAGGTTGCGAGCCAATCTACACCTGTCGTCAAACGTCTGAATTGACCCGCGCCGCAGAACGGGGGGAAGGACTACGCCTTGCGTACGGGGTAGTGCAGGTGCGTAACACCGACGCCCGGGATCACCGTCGGGTTGCCAAGGACGGCTGGCGTGCCGGCGAGGTGGTCGAAGAGTCGAACTCCGGAGCCAAGGAGAACCGCCACGATGTCGACGTGGATTTCGTCGAGGAGGCCTGCATTCAGGAGCTGCTGGATGGTGTCAGAGCCATGAACCCCCACGGCCTTCCCGGCGGCGGCGCCTTTGGCTTGGTTCACGGCGCTTTCGATGCCGTCGGTCACGAAATGTACGGTCGAGTTGGGTCGCGGCCATCCGGCGGGGATGTGGTGGGTGAGTACGAATGCTGGTCCCCAGGCGTGATTTCCGCCCCAGCCTTCGGCTTTTTCGAAGGTACGTCGGCCGGTGAGCATGGCACCGAGTTCGGAGATGAGACCGCGAAGGTGCTCGGCGCTCGGCCCGGACACCTTGAACGTCATGGGGTCCGACCCTCCGGTGTGGATTTCGACGTCCCCCGAGGTGAAGTACCAGTCGAACAGTTCGCCCACGCCATCATTGGGGTCGGCGACGTAGCCGTCGAGCGACATGGACATGATGGCGATAACCTTCGACATGGCGAGAGCCCCCGTTTACGAAGCCGTAGTCGCGGCAATGGCGCGCTTCAGAAGCGCGATCTGGCCAGCGTGATACAAGTTGTGCTGGATGACGCCGATGAACTGCGTGTACGCGGTGTAGGGAGCCTCCGGTACAAGGGGGGCATCCAGCCGTTCGTCCGGGAAGTCCCGCACTGCCTGCCGCAGCTTCTGATTCAGTAGCTTGAGCTTTTGAACCGTCTGCTGCCAGTTCTCCTCGGTTGGCGCCGGACATGAAGGCCAGTCTTCAGCCGCCGTAAGCCGACGCCCATCGCCCGCCAATCTCCGGAGTACCAGGTCATAGTCACTGCCAAGATGAAGCACGAGTTCCCAGATGCTCTGCGCACCAGCGATGGGATGACTGGCCGCTTGCGCCGCGGAAAGGCCGGCCAGCGACTCGAGTACCGAGGGCCCGTGCCACGCCTCGCCCTCAAACGCTCGCCTTAGCTGCTCCTCCAGTCGGTAGACTTCCGCGGTCATCCGTTCCATCCACCTCCCTGCCGGCCTAACGCCTTGCCACTCAGCCGCGAGCGGGGCACCCGATTCTACTCGGCCTCGATTCTCCAGCCGCTCGTCGGCTGCAGTGGCTCGTTAGGCAGCTTCACCTCCCGTAGCGCCAACCTTCAAGATCGCCATTGGCGTTGGCGACTGAACGGCGATAGTCACCTGACGCCTAGAACGCGATTCGCGTGCCCGCTCCCGTTCCTTCGCCCCCGCCCGCGATTGGCGTGCCGGTCCTGTCGAACATTGCCAACTCTATTGCTGACGCATACGTCTGGCCATCGTCAGACAGCTTGATAGTCTCGGTAAGGACTCCGTGTCCAGCTGGCCACCAATCGCTACTATTCGGCGAGGCATCGCCTGGGCCTGGGGCCTTCGTCGTGTAGAACACGTACTTCGTCTCAAACGTTCGCGGGTCGGTCTGCTTCCACACGCCGTACGCCGGCGGGGAGGAATTCGCGGCCTCGTCGTAGTTGGACGACTCGGTCATGGTGCCGCCGGCGTTGTACGCATACAGGAACTCGAGATCCTTCATCTGGGCCAACGCACCACTCCGAAAGACTACCTTCGAGCGCCATGCGCCCACCAACATGCCGCGGTCAGCGGCAACGCTCGTCTGCGACGACGGGTCATTCCGACACCCCGCGACGATCAGAACTGCCGCAAGGGCGAGGAGCGTGAACCGAACGCGATGTTGCATTGTGGTTCCTTTCGAAGGTTTGCCGTTCACAGTCGATGCAGCTGTCCGCCCAACGGATCGCATTTAAGCAGCGGCGCGGCCGCCGACAGCTGGAGCAATGAGATCGGCGGCGGGCCGCGCCGTCTGCTTCAAATGCTAGTTAGCCAGCGACAAGGCTAGAACAGCTTTGGCGGACTCCCCTTATGGTCGATGACAGCGCGCACAAATCCCTCCCACTTCCCGATGAGGTCCTTCCACTCGTGTGAGTTCAAGTAGTCGACGCCCCTGGCCTCCAGCGAAAACTCCGGCATATAGGCGCCGAGTACGCCCTTATCGAGCAGTCCTTCCGCCACAACGCCGCGCTCGCGGAGAATGAGGGTCGGTAGGCCAAGTTGATACGCCATGGCTGGCTCGATTTGACAGTATGGGCTTGTGAACCACGCCGACTTCAAGGTGCTCGGATGAGCGCCGGGAAGATCGGCGTCCGGCCGGACGACGCCATCGGACACCAGAGTGCGCTTGAAGGCAACCGTGATCAGCCCGCTGGACTCGAGCATGAGGCGGCGAATGGCCTTCAGCGGCGCATCCATGTCATAGTCGGTTACACCCAAGGTACGGGGCTCGAACCCTCGCCTGCGAAGGTACTTCTCTAGTTTGATAACGAAGGCCTGCTGCCGCTTGACATGCGGCTTGGGGTAGCTGAGGAAGACTGGGATCCTCACATGACCTCCAGGTCGCTGGCTAACGCCGGGCGTAACCTGCGGGCGGGAACGGTGCGGCGCTTGCGCCTTCTGCAAGCACCGCGCCGGGATGGACCGTCAGGTTCACGCGCAAGTTCGACGGCTGCATCAGCCCACGCCTATTGGTCGAGCTTCCTGATTCTCGCGACATGCCGGCCTGCCTCGAAGGGCGTGGACAGCCAGACTTGGATGATCGCCAAGGCCTGCTCTTCCGGGACAAGGCGCTGGCCCAGCGAGAGCATGTTCGCATCATTGTGGGCGCGGGCGAGGCGCGCCGACTCTTCGTTCCACGCGAGCGCGCACCGCACGCCTCGAACCCGGTTGGCCGCAATGGCCTCGCCGTTACCGGAGCCCCCGAACACGATCCCTCGGTCGCACTCACCCTGTGCCACCGAAAGAGCAGCGGGGCGGACCATATCAGGGTAGTCCACTGGCGCCTCGGAGTCGGTCCCGAAATCTCGCACATCATGACCCTCGCGGCGTAGGTACTCCGCAACCCTCGTCTTGTAGCGCAACCCCGCGTGATCAGACGCAACGGCGATACGCATTGTTCCACCCCATGTCCGTGTAACGTATTGCCGCTCAGCCGCGAGCGGCGTCTCCCATTCCACTGCTTCCGCACATCGCGTGCTGGCCAGTCGTCGGGTGCAGCGGCCTGTCAGGCCGCCCCTCGTGGCAGTGCATTGCGCCACCTGATTATCGAGAACTCCAGCGTCGACTCAACGACGGCATCCCGCAGCGACCAGAGGTCTGGCAGAATTCGCAACTCCACGCCTCGCTGCAGGATCGCTCGCACGGGATCGGTGATGCATTCAATGGACACTGGTCTCACTGCGGACCGGCTCACGAAGTAGCCCGCCGTCTCGTCGGAAGATGCGAAGGTGTCACCGGGGAGGTGGTAGCAGTACAACGAGCATGACCGCACCCGCTCGAGCCACCCCGCCTCGATGGCGACGACCGCAGGGCTCGTCCCCAGGAACCGGTCGCGATCGGCTACCGTCGTACGGGGGCCAGCGTAACAGGTGACTCGAGGGCAGTCCCGCGGGACCAAGTAGTTGCGCAAGTGGTCCTCATCGACCGCCCAGACAAGTGAGTCTCCCCCGGCGGCCATCTTGCGGGGCTCGAACACAGGGATGTCCGATTCCTCGCTCACGTGATAGACGATCATTCGTTAACGGCCGATCGTTTGAATTGAGCCGCGCCGCAAAGCGGCGTTGGCTTGAATGAATTGTTAGGCCGCACATTCTGCGCCACTTCCATGCCGCCCTCAGGACTGCGGGTCGAACCCGAAGACGCGCAGTTCTTGGTCACAACGGCAGGCCTTCGCCATGCGCGCGGCCCACGCGACGGCCTCCTCGCGTGAGGGTAGTTCGAGCACAGTGAAGCCGCCGTCAAGCGGTGGCGCCCATGGGTAACCGCCCTCGGCGACTGCTCCGTCTGCTGCGACGAGAACAGGCGGCACGCCTTCGTCGATGCCGCCGCCAAAGACGTAGACGCCGGCGGCTTTCGCCTCGTCGATCACGGCGTGCGCGTCGCGACCCACCGCCTCCCACTCGCCTTTGGGCACCACCATCGCGGCGCTGGGAAAGGAGATCAGGTACTTGGCCATGGTGCTAGTTCCTTTGAAGATTGATGTCGGTCGTGGAGCGGGTGTGCGGCCTAACCAGAAGTAGGCCGCCCAGTGTATTCAGAGACGCGGACGATTTCGGGCTGGAAAGTGGAGATCTCCTCTCCTTGGCCGCGGCAGAAGGGGTGCTGCGCCACCACCTTCGTGGCCGATAGCCGGACTTCGTAGTATGATACGCCGCGCTACAGATGTCGTGGCCTTTCACCCCGCGTTCGCGTACGACTCGAGGTATCCACACGAGGAGCAGCGATCCGTTCGGACGGGGAAGCGGGCGCGCCCCTTGGTCTTCAACCCGGACCAGAAGCTGCGCTCCGGCTTGCCCTCGAGCCATTCGGTCGGTCGAACGATGTCGTAATGGGCCTTGTCCAACAGGAAGCCAGCCTTCATCTGACCACGACATTTGGGGCACTGACCGTGATCGGCCATCATGGAACCTCCGGGGGTGGCATGCAAAGAGGCCGCAGCATGGCGCCGCGGCCCCTTCAAAAATCGATCAGCGTGGTGACCGCCCGCTACTTGCTCGCCATCATCTGCATTCCCTGCAGCACACTCATCAAATGGTTTTTCATCGTCGTGTCCTGAACGGCGAGATTCAGGATCCCGTCCACCATCGTCTGGTCCTTCGCGATTCGTCCCATCAGCGACTGCATCATGTCGCCGTTCCCCAGCACCTTCTCCATCACCATCTCGCGCGTTCCTTCGCCGCCCAACAGCTTGTCGAGCACTTCACCGGAGACCGCGCTGTCGCCCGCGATGGCGTCCATCAACTTCGACTTCATCTCGCCGTTGGCGAGCACCGACTTCACCATATCCCCGCTGCATCCGACCATCATGATCAGGGCGCTCAGCAGAAGCAGGAATGTTGTGAAACGTCGCGTCATCGAATCCCTCCTGGAGTTGGATCCTTCCGTGGACCCCCCTACTGGGGCAACGCCGCCAGGATGCCACAGGGAGCGGTGGAAGGGTAGCGCCGTTGAACGTACACTCTCCCTTCCATGATCCGACTAAACGATGTCTCCTATTCCATCGGGACGCGCGCTCTCTTCTCGGGGCTGACCTGGACGCTTGGTCCCGGCGACCGTGTCGCCCTGGTGGGGCCGAACGGGGCGGGGAAGACCACGCTCCTGAAAGTGCTGCTCGGGGAGCTCCGTCCCGACAAGGGGACCCGCGTGCTCTCGCGGGGGACCCGCATCGGCTATCTCCCCCAGGAGGCGGCCGAGAAGTTCGAAGGGACGGTGCTCGACCGCGCCCTGGAGGCGCACCGCTACCTGATCGAGATGCGGGAGGAGCTGGATGCTCTCTACCAGGAGATCCCGACGCTGGGTCCGGACGACCCGCGGATGGAGGCCCTTCTGGACCGCCTGGGGGAGCTGCAGCACACGCTGGAGCGGTCCGACGAGCACACGCTGGTCCCGGAGGCGCGGCGCGTCCTGGCGGGGCTCGGTTTCTCGACCGCGGATCAAGACCGGCCGCTCGCCTCATTCTCGGGCGGGTGGCGGATGCGAGTGGCGCTCGCGGCGCTTCTCCTCACCGATCCGACGCTCCTCTTCCTGGACGAGCCGACAAACCACCTCGACCTGCCGGCGATGGAGTGGCTGGAGGAGTATCTGGAATCGTTCCACGGCGGGTTGATCGTCGTGTCGCATGACCGCGTCTTCCTGGATCGGATCGCCGACGAGGTGCGGGAGCTGGATCACGCGGAGCTGAACGAGTTCGCCATGTCGTTCACCGGCTATCTGGAAGAACGCCAGCGGCGCCGCGAGGCGCTGGAGTCGCAGAACGAGCAACTCGATCAGAAGATTGCGCAGCTCTCCCGTTTCGTGGAGCGATTCGGCGCCAAGAACACAAAGGCGACGCAGGCGGCGAGCAAGATGAAGCAGATCGACCGCCTTCGCCGCCAGCGCGTGGTCGTGCCGCGGAAGGCTCGTCACATCTCCTTCTCCTTCCCGCCGCCGCCTCACGTGGGGCGCACGCTGACGCGGCTGGACGGAGTTTCGTTCGGATACGAGAAGCGCGACATCTTCACCGACGCCAACGTGGTGATCGAGCGGGGAGACAAGATCGCCATCGTCGGGGCGAACGGAGCCGGGAAGACGACGCTCTTGCGATTGCTGGCGGGGCAGCTCGATCCGCGCCGGGGAGAGCGCGACCTCCACCCCCAGGCGAAGCTCGCCTATTTCGCGCAGCACGCGGCCGAGACGCTAGACCCCACCCAGACCATCATCCAGGCGGTGGAGGAAGTCGCTCCGTTCGGCACGCCGACGTCGGCGCTTCGCGCGCTCCTGGGGAACTTTCTCTTTCTCGGTGATGACGTCTACAAGTCGTGCCGGATCCTCTCGGGCGGAGAACGGCAGCGCGTCGCGCTCGCCCGGATGCTCCTCGAGCCGGCGAACCTCCTCCTTCTCGACGAGCCGACGCATCACCTCGACCTGGCCGGGAAGGAAGTGCTGGAGGGGGCGCTGAAGCAGTACCCGGGAGCGGTGATCGTCGTGACCCACGATCGCTCGCTCATGGCCAGCCTGGCCACGCGAATCGTCGCGGTGGAGGACGGCCGCGTTATTCTCTACCCGGGCGGCTACGACGATTACGAATCGGCTCGCGTGGCGAAGGCGGAGGCCGCGAAGCACGGCGGGATGCCCGGAGGCGCCACGTTGGTCGCCGCGGCGGTGGCGCCCCCAAAGGCGGCGCCGAAGGCCGCGCCCAAGGCGGGCACGCCGGGCGCCTCGTCGGCGAAGAACGAGTCGAAGCGCCGCGCGCGCGAGAAGGAGAAGGCCGAGCGCGACCTCGAGGTGCGCGAGGCGGAACTCAAGGAAGTGGAAGCCAAGCTCGCCGATCCCGGCACGTACGTCGATGGCCAGAAGACGAAGGAACTGCTTGCGCGATACGAGGCCCTGAGACGCGAAGTGGATGGACTCTGGAAGCGCCTCGAGGAACTCGAGGCCGTGTCTCCGGAAGCGGCGCCCCGGAAGCCGGTCTAGGGCGCTATCGCTCCAACTTCAAGAATTCCCGCAGCGATTCATTGAATCGGAGGGAATCGACGTTCCACCCCTCCGCGTGGTTCGCGCCCGGGAAC
>ERZ1292633.5144-Hain-H41-02um-R1-5144-length-11900-cov-3_pt1 | contig 11900 bp, 11 predicted proteins | sample MGYA00564406_ERZ1292633 | MGnify/ENA primary metagenome ERZ1292633 (study PRJEB36523, sample SAMEA6512639) | groundwater metagenome | collected 2019-01-08 | study: AquaDiva: Metagenomics assemblies of 32 groundwater samples
CAATTTTCTCAAGATCAAAAAACATAAAGTGCTGTGATCATGCAGCTCACGCTGATCGGTGAGCTTGCTAAGAAAATTTCGGATGAAACCAGGTCTACGAGCGCGATTCATTGGAAAGAAATGGCTGGCTTTCGTGATCGCGCCATTCACGATTATTACAGGATTGACGTTCAAGTGGTCTGGGATACCATCGTCGGTGATCTCAAACCTTTGGAAGCTGCTTTGAATAAAATAATTGAAACAAGCCATTGACACACGGCTCGTTTTTGGTTAGGCTCGCGGTGAGGTGAATCATGTCGGTTCATGCATTTCCCAAGCCTGCTGAGTCCTTCCTCGACCGCTGGGGGCACTGGTTGCTGTGGATGGGTCCCTACATCCTGATCATCAGCGTCCTCGCCTGGACGCCGTGGCTCGCACTTCTGCTCATCTGTGTTGAGCTCGTGCAGTTCACAGTTCACGCCGTGCGACATCATCCAGATCATCCAATGGCTGACACCATGTCGATCTTCGTGGTATGTGTTGTGCTGATTTTCGGCATCGCGCTGGTTCCCTCGGTAGAGATTCCATGGCTTTTCCTACTCGTTGTTTCTCAGATCATTTTGAGCAATTCGGTGCATCGTTGGATCCACCATGATTTCACTGGTTGCTGGTTTGATCAGTGGAAGTTCATGGTAGGTCTCGTTTACTTCTGCGTCATGGGTTTCGTTGCGATCATCCTCATGACGGGTGACGGCGATGTCCACGGCCTTCCACTCCTGCGCGCTTTCCTGCTCTAATCCTGGGCAGGATTTTATTTTGCCAGCACCTTGCGAGAGAACTTCTCCGTGCTATCCTGTGCGCATATGGGATCTATTGTTGGTTCCTGGAGGCCATGCAAATATAAAACCCCCAGAAGCTCCATGAGCGAAGGTGGGGGTGAGAGGAGAGCTAGGCCGAAGAGGCCACGGGTCGTGCGTTGTGCGTCGTGATTTTTTCGAACAGCCCTTCACACCAATCGTTGTTGGCCGTTGAGGTGAAGTCGATTTGTGCTTTGTACGGTTTCCCCACCTGCACAAGGACAGGGATCCAATTCATGTTCAGGATGGTGTTGAGAAGGGTGGTTCCTTCTCGCGTGCGCGCGAGTTTTTTGTTGAGCTCACTATCCTTCTGTTTCCCTCTTTTTCGCGTGGCGAGGTAGGCTTTGACACCTTCCATTCCAGCAACCGCTTGGACACTCACCGCTGCACCGAGGCCCTCTTCCGCCCAGAAAAAGTCGATCCCCATGCAGGCATCTTCCTCGTTCGTGGACAGGTAGAGTCGAGAACTCGGACGACTTGCAAGAAGCGTGTTTACGACTGCCGCGACCGCGCTCGCTCCGACGAGGTTCATTTCCCACTGCTGTCCGTTCACTTGCATGTTCTTCATGTACCGCATGGTGAGGATCGTTTCAAACTGGGAAGGGTCGACGTCGCACAAGAGCTGTGTGAGCTGGTCTTGAATCATGGCTCCCAGTGCTGCTCTGGCCGTCCGATCCTCGTCACTTTCTTTTGTGAACTGATTGTAGAATCGTTGGTAGACGGCCGTGTAGATCAGAGCGCGATCTGGGTGGGAAGCTGTCCTTCCATGAAGGATGCGATCTGCGTGGAACTGGAAGAAGTACCGGTGGAGCGCGATGGATCTGGTACTTCGCAGGAGACTGCAATCCAGCGGTGTCATCGCCTTGCACAGAAGTCCCCGCACGGAGCTGAGTGTATGTTCACTCAGCCGGACGCGGCCTTTATTTTGAAGAACGATTTCTCGATGCGTGAGCAGGAAAGCACTAAGCACGGTTTACTCCAGAAGGGAGATGGAATACTAGCTGTTTCCTTAATTTTCGTCAATCCTTGGAAGGTTTCGTTGCTTTTTGTTATGATCTCTGGCGTATGTCATACAATCATCAACTAATCGAAAAGAAATGGCAGGAGCGGTGGGAAGCCGCCGGTATTTTTCATGCGAAAGATTCTGGAGCAAAAAAGTTTTATTGTCTGATCGAGTTTCCGTATCCGTCAGGCGCTGGTCTTCACATTGGTCATCCGCGTTCTTACACAGCTTTGGACGTTGTTGCTCGCAAGCGACGGATGCAAGGAAAGAACGTGCTGTACCCAATCGGTTGGGACGCGTTTGGTTTGCCAACAGAAAATTACGCGATCAAGACAGGGCGCAAACCCCAGGACGTCACGATCGAAAACGTCGCCACGTTCAAGCGTCAGCTTCAATCACTCGGAATTTCTTTTGATTGGTCACGCGAGGTGAACACCACGGACCCCACGTATTACAAATGGACACAATGGATGTTCCTACAATTTTTTAAAGCTGGGCTTGCGTACAAAGCGAAGATGCCTATCAACTGGTGTTTGTCATGCAAGATCGGACTCGCCAACGAAGAAGTCGTGAATGGAAAGTGTGAGCGCTGTGGAGGAGACACGGAGAAGCGCGAGAAGGAACAGTGGATGATTGCCATCACCAAGTACGCGGATCGCTTGCTTGCAGATTTGGATCACGTTGATTATCTGGAGAAGATCAAAACGCAGCAGCGCAACTGGATCGGCAAGAGTGAAGGAGTCGAAATTTCTTTTGTCATTGCGAGCGAAGCGAAGCAATCTCAAGGCGGAGAGATTGCTTCGTCGCCAGCAGCTCCTCGCAATGACATAGAAGTTTTTACCACGCGAGCAGACACTATTTTTGGTGCCACGTTTTTGGTTGTCTCACCTGAGGTCGCCAAGAAGTGGATTGATGTTGGGTGGGAGGCGCCAGAAGCTGTACGGGTGTATGTCCAAGAATCTCTCGGTCGAGCTGAGATGGATCGTGTCAATGCTGAGCGAGAGAAGACGGGTGTGGATTCTGGCGTCGTTGCGGTGAATCCTGCCAATCAAAAAGAAATTTCTGTGTGGGTTGCTGACTATGTGCTGGGAAGCTACGGCACAGGGGCGATCATGGCAGTGCCACAACATGACGAACGTGATCGAGCATTCGCCACGAAGTTTGGTTTACCGATTGTGGATGAGCCTCTTGTTGATATTGATGAAGTGGTCAAGAAGGTCGGTGGTAAAAAAACCGTGAAGTACAAACTCCGTGACTGGGTTTTTTCTCGTCAGCGTTATTGGGGTGAACCGATTCCACTTGTGTGGTGTGAGGAACACAAATGGGTTCCTGTTCCAGAGGATCAGCTTCCTGTTGTGCTCCCTGAGATTGAGAAATACGAACCGACCGACACAGGCGAATCTCCGCTTGCGACCATCGAGAGTTTTGTGAACACGACGTGTCTAACCTGCGGCGGTCCAGCAAAACGGGAGACAGACACCATGCCAAACTGGGCAGGGTCAAGCTGGTACTTTTTGGCGTACGCCATGCATTCAGAGCTCGGCGCACAGCCTTCTAAACACCTACAACCTAAAACCTACAACCTCCTTAAATACTGGATGCCAGTTGATCTCTACAACGGTGGCATGGAACACACGACTCTACACTTGCTCTACTCCAGATTCTGGAACAAGTTTTTGTTTGATCAAGGACATGTACCAACATCTGAACCATATGCGCGTCGTCACAGCCATGGACTAGTCCTTGCGAGCGACGGAACAAAGATGAGTAAGTCCAAGGGCAACGTCGTGAACCCAGACGAGATCGTTTCCGAATATGGTGCGGACTCGCTGCGCATGTACATCTTGTTCATGGGACCGTTTGAGGAACCCGTGCCGTGGAGCCTGAATGGCGTGATCGGCGTGCGTCGGTTTTTGGATAAAGTCGTGAGGTATGTTGAGAAGTGGAATGAGTCGAACGCTCTCCCCCTTGCCAAGGGGGAGTCGGAGGGGGTCGTAGAGCGCCATCTCAAAAAAATTTCCGACGACATCGAAGCATTCAAATTCAACACCGCCGTCGCTGAGTTTATGATGTTGTTCAACGACATTGGCGATCAGTCTCTCACACGCGATCAGCTCAAGCGCATCTTGACCGTGCTCTGTCCGTTTGCGCCGCACGTGGCCAACGAGTGCTTTGAGATGATTGGTGAGAAAGGCTTGGTCGAGGAACAAGTGTGGCCAGAGTTTGATGAGCAGTTACTCAAGCGCGACCTTGTCCAGATCGCGGTACAGGTAAATGGCAAAGCCCGCTCGACGATTACGATTGCGCCAGACGCAGACGAAGCAACAGCGCGTGTCGCGGCGATGGCGGATGAAAATGTTGCAAAGCATCTTGAAGGAAAAGAAATCGTGAAGATTGTGTACGTACCAGGAAGGATTGTAAATGTCGTGGTGAAATGAGAAGGAGTTGAAGAAAGAATTATTCGGGGGTAAGCTCTCGGGACTATGAATCTTGTCATGATTGGAACGGGTTATGTGGGACTTACGACCGGTGTTGGCTTTGCAAGTTTGGGCAACCAAGTTGCGTGCGTTGATATTGATGCTGGAAAGATCGCGCGGCTGGATCGAGGGGAGGTGCCGTTTTATGAGCCTGGGCTTCAGGAGGCTCTCAAGCAGGTTCAAGAACGTGGACGTTTGTTGTTCACAACGGATTTGAAATCGGTTATCAGCGACGCGGAGATTGTCATGATCGCGGTTGGGACGCCTCCGAAGAGTACAGGTGAGGCAGATCTTACAGCGCTGTTTGCTGTTGCCGATCAGGTGGGACAACTTCTCGATCACGAAGCCGTGATCGCGGTGAAGAGCACGGTGCCAGTTGGGACGAATCGTCGAGTCCTCGCACGTGTTCGAGAGTCGATGTTTGCGGCAGGACGTGATGAACTAACGAGTCTTATTCATATCGTTTCGATTCCAGAATTTTTACGCGAAGGCTCGGCGTTTGAAGATTTTTTGAAGCCCGATCGTATCGTGATCGGGAGCGATGACCAGGTTGCTGCACAAACGGTTGAGCGGCTTCATAAGAATATTGTGGCACCGCGTGTGATGACGACACTTGAATCTGCCGAGCTTATCAAGTACGCGGCCAATGCGTTTCTCGCCACAAAAATTTCCTTCATCAACGAGATTGCTAATCTCGCCGATCGAGTTGGTGCTGATGTTCGGCATGTGGCTGAAGGTATTGGTCACGATCACCGCATCGGTCCGCACTTTTTGAAGGCTGGTGTAGGCTACGGCGGTTCGTGTTTCCCCAAAGACGTTTCAGCGCTGGAACAAATTTCTGGTGCCCATGGGTATTCATTCAAGCTTCTCTCTGCCGTGATCGAAGTGAACAATCGGCAGCGTGAAATCTTTTTTAAGCGCATGATGGAAGAGTTGGGTGGCGTGAAAGGCCGGCGTGTTGCGGTGTGGGGACTGGCGTTCAAAGCGCACACAGATGACATTCGCGAGTCTGCTGGCATCGAGATCGCCCAGCGACTTCATGCCGCTGGTGCAGATTTGGTTGTGTATGATCCTCAGGCCATGGACAACGCAAAACAGGTTCTCTCCGATCATGTTGAGTTTGCACCCACGGCGGTGGATGCTGCCACGGGAGCTGACGTTCTTGTTGTGTTGACTGAGTGGCCAGAGTTTCGCGAAGTTTCTTTTTCAACGTTGAAGGAGAGCATGCTCGAGCCAAGAATTTTTGACGGCCGCAATCATCTCGCGGATTTGAATCTTGAGAACCACGGGTTCCAGTATCGAGGTGTAGGACTTGGCAGCTATGCGTCTGCGTGAAATCCTCCAGTCGCCATCCAAAACACTCGCCATTTCTTTGGCGGTGTTTTGTTTTGGCATCGTGCTTGGGCCTCTTGTTCCTCCAGTCGCGTGGGAGATGTTTTTGACAATCACAGTCATTACCATGGCGCTTGCTTTTTTTTTGAGGAATAAAGAACAACGCTTCACAAGTGCGCTCATTGCCATTTTTTTCTTCGCTCTTTTTCGATTTACAAGCGCGATCACCCCCTCGATTATTCCATCTGTGGCAGACGCTTCGAGTTCACAGACGCGCGTCTCTGGCATTGTTTCCTCTGAGGTCGAGCGTCGAGTCAGCTCGCAGCGTATTGTCTTGGACGATGTCTTCGTTGCTGATGAACCTCGCGCTGGCAAGCTCCTCGTCTGGGCGCCGCTCTATCCAGAAGTTCTTTTTGGCGACGCACTTGTTTTTAATTGCCGCGTAGAAAAGCCAGAACCGTTTGAAGGATTCGCGTACGACAAACATCTTGCGTCGCAGGGGATTCTTGCTGTGTGCCCGAGACCCGAGTACATCGATGTTCATTCGGCTGAGTCCGTGTCTTTTTTAGGAAGTCTTCTCCTTCTTAAAACAGCCGCGGTACATCGGTTGCAGATGATCCTTCCAGAACCTCACGCATCGTTTCTCTCAGGCCTCTTGTTTGGAGGGAGTTCATCGCTCTCAAATGACATGAAAGACGACTTTGCTGCGACAGGAACGTCCCACATCCTCGCGGCTTCAGGATTTAACGTCTCGCTTTTTTCGCTTACGTTTCTTTCTTGGATTCTTACCACACGTATCGGTCGCAAGCGCGGACTCATCCTCACAACGATGTTGATCGTGGGCTACGTTCTCATGGCTGGTGCGACTCCGGCTGTGGTGCGCGCTGGGATCATGGGTGTGGTCGTGGTTCTCTCCAAATGGATTTCACGCAAAGCTTTCATACCAAATGTGTTGCTGTTGACGGCAAGCGTGATGTTTCTCTTGAATCCGTTCGTCCTCTCCGACGTTGGATTTCAATTATCCTTTGTCGCGACGGCTGGGATTCTTGCGCTCACGGACCGAGTGAGTAAGCATCTTGCATTCATCCCCAATACGTTCGCATTCCGTACCTCCTTCGCTGCTTCACTTTCTGCCATCATCGTTACGCTTCCGATTCTCTTGTGGCACTTTGGGAGCGTGTCTCTGGTCGCTCCCTTTGTAAACCTACTTGTCCTCCCGTTGGTTCCCTACGCGATGTGGCTCACGTTGATCGGACTGGGAGTCGTTATCACTTTTGGAGCGATCGCTCAAATTTCGATTTTGCCAGCCTGGGCGCTTTCCTGGCTCATGCTCTGGCTCATCTCCATTTTTGGTGCAATTCCATTTGCATTTGTTGAACCTGCACATGCACAGATTCTCGCCGTCCTCACCGTCGGTGTATTCGTCGCATTCTTGATCCATCGTCGCTATGCGCGCTAAGCCTCGTCATCCATACATCAACTCAGACAAGATTTCGATCGCGCTTGTTATCTCGTTGATCTTTTTGTTTTCCATTGTCCAGTGGACGTTTCTAAGTGCACAATCATGGCCGTTGTCTGAGCAGCCGCTCAAAATCTGGATGCTCGACATTGGACAAGGCGACGCACTCTTCATCGAGTTTCCAACAGGTGAGCAAATGCTTGTCGATGGGGGACCAGACGATTCTGTCCTAGCAAAACTTGGGAGTGTGTTGCCTCCTTGGGATCGGACACTCGACGTGGTTCTTGCGACCCATCCAGATGCCGATCACGTGAGTGGAATTATTTCTGTGTTGGATCGTTATGATGTCTCGACGATTTATGAAAGTGGTGTTGGAGCTCACACGCCGTTTGGACAGGCGTACGAAGAGCGTCGTGATTCAGAGCAGGCGCAGGTCGTCGAGATTTCGCAGGGCGATGTGATCACGATTGGCGAGGTAACGCTCACGGTGTTGTGGCCAGAACAAACGCAGGAAGGACAGTATCCTGCAAAACGAAATAATGTTTCGATCGTTTTTTTACTCGAGTATGGTGAAACGTCAGTGTTGTTTACAGCAGACACAGAGCAAGAAGTAGAAGACGAATATGCCTTGCAGGTGGGCGATATCGACGTTCTGAAAGTTAGTCATCATGGCAGTCTGACCTCAACCAGCTGGGGTCTTCTAAAGCCCACTGATCCTGAAGTCGCGCTCATTTCTTTGGGGAAAGATAATTCGTATGGCCACCCTCATCCAGTGATCCTCGATCGTTTGAATCAAGTCGGCGCAAAGATTTTCAGGACAGATCTCGATGGTGATATTCTTCTTACATCATTCGGCGGCGAGCCAACGATTGAATCACACCCATTGCCATTTTAGGTTGTAGGTTGTAGGTTGTAGGTTGTAAAAAAGGTTATAGGTTTAAGGGAGTAGGTTGTAATTCGGAAATTTTTTCCACTACCACCTAAAACCTAGAACCTAATCCCTATAACCTACAACCTAAAACCTCCCCTATGCCCGACAAACACCAAACCCTCGTCCTGCTCAAACCCGATGCTCTTCAACGCGATCTCCTAGGTGAAATCATCCGCCGTTTTGAAATGAAGGGACTTAAAATTGTTGGTCTCAAGTTTATCCGTCTTACTGAGGAGCTGTTGGATGAACATTATTCGCATCTTACCGACAAGCCGTTTTTTGTGAGTCTCAAACAGTTCATGATGCAGACGCCTGTGGTCGGTCTTGTGCTTGAAGGCTACGACGCGGTAGCGGAGATGAGAAAAATCGTCGGCTCGACCAATCCTCGCGAAGCTGATGCTGGAACCATTCGAGCAGACTTTTCAATGAGCGTTCCTTCTAACTTGATTCATGCCTCTGATTCCCCAGAAGCCGCAGTAACGGAGATCAGGCGATTCTTCAAGGACGAAGAAATTTTTGACTACGAGAAGATCACGGATCGTTTTATTTTTGGCGAAGGCGTCTAGTAGACCTGTTGCTTAATAATCTTTCGGCCATTTCGGCGCCGGTTTGGCCTGCAACGGTTTCAGAACTCGTCAAAATATCCAGATATTCTTCCTCGTTCTTCAACCGTTTCGGCTCAAACGGCATCCGAACTATCTCGAAAGTTATTAAGCAACAGGTCTACTATGGAAAAGAAAAATTTTGGACTCAGTGATTTTCCTCAACACCGCGCGAACCTGGAAGAGCAAGCTGCCAATCTTGGTTTGGAAGGCGCCAGGTCGCAGACAGAGCGTGAGGCATACGCACGGCGACTCATTCGTGGAATTTTAACAAGTGACCTTTTGGACAACGTTCGTGTGATTGGCGAAACTAGGCTCGTGCATGGACAGGGTGGTGGACATACCATTCCTGAATTTGAACGGATGGTGGACACATGGCTCAATTTTCCTCGTGAGACACTCGCTTCCATAATTGAAGAGGAACAGCGAGCGATACGAATGGAAGAAGCGCGTAAGGGAGAAGATGACGAAGAGGAAGAAGAGGCAAAAGTTGCCTAAGGAGTCTGTGCAAAACTCGTGGATAGACAAGGGACAATTATCCCTTGCCAGACTTGCGTCTTTCTGAGAGCATGTTACATTTAAATTGCCTTACGGTCAGATGGGTGAGTTCCATGAACAAAAATTAACCCACCGATCCGGGAATGCCTCGCCTTTTGGCAGGGCAATAGGATCATCCGGTTTTAACCCACTGTTGCGGACGACATGGTGGATACGACAAGCTGCCATCATCGCTGCACAGCCAGGATCGCTACGGAACCCGAGCTTATGGCTCTCAGGGTAATCCGTCACAACCGCACTCTGCACTAAACTTATCTGGGCCACCCATCTTTTCGTAGGGCACCAAAAATATGCACCACCCTGAGTTCTATCGAAGGGGTGAGCCACTCATCGACAATCTCGGTGAGTGGTTTTGAATTTTGTTCCAGCGGGCTGGGAACAAGGTTCACTGAAATACATAAAATCCTGAGAGCAAGTCTCAGGATCAGGGAAGTTCGAACCAGGATCGCAGACGCATCAGGTGAAGTCGCAGCCGTGTCTCGCTTCCACAGAGCAAGGAGTGATCGCCAGTCACACGAATTTTTTGTACCTGCTCACCGCGGTAGGTCGGTGACGGAAGGAGGAAGTCGTGTTCTGGGATGATGGCCATCACAGGACATGGGAAGCGTGGCATCCACACGCGCAGTGGTGGCAGGAACATCTGGATGCTTGTCCAGCCAGATTCTGCGTGCATGTGGCGATCGAAGAGCTCTGTGCTGAGAGATTTTGCGTCATCCTCTTGGGTTGCCTGTGCGAAGATGCGTCTCACCTGACTCTGTGTGTCCAGCATGAGTGGCTTGCCAAACAGCGTACGTAGGATGGGACGCAGAGCAAAGGTGAGAGATGTGAGCAGGACGCTGAAGCGCACACCGAAGCGCTCCAGTCCAGAGATCAGCGCTACCTTTTTGAACAAATCCGTCCGACGAACCGCGACACCGCGGGCGATCTGCGCGCCCATGGAGTAGGCGAGCGCCAGGCTTCCGTTTGGGACAGGCTCGAGCTGTCTGATAGCATGTAAGACCATCTCGTTCATGCTTTCGCCTTTGTAGGTTACAACGACGATTTGGTAGTCGCTGAAATAGTTGATCACGTTTCGAAACCACCATCGAGCCACGAGTTCAGTCTGGTTTCCCCATGCCCCAGGGAATAGGACGAGAGTTCGTTTGTCTGTGCCCATGCATCCTCCAAGAGTGGACTCAAAAAGATGCCACGGATGATGACATCTGTCAACGGGAAAGGGAGTAGCCTCGCCCATAGGACGGGCACGGCCGAGGGACGGTAGGTTTTAGGGTTTAGGAGATAGAAATCGGGTCGCCTTTGCGAATGCCGAATTTTTCGGAGGCAGAGCCGCCTTGGATGATGAGCTCGACGAAGCGGTGATCGTGTAGGCCTGAAGATCCGACGATCAGCGCGGTTTGACCATCGGGAACTTCCGCAAGTCGTTCCACGCATAGAACTTCAAGTGATGTTGTGTCAGCAAACGTGACGCGTTTTCGGTCTCCTGCTTCAAATGCGCATTCGATTGAGGTGATGCTGGTTTTACAGTTGCCGAAAGAGTCTGCCCACCAGACGAGCGATGGGAGATCAGCGATATCGGCAACGGGAAGCACTTGTGCGTTGACATTTTTTTTGTCCCAAACAATGCGAGCAAGACGTGGTAGATAGTTGAGAGAACGGAATTGTGTGTGCACGGCTGCGTCGATTTGTGAAAGAGTATAACCTCCTGCTGTGAGAGCGGCTTCAATGTCTGTGACATGTACAGCATCAATCAGTTTGAAACGTTTAAGAAGGCTTAAACAAAATCCATCCACTGTGCCGATCACAAGTTTGTTTCCCACCCACGCGTAGCCAAACGGTGAACCGTTTTTCCATTTTTTAGCGCGGCCGTGACGTGGAGCGCAGTTCACCGCGATTACACCTGGTGCGTCATCACTTGCGTCCAGTACGTCAATGACGTTTCCCGCCGCTTCGATATCAGAGGTCGCGCTAATAAAACTCACATGCATTTGTGGAAACAGGTGAGCATAGCGGGTCTCCTGTCGTGAACGCGCATTGTCATCGCGACAGTCAGTGATGATGGTGACGAACATACGGGGAGAGGTGGAATAGGTGGATAAGGTGGAAAAGGCGGGAGGGGAAGGAGGATCGAAAAAGCAAGGAAGAGAATAGCAGAGTTTTGTTCTTTCTGGTAGTCTCAGAGCGTTATGAATGACGTTTTCAAAATCACTGGCGGTGTGCCACTCAAAGGAGAGATGGCGGTTTCAGGTGCCAAGAACGCGGCGAGTAAGATGATGATCGCCTCGCTTCTCACTGACGAGCAGGTTGTTTTGTCTAACCTTCCTCGGCAACAGGAAACAGATATTACACACGAGATCATCACAACCGTTGGTGCACAGACCCAGTGGCTCGACGAGCACACGCTCAAGACACAAACCTCGACGATTACGTCTAGTCACGTGGCAGAGCTCACACGAAAAAATCGCATCAGCGTGTTGGCGATTGCGCCGCTTCTGCATCGCACAGGAGAAGCATTTGTGCCACTCGTGGGAGGTGACAAAATCGGTGCGCGTCCGGTGAATTTTCATATTCAAGCGCTCCAGACTCTGGGCGCCACGATCGAAGAGACGACAGACGGCTATCGCGCGACCGTGAATAAACGACTGAAGGGCGGGCTTATCAAATTTCCGTATCCGTCTGTGATGGCTACCGAGACCGCGATTTTG
>ERZ1292633.5145-Hain-H41-02um-R1-5145-length-11893-cov-6_pt1 | contig 11893 bp, 10 predicted proteins | sample MGYA00564406_ERZ1292633 | MGnify/ENA primary metagenome ERZ1292633 (study PRJEB36523, sample SAMEA6512639) | groundwater metagenome | collected 2019-01-08 | study: AquaDiva: Metagenomics assemblies of 32 groundwater samples
TGAACCTGCGGTTCGGCCTCAACCGCGGCCGGTGGGAGGCGTCGTTCTTTGCGAACAACATCACCGACGAGTTGGCGTTCCTTGCGCTCGACCGTGAACGCGGGACCCGCGCTCGCGTGGGCTATCTGACCAACCAGCCGAGGACGATCGGGGCGAACCTGCGCTTCGAGTACTGATGGCGGGCAGGGAGTAATGCACCGGGGCGGCCCTGTACGGGACGCCCCGGTGTTCTCATTCCGGCATGGCCTCGGCGACGGCTCCGGCATCGAGGCGAGCTCGCGCGTCGATGCCGAGCCAGAGGAGCGCTCCGAGTACGGCGAGCACGCTGCCGCTGCCCAGCGCCACAACCCAACCGAACCTGTGCACGAGGATCGGCACGAGGGCGGTGGATGCCACCCCGCCAAGGTTCCCCATCATGTTCAGGATCCCGGTCGCCGCGCCCGCGTGCGGTCCGGCCACGTTGATCGTCGCTGCCCAGAAGGAGCCCTCGGTGAACTCCTCGAAGCCGACGGCAAGCGACAACCCGGCGATGGCCAGGTAGGGGTTGGCGGCCATCGCACCGTACAGGAGAAAGAGACCGGACAGCGCCAGTCCGGTCATCGCCACGACGCGTCGACCCGTGCTCTCCCCCCATCGGCTGACCAGGTGATCGCTCAAGATGCCGCCGACCGGCGTCAGCACCGCGGCCACGATCCACGGCATGCTGCTGAAGACGCCACTGCGAAGGACACTGAAGTGTCGAACGTCCACCAGATAGGTATACAGCCAGAACACGAAGATGTAGAGGATGTAACCGCCGACGAAGTAGCTCAGCGACAGGAGCACGATGTTGCGGTTGCCGAACAGCCGCCACCAGGAGACGGTGCTCTCCCCCGCACCGGGCGCCGGTTCGCGAGCGACAGGACCGGAGGCCGTCGGGGCCCGGTCGCGGGCGACGACCCACCAGATCAAGGCGAAGGCGAACGCCAGGCTGGAGGCGACGTAGAACGACGCGCGCCAACCGAGCCTGACCATGACGAGGGCGGTGAGGGGTGGCGTGATCGTCGACCCGAGCGACACACCCGCGATGACGTAGGCATTGGCGCGTCCCCGTTCGGTTGGCCTCATCCAGTTGGCGATTGCGCGCGCCGCGACGGGGAACGTGGCTGCTTCGCCCACGCCCAGCAGGAACCGGAGAACGAGAAACGTCCAGAGGATGCCGAGCGTGCCCGAGACGAAGATTCCGGGCAACAGGCCCGTGAGCAGCGTCATCAGCCCCCAGGAAAGTGCCGCCAGCGCCAACACGAGCCGCGGGCCGAAGCGGTCTCCCATCCGACCCGCGGGAATCTGAAACAGCGAGTAGCCGATCAGAAAACTCGAAAACACCCGGCCCATCTGGATGTCGGTGAGGCCAAACTCCGGCTTGATGTAGTTTGCCGCCACCGCGATGTTGGAGCGCTCCACGTAGCTCACGAGTGCCAGGCCCGCGAGCAGGCCGATCGTGGTCCAGCGGGACGCGGTAGCGAGATTCGCCTCAATCTTCGGCGGCTTCATGTCTTCTCGGGGGTCTTGGGGGCGGGTGACCGACGGCCACGAAGTCTACGTGCCGCCGCGAAAACGTGGGAGTATCCCGGACGCGTCGTGTCTTGCTCGACCCTGATGCCAGGCGCATATTCGCCGTCGTGCGCCAGGAGCGGCCGTGTCGCGAACGGTGGCCCGGTTGATGGTTGTCCGACCTCACCATGAATCGACGGCACTCAGCACAACTCAACGAGGATGTGATGTCGACCGATCGACGGACGTTTGTGCGGCACGCCGGCACGGCGGGAGGTGACTAGCAGTGGCACTCCGGATCGACTGCCCGAACTGCGGAAGCCGTCCCTTTACGGAGTTCTGGTTTGGCGGCGTGCTCGCCGGCGAACCACCCACTCCCGAAAGCACCATCGACCCCGCCGCCGAGTTTGCGCGCGTCTGGTACAGGAGCAATGTCGCCGGCATGCAAACGGAACGGTGGTTCCATTTTGCGGGCTGTCGGCGGTGGCTGACCGCTTGTCGTGACACGCTCACCCACGCGGTTCATGACGTTCATTGATTTCGAGGGGCGAAAGCTGCCCGTCCGTGACGGAGACACCGTGGCGTCGGTGCTCCAGCGCGAGGGCGTGACGGTCCTGTCACGGTCGTTCAAGTACCATCGCCCGCGCGGACTGTATTGCGTCAGCGGCGACTGCCCGAACTGCATGGTGACAGTCGACGGCGAGCCGGCAGTCCGGTCGTGCATTACGCCTGCTGCCGATGGCCAACGGGTTGCGCGGGCCAACGGGTGGCCGTCGGTGGAGCACGACGTGCTCTCGATGACGTGGTTCATGCGATGGGCGCTGCCGGTCGGTTTTTACTACAAGCTGTTCACCATGCCGCGATGGCTCTGGCCGTTTGCGCAGAAGATCATCAGCCGCGTTGCGGGGATCGGTCCGGTCGACCTCACGAGCAAGCCGGAGAAGCTCGAACGTCGGAACCATCACCCGGACCTCGCGGTGCTCGGCGGCGGCGTCGCCGGCCTGTCGGCCGCACTCTCGGCGGCCAGGGACGGCGAATCGGTCGTGCTTCTGGACGAAGGGATGATCGGCGAGAAGGTCGCGCCGGGACCGGTGCGGTCGGCCATCGACGATCTCCTCCAGGCGGTCCGCGCGCAGTCGCGTGTGACGATCGTCGAGCGCTCGCCGGTCACCGGCGTGTACGAAGGCCCGCTGGTGACTGCCGCCGCTGCGAAGGTTCTGCACATGGTTCATCCCGGGCGGATCGTCGTCGCGACGGGCGCCGCCGAACGGCATGCGGTCTTTCCGGGGAGCGATCTTCCGGGCGTATGGCTGGGGCGTGGCGCGGCGCGCATGGCCGGAGTGCACGGTGTTCGGCCCGGCAAGCAGGCGGTGGTCGTGCTGGGCACGGAGGAGTCGCTTGCCCACCTCGAGACGCTGCGGAAGGCAGGCGTCGGCATCAAGCTCGCGGTGGCTCCGGCCGCTCTGGCGGCGCGGTTACCCACGGACATTCCGTCACTCGTCGACGGCCAGGTCGTGCAGGCGAACGGTCGCCGGCATGTCAAGTCGGTGGTCGTGCTGACGCCGACCGGCGACCGTCGCGTGGTGCCGTGCGACACCCTTGTGCTCTCGCTGGGATTCACGCCCCGCGATGGGTTGCTCCGGCAGGCGCGGCAGGGCACCGTGAACGGTGCCGGGCAAGTCGTCTCTCCCGGCTGCTCCGTGGACGAGGCCAGGGCGAGCGGGACGCAAGCGGCGCAGCAGCGCTCGAGCGTTCCGGTCGAGCAGTCGGTGGCAAACCTTCCGCCGGTCCCCGAGGCGGGGATCGTCTGCATCTGCGAGGACGTGAGCGTCGGTGATCTGGCGTGCGCGTGGCGCGAAGGGTACACGTCGACTGAAATCCTCAAGCGCTACACCACGATGACGATGGGGCCCTGCCAGGGGCAGATGTGCCATGCGCATCTCCGTGCCTTCGTGCGGCAGCAGGAGCCGAACGTCCAGTGGACGTCGGCAGCCACCACGGCGCGGCCGCCGGCGAGGGGACTCACCCTGGCGCAGGCCTCAGCCGGTTTCGACCACCATCTCGAGCTCCGGACGGCGCTCCACGACCGGCATCTCGAGGCGGGCGCCCGCATGGGATGGGCGGGCGCCTGGCATCGCGCCGAGAACTATGGAGACGTCCTCAAGGAATACTGGGCAGTCCGCCGCCAGGTGAGCCTCATGGACGTCGGCACGCTCGGGAAGTTCCGGATCTGCGGTCCTGACGCGACCGAGTTCCTCGATCGGCTGTATCCGATGCACGTCCGCACGATCAGGGAGGGACGCAGCCGCTACACGCTGATGCTGAACGAGGCCGGATACATCTTCGACGACGGCATGATCGCCCTGCTCGCGCCGAACGAGTTCTTCGTCAGCACGACGTCGAGTGGCGCGGAGTCCATCGAGGGATGGTTCCGCGACTGGAAGGAGACGTGGAAGCTGAAGGTGCACATCGTGAACCAGACCGCGATGCTCGGGGCGATCAACATCGCCGGCCCACACGCACGCGAACTACTCTCCCGCGTGTCGACGGACCCGGTCGACAACGCGGCCATCCCGTATGCGGGGATCGCGCGGGTGACGGTGCGGGGGATATCGTGCCTGGCGATCCGCGTCGGTTTCACGGGGGAGCTGAGCTATGAGCTGCACCACCCAGCGTCGCGGAGCGTCGAGCTCTGGAATGCGCTCATGGAAGCCGGCGCCGATCTCGGGATCGCCCCCCACGGGCTCGACGCGCTGAAGGTGCTGCGTCTCGAGAAGGGGCATGTCATCATCAGCCAGGACACGGACTTCGACACCACCGCAGGGAAAATCGGCCTGGATTGGGCGATCAAGATGGAGAAGCCGTTCTTCATCGGTCGGCCCTCGCTGGACCGGCTTGCGTCCATTCCCCCCGCGAAGAAGCTCGTTCCCATCCGGTTCGCCGGAGACAGCGCGCCCGACGAAGGAGCCCAGCTGATGGTGGGCGACGAGCGCGTCGGGTACCTCACGTCGTGCCGGTACTCTCCGCTGCTGAAATGTGGAGTGTCGCTCGGATGGGTCAAGCTGGCAAGCGGCGTGCTCCCGGCGCAGGTCGTCGCGGTGAGCAGCAACGGCAAGCGGCGGGATGTGGGTGACATAGCGACGGGTCCATTCTACGATCCGGAAGGAGCGAAGCTCCGTGCTTGAGATCAGGCAATCCCGTTCGGCCATCGTGTCGTGCCTCGACGAACGCGGCGTACTCGATGGCATGCCGGACTTCGCGGGGGCCTTCAAGGCGCGCACCGCCACCGACGAGTTGTGGCTCATCGGTCCAGCCAGCTCGGCCGGCGCACTGCTGGCGCATGCCACCGATCATCTCGTTCGCGCGGGGACGTCGGGACTCGCGGTCGATGTGAGCGATGGCTGGTCGGTGCTCACCGTGCAGGGGGCTGGTACCGCTCAGGTCTGGGAACGGTTCTCCGAGAATCCGATTCCCGCCGGTCGTCCGGCGTTCGTGCAGGGAGCGGTGGCCGCGGTGCCGACCAAGGCGGTCATCTTCGATTCGTGCATCCATTTCCTGATTCCTGCCCCCCTTGGGTACCACTTGCCGCACCGGATTCTCCACGGATGCGCAGACCTCGCGCCCCGCATGGCCGACCCGGCCGACTTCGTGCTGTATCCCACAGCAATAATTGCCAGCGGGGGCGTCCTGTGAGCGGACTGTTCCGGAAGCGCACCTACCTGACGGCTCCGCAGATGAAGCCGTCGTACGACGTGGTGATCATCGGCGGTGGTGGCCATGGACTGGCCACTGCGTACTACCTGGCGAGCCGGTTCGGGATCACGAACGTCGCGGTCATCGAACGCTCGTACATCGGCAGTGGCGGCACAGGGCGCAACACCACCGTGGTCCGGGCAAACTACAAGACCCCGGACACGATCAGGTTCTACAGGGAAAGCCAGGCGATGTTCGGCGAGCTCGGCCGGGAGCTCGACTTCAACCTGTTGCAGTCTTTCAAGGGACTGCTCTGGATGGCGCACTCCGAGTATCAGCTGTTCAACCAGCGGGAACGTGCGCTTCAGAACCAGGTGTTCGGCGTCGACACGGTCTTCCTCACGGCTGACGAGGTCCACGAGGTCTGCCCTCAACTCGACATGACGGGTGGCGGGCACATGCCGATCCTCGGCGCCGCATACCATCCGCCCGGTTCGACCGTCCGTCACGATGCCGTGGTCTGGGGCTACGCCTATCAGGCGCAGCGGCGTGGCGTGCACATCCACCAGGGCGTCAACGTGACGGGCGTGCGCGTGCAGAACGGGCGGTGCGTGGGCGTGGAGACCTCGGCCGGCCCGGTGTCGGCCGGCGTCGTGATGAGTGCGGTAGGCGGATACGTCACACCGATCGCCGACATGGCGGGGCTCCGCCTGCCGATCGTGACGGTCCCGCTCCAGGCGCTGGTTACCGAGTCGTACAAGCCAGCATTGTCCCGCATCGTGGCGTCCGCCGACCTGCACATGTACATCTCGCAGACGGATCGTGGCGAGTTCCTCATTGGCGCCGAGATCGACCCGTATCCGAGCTATGCCAATCGATCGACCTTCCCGTTTCTCGCCTCGCTGTCGGCGCGGGCAGTCAATCTCTTCCCCTTCCTCTCGCAGCTCACGATCCTCCGTCAGTGGACCGGGCTCTGCGACATGACGCCCGACTATTCACCGCTCATGGGCGTGACCGATGTCGAGGGGTTTTACCTCTCGTCCGGGTGGGGGACCTGGGGATTCAAGGCGATCCCGATGGGCGGACTGGGGATGGCGGAGCTCATCGCCACCAGGCGCGTGCCGCCGATCATCGTGCCGTTCGCCCTCGATCGCTTCGTGAAGGATCGGGCCGTTTCCGAGCGGGCTTCGGCAGGGACGCACTAGGAGTACTTCGCCACATCTTCCATAAGGTCGCTGATGATACGTGATGTGCGCGCCGCAGGCGGGGTAGCGCAGCCGCACCGGCGGGGTCAGGGTGGCGAGGAGCGCGCGGCGGACCGCCGGGAGCGTCCATGTTGATGCGCGTCGTCCGCGATGTACCGGGTTGCGTCGCGTACCTCCGGGCGCATGCCGGGCTGGCGCCAAGCGCGAAGAGCCAGAGTCATGCTTCTCCGTCTGAGAGCCTGCGGGCTTCCGACCCTCAGCCCTCCCCACGGCGGACGGCGTAAGACGTACAGCGTACAGCTCACGGCTTCTTTGGCTGTCCCCCCAGCTGGACCCCCTCGCGGTCCCCAGGGTATACTAGGGCGATCTTCGGTACCCCTTGGTCCCCGGGGATCGTCCGTAGGGCGGACCATCGCCCGTGTGTGTGGAGGCTGTCCTGACTCGCTTCATCTGGTTCATTCCGGTCCTGGTACTCGGGGCCGCGGCTCGTCCGATCGCCGCGCAGAATGCGCGCGACTTTCCGCCGCAGGTGCCGGTGACGTTCACTCCGCCGGCGGGGCTCTGCCGCATCTGGCTCGATGGCGTGCCGGCGTCACAGCAGCCGGCGCCCACCGACTGCGCGAGCGCCATCAAGAACCGCCCGTCCAGTGCCGCCGTCGTCTTTGGCCCGAAGCGCCGCAGCGAGTCCAGTGAGCTGGGTTCGTTCACGCGCCGCGGCAGTTTCCCCTCCGCACGCCTGCTCTCGCCGAACGTGCTGCCGTCGCAACAGCGTGGTGACGCACGCGAACCCGGTGACGCACGCGATCGAGCTGTCGCGCGCGACCGCGGTGACGCGAAGAGCGTCGCTCCTGACGCGCCGGTGAAGCCCGTGCGCAAGCCGGAGAAGCCGCAGTAAGCCAGCCCCTGCGCCCCGTTCACGATCCGTACCTCCCGCGCGATCGCGAAGACTTTGTTCGCAGTGGGACCGGCGGGCGCATCATCGTCATTGCCCCCACACGCGCGGCGTGCGAGACGATCGAACTGGCGTTCACGCTCGACATCGAAACGGTGCTCTGGCGTTCCCACGGCAGCCACCTGCGCGCGCTGGCCGATCGCCTGACCCGCGAAGCCGTCGTGGACGGGCGCCGCCCGGGCTTCGGCATCGTCGCGGGAACAGGCACGGGAAAGACGCTCAGCATCAAGCCCATAGCCCAGGTGATGCTGGCCACCGACGACCTGCGCGTGGGCGTGATCAACCGCGAGCGCGAAGCCACGCCCGAAACGCCGACGTGGAACGTCATCATCGTCACCACGGGCATCGCGCGGCGCTGGTTCCAGGACAACGATATTCGGCCGCAGGACACGCTGGTCGTCGATGAGATCCACCAGACGTCGGCCGAGCTGGAACTGTGCCTCGCCCTCGGCAAGCGCGTGGGGTGCCGCTACATCTGGCTTTCGGCCACCGTCGACCCGGCGTTCTACGCCCGGTATCTCGATGCCGCCGAGGTGATCGAGAGCAGCGCGTTCGACCCGGCCAAGGCCGCCGACGTGCAGGTGCACCGCAAGCGGCCGCTGGAGTTCCTCGACGACAAGTTCCTGCAGCGCGTCACCAGGGAGCAGCGCGGCGTCGGCGTCTTCCTGCCGACGCGCGCGGGAGTGGAGCAGGCGGCGGCGCTGGTGCAGAGTCGCTTTCCGCGCATGAATGTCGCCTTTTATCATGGCGGCGAGCCCATTCGCGTCATCCGCCCGTTCCTCGAGGCGCAGGAGGCCAAGCCGTTCCTGCTGGCGATGACGGCCGCTGGGCAGAGCGCCCTGAACGTGCAGGGGCTCGACACGGTGGTCATCGACGACACGCGCTTCACCAACCTCGTGGACGGCGGCAAGAACGTGCTGACGCGGCTGCACCTGGGGGCCAACGAGATCCTGCAAATGGCCGGGCGCGTGCACGGGCGCGTGGCCGGCGGGCGCGTGTTCATCCTGAGCGATCGCGACATCCAGTTTGCCGCGCTGCGACCGACGGCGCCCGAGTTCCAGCTGGCCGGCGACAGCGAACGCGTGGCGCTCACCTGTGCCGCGCTTGGCGTGCGCGCCGACGAACTGGACCTGCCGGTACCGCTGGACAAGCTGAGCTACCGGCGCGCGCTGGAGTTCCTGGAATCGCGCGGCCTGGTGGAGCAGGGGAAGCTCACGACGTACGGCAAGAAGGTCGAGGTGATGCCGGTGGACCGGCCCTGGGCCGAACTGCTGGTGCACTGCGACGACGAACTGCTGCCATTCGTGGCCGTGATGGCGAGCATCGAGAGCCTGCACCGCATGACGCGCGAGGATCGCGACCTCAGCGGGCTGATTGTCCCCGGCAGCGACAACCTGACGGCGTACAACGTGTACGCCGAGGCGTTTACGCGCTGCGGGTTCCTGGGCGAGGTGTACGGACTGCCGCGGCAGCTGTTTGACGACAGCGTGGGGACGTGGGCGGAACGGCGCGGCGTGCTGGTGAAGGCGCTGGAGGATGCGGCGCTGGCCATGGCGAGCATCTATCGCGCCGTGGGCCTGCCGCTGCCGACGGCGATGCCCCAGGTGACGCCGTCAGTGGAGCGGCGCTTCACCGAACTGCTGGCCGGGATCATGCCGTTCGACCTGGTGATCGACGAGCAAACGGCGTGGGGCGACGAGGCGCGCGTGTCGAAGACCAGTGTCTGCGGCAGCTGGGGCGCGATCGCCGGCACGCTGCGCTACTTCGCCGACCGTTGGGGCGTGCCGCGTGCCGCGATCGAGGGAACCCAGCTTCCCAAGGACCTCGTGCGCGCGCATGCCACGGCGCATGCGCCGACGCTGACATTCGACGCGCGGCACAAGCAGTCGCCGCTGGCGCTCGAGCGGCGGGTCACGTTCTTCGGGTTCGAGCTGTCGCGCGAGCGTGAGGCGGTGATGACCTTTCCGCCCGGGCAGGAAGTGGAGGCGCGGCGCGTGCTGGCCGAGGCGATGGCGCGCGGCGAGGCGCATCATCAGTCGGTGCAGGGGAACAGGCAGAGAGTCGAGGAGTTGCGCGAAGTGTGGCGGCGCAGTGGGGGCACGACACCGCGCCTGGGGCTCGCCGACCTGACGGCTTGGTACGAACGCGCCCTCGCCGGCGTGCGCGACATTCAGGAGTGGCGCGCGGCGCGCGCGCTACTCGACCCCGACGATTTCGTGCCGAGCGCTCAGCGCGCGCAGCTCATGGCGCTGCCGGGCGCGGCCGAGGTGCGGGGGCGCAACGTGCCGATCGACTACGACGTGGAAGAGATCCCGAACGGGGTGCTGGGTGTGGCGCGCCTGCGGTTGCCGGAGAAGATCGCTCGCAACCTGGTGGACGAGGAGTTGCCGGAACTCGACCGACCGCTGCGCTTCACGGTGATTCGCGGCGCGCGCGGGGCGGTGAAGGCGGCGACTCTGACCGAACTGCAGCATCGGCTGGATGAGCCGTTCACGGACGACGAGCGAAACGGAATTCGGATGACGGAACGGAATTCGAAGTCGGAATCCGAAGCGGATGGCGGAAGGCGCGGAGGCAAGGGTCGAGGTGGGCCGGGCGGCTTCGGTGGGCGTGGTGGGGACTCGCGCGGCGGCGCTCGTGGGCGCGATGACGCGCGCGGATCGTCGCGCGGTTCCCAGGGCGACCCGTCGCGCGACGGTGGACGCAGCGACTCGCGTGGAGATCGTGGTCGTCCGGGCGGGAGCCCGTGGGACGGCCGTGGCGGAGGTGAGCCAACGGGAGGTGGACGGAATCGTCCAGGTTCACCTTCTGGGCGCGGAAAGCGAAGAGGAAAATAGCTTTACTTTCGTTATGCAAACATAAGACTGTAGTATTGGCCAACAAGAAATTCGATAAATATTGAACGAACGGGCGGCCCGCTCGCTTTGACCGCGATGCAATGGCCCAGGTGGACGCGCTGTACAGCTTCGCGGTCAAGCTCACCAAGGTGCGCGAGGAAGCCGAAGACCTCGTCAGCGAAACGATGCTGCGCGCGTTCCAGCGCTGGCGGCAGTTCAACCTGGGCACGAACATCCGCGCCTGGCTCTTCACGATCCTCTACCACGCGTTCGTGAGCCGGAAACGCCGCATCCTGCAGGGGAAGCTCCGCGGCTACGCCGGGGAGATGAAGTACCTCAAGGCGGCGGCGTCCGCCGGCTGACTCGCGCTGCCACGCGATGACGGGCCGCCTTGGCCCGGTTGCCGCAGCTCTTCATGTCGCACCAGCGCCGCCGACCATTGCGGCTGGTGTCCAGAAACACCCGCGGGCACGGCGGCTCGGCCGCGCAGCGGCGCACGCGAACCAGTTCGCCCCGGACCAGCGCGTCGGCCGCGCTTTCGACCACGGGAATCACGAGGGCGGCGAAAGCGTCGCCGCCCGACAGGAACGCACGGTGAAATGAGCCGTCGCGCGGGTCGTGCTCGACGCGCTGCACGCCCGCCGAGCGGCCCAGCACGCGATTGATCTCGATGATCGCCGCCTGCCTGACGTGTTCCGACGCGTTCACGCCCCGCTCGGCGAGCGGCCGCAACGTGCCGCGGATGCGCCGCGCCTCGTGCAGCGCGGCGGTGGCGCTGGCCGGCTGCTCCAGCGCGCGGCGTTGCAGCGCAGCGCGACGGCCGGCGTCGAGCAGTGCAACCGACTCGAGCCACGTCAGGTACGAATCGAACGATTTCAGCGTGTCGGCGTGCGCGTGGCGCGGCGCCTCCTCGGTGTTGACGAAGTCGAGCCAGAGCCGACCGGCGGCCGGGGGAACTCTCACGCGGGGCATCGTTCGCCTAACTTACACGCCGTGCCTCTCGCCAACATCCATCGTGTCGCCGTCGGTTCCACCAACCCGGTGAAGCTCGGCGCCGTGCGCGCCGTGCTGCGGCAGCTCGCCCCCCTCCTCACGGTGGATGGCGTGGCGGTCGACTCGGGCGTGCCGGACCAGCCGGTTGGGGATACGCAGACCATCGCCGGCGCCGCGAACCGGGCCCACGCGGGGCGCGCGGCGCTCGACGCCGAGCTCGGCGTTGGCATCGAGGGCGGCGTGGTGGAGACGCCGACGGGGATGCGCACCTGCGCCTGGGCGGTGGTGGCCACCCGCGATGGCGGCACGCACGTCGGCGGGTCGCTCTCGATGCCACTGCCCGACACCGTGGCGGCGCTCATCCGCGACGGCGCGGAGTTGGGGCACGCCATCGATCGGCTGGCCGGGACGGAGAACATCAAGCACGGTGCGGGGGCGGTGGGCGTGCTCACGCATGGGCTGGTAAGCCGGCAGCAGGCATACGAAGTCATCATCGCCTATGCACTCGCTCCCGTCCTCGGCGAGGTGTTGTACTCGGGGAGGGGTGCGGAGTATGGGGGTTTGGTGCGGAGGGAAGAGCGAAGTTCGGGGTGAGGGGGGCGAGGCCGGTTGCCGCCCCATTCCCCGCTCTCCTCACTCCACTCATCCTCCGCACTAGAACCCCGCACCCCGCACCCATG
>ERZ1292633.2325-Hain-H41-02um-R1-2325-length-19513-cov-17_pt1 | contig 11891 bp, 10 predicted proteins | sample MGYA00564406_ERZ1292633 | MGnify/ENA primary metagenome ERZ1292633 (study PRJEB36523, sample SAMEA6512639) | groundwater metagenome | collected 2019-01-08 | study: AquaDiva: Metagenomics assemblies of 32 groundwater samples
TCCTGAACAATTGAGGTTGTCGAAAATTCGGATACCAGCCGGAATGTTTGATCCACCGTCCCATGAAGTAATTCCGCCTGGGCACAAGATAGGCGTCGTGTTCGGGAGTTCCCGCAAGAATCGTCAGAATTTCATCCCGGACCTCCGGCGTGCACTGCTCATCCGTATCGAGACTGAAAATCCATTCATGCGTACAGGCCTTGATGGCTTGATTTCGCAGATGGCCGAATCCCTGGAACGGGATCTGGACGACGCGGGCTCCCAAGTCCTGTGCAATCCGCGCCGTCTCGTCGGTACTGGCAGAATCGGCCACGATGATTTCGTCCGCCCATAACACACTGTTTATGGTGTCAGCCATCTTCTTCGCTTCGTTGTACGCAATGATATACGCCGAAAGCCTCATGTCTTCGCACCGAGTCGTGAATCAGCTCCAGAATACATCAGCCCGGACAACCAGCAGTACAGCAGCTTCTCGGTATGATCAAGGAGCAAATCATTGAAGAGGCACCCAACCGCCATGATGAGCACCAATCCTCTTGCGAGCAACCCATAGGTCACATCTCCGACCATGGGTGTCGATCGCCACTGCTGCACAAACAACCAGAGCAATAGACCAAGCCCGATGACTCCGACTTGTGCCATGATAAAAAGGTATTGACTGTGGGGGTGACTAGGAACCAGGACGCCGGCTTGTTTCGCATGCACCGCATACGCCTGTGCAAACCCACCGGTACCGACGCCCATCAGGGGATGATCCTCAATGATTTTCACCGTGTATTGATAAAACTCTACGCGCTCCTGTGTCGCAAGATCTCCACTGGCAGAGATCCCTTGCGTCACATTGGACAGGGTCAGATTCACTCGATCATGGAAACTGGTCGAGACCTGATAGGCTCCGCTGAAGACGAGTGCGAGGGCAGTCACGGCTCCTGCCACGCCTCGCCAGCCGAATACTGCGTGGAGCGCCAACACGGTCAGTCCTGCAAGCACCACATAACCGGTTCGACCATGCACCATCAATACGACATTGCTCGCGGCCAAAAGTGAGACAAGCCCCCACCCCCATCGTGCTCGTCTGTCGCGAGACCTCCAGGCCAAGACGGCAAAAAGCAGGGCGCCAAAAGCCATCAGCACGTTATGGGTGATGTGTCTCTTGAATACGCATGGGTTGGAGGGATCACAACCGATCACCCAACCAGTCTGCAGAGCTCCCACACCCAACACGAGCGACAACACCAAGGTCACAACCAACGAGATCCCCAAGAGCAAGATCGCGCGATTTCGCTCTTGCACATCAACCGCCATCGAAATCAAGAGGGGGATCAGCAGGAGATCGGCGTATTTCTTCACGGCGAGCAGCCGTTCTTCCAGAGACCCCAATCCCCACAAGGATCCTGCCAGCAACCACCCGAACAGCAACAACGCGCTCAGTGCGACAGGATTCGCAGTGACTCGACGAATTCGCTCGCGCCACTCTCCACCGGCAAGCCAACACATACCAAGCAGCACGACAAGAACACCGTCCGCCACTACCCACATCGGAATGGTGAATCCAAGCGCGGTTGTCGTCCAACCTGCGGCTCGTCTCGCGTGTGGCTGGAGTCTGTCAAGCCGCCGGTCCATTATGTAGAGGCGAACGCAATCAGAGATTTTCGAACGGAGGAAATCATGTCTTTTACGGCGAGCGCCGCATGAAACTCGTGGACTCGTTCGGTCAGAAATGACAGCAACACAGCTTGTCCGGCGCCCACATCGAGTACGGTTACGTTATGTTTTAACGGTCACTCTCTGGGATTCTTCGGCTGACACCGCTTGCGCCTTGTTGGTATCGCTTCCCGTCGTTGCACTCCGAACGGGGCGAGAAATTGCTTGTCTTTGCTCCAACCACTTCACGAGTCTCCCCAACACAAGAAACATGACCAGCCATGCCCCAAGAATAGCGAGCTTCCCATGTTCGGTTGAGTGATGATAGAGAACGGCCAGTCCTCCGCAGAGCAGCATCACTCCATACTCTGCGAGCACGGTCCGGCGATGGCTCCATCCATTCAACACCAGCCGCTGATAATAGTGTTGGCGATGAGCCTCCCAGATCCTCTCACAACGGAACGCTCGTCTGAGCACCGTCACTGTCGCATCCAAGATGAACGGGGAAAAGAGGATGATGGGAACCCAAAACTCAAATATCCCATCGCGAACCCCTAAGAGCATCAACGTCCCCGCTAAGAAACCAAGCGTGATACTCCCGGCATCGCCCATGAAGATACGAGCCGGCGGGAAATTATGGACAAGAAACCCGAGCGCGCTCATGGCGACGAATATGGCGATCATGAGCATGACGGGAGATCCAGCCTCCCATCCAAAATAGGCCAGAAATCCAAAGCCGATCGCCGTCATCCCGCCAGAAAAGCCGTCCATGCCATCCATGAAGTTGTAGAGGTTCGCCATCCAGATCAAGAAGAGGGCGCTCACCGGAACTGCCGCGAATCCCATGGGTATCAGCAATCCCCCAGGTAACGGAACCGAGGATAGAGCCAGCCCAACACCCCCGACAATGATCATCGCGGCGGCGGCTTGCACGCCCAGACGGAGGCTGGCACGAAGACCGATCCAGTCGTCGATGAAGGACACCGCGAAGACGAGGAGCATGGCGACTACAATCCAGAGGCTCCCTGAGGCCACTCCTTTCGGTAACAGAACTTTCGACGGCTGCGTGATGGCAAACACACTCGCGGCGGCAACAAGACTAATGACCACGCTGGCGATGATGGCCGTCCCTCCCGTCTGCGGGGTCGGCCTAGAATGCAAGGTTCGGTCATTGGGGTGAGCGAGAATGGACAGATACGACCTCGATGAGCACAGCCTGCCCGTAAGCCACCACGCGACGACAAAGGCGATGACAGCAGGAAAGACAACCATCATGTTCAGCTTATGCTATGCGCGTGAATCATTATCATGACTTGTCACTGCCATGTGCGAACGAACTCCACGCTTGCTGGTCGTGGCTTTGTTACGGCGCGACGAAACAGGCGCAATGGCCGATGCCGCATCACACGTCATGTATCATGAAGCCATGACCCGGTTCGTTGTTCTAGCGCGGAACCAGGTCACCGTCGCATCAAGACCTTGGTCGACAGAAAAAGGAGGATGCCAGTCCAACTCTTTTCTGATTTTCGACGAGTCGACTGGGAGCGACGTGAGCAGTCGGTCAACCACCAGCTGCTTGCCAATGAGTTGTCCGATACCACCGAGTATTGAGAACGGCAGTGGCCAGAGACGTACCGATACTCCCAGGGCCTTGCCGAGTCGTCGAATCAATTCGGGCGTGGAGAGATCTTCCCCATCGCTGACGAGATAGGTCTGCCCGGTAGCCACCTTGTCGTGGACACAACGGGAGAGGGCATCGACCAAGTTTTCTCGATAGACCAGGCTGCGGCGATTTTCCACTCCTGCGAGCGGCAATGGAATCCCCTTCCCCAAAACGTGCAGGAGTTGTAGGAAATTCCCCCCAACGCCGGGTCCGTAGACAAGCGGCGACCGAATCACAACGGTCTCCAGGCCCGTCTGAGACGACACCGTTGCGAGGGCCTGTTCGGCCTCCCACTTAGATAGACCATACGGGTCTTGCGGATTCGGAGAGTCCCGTTCGGTAAACGGCACCATGCTCTGTTCGCCGTTCACCTTGATCGAGCTCATGTACACGAACCGACGAACACCCTCAGCGGTCGCCGCCCGCGCCAACCGTTCGGTCCAGGCCACGTTGACCTTCCGAAATGCATGAAGGGGATCGGCCGAAGTGTCAGTCATGACATGCACCCGCGCAGCCAGATGAACGATCACCTCCACCCCCCTCAGCTTCTGCCTTGTCTCTTCCTCGCCGGATTGATCGTGCAAGACCACCCATTCAATGCCATCGTGCGTTGACCGGTCATGAGAAGAGCACCTCGCTGTCTCTCGCACTGCCCCTCTGACAGGACACCCGGAATCCTGAAGGAGACGGCAGAGCGCCGAGCCCACGAACCCGTTAGCCCCTGTCACCAGAATTCGGCCGGCCACAGTCCGTCGAATGCCCATTCACTTGTGCCATACAAGTCGATTCACGTAATCGATATAGCTGAGAATAATGCGAACGACTTTCTCGGATACGTTGGCGACATCGTAATCACTCACGATCCGTAACAGGCGCTGCTCTCCACGAGGCTGCGTCTCCACGATCGCCAATGCCTGCAAGACACGCGTGCGATCAAGCCCCGTCATCATCACGGCCCCTTCCTCCATGCCTTCCGGACGCTCGTGGGCCTCACGGATATTGACCGCAGGGAAATTGAGGATGGACGACTCTTCTGTGATCGTGCCGCTATCCGAGATCACGGCATGAGCCTGACGCTGCAAACTCACGTAGTCAAAGAACCCAAACGGCGCATGGAGCTCAACCAATGCGGGCAGGCTGATGGCAGCAGAATCGATCCGCAATTTCGTGCGCGGATGAACGGAGAACACAATCCGCTTCCCGTACGTCTCAGCAATCCCATGAAGCAGATCAACCAGTTGATGCACGTGCCGATCTGAATCGACATTTTCCTCTCGATGGGCGCTGACCACAAAGTACTCCAAGGACGTCAATCGCAGCCTTGTCAGCACATCCGACTGATCGATGTGATCTCGATAATGGGAGAGCACCTCGTACATCGGACTGCCGGTCTTGATCACTCGATCCGGCGACAGTCCTTCGCGGAGGAGATACTCACGGGCATGATCGCTGTATGTGAGGTTGATGTCGCTGAGATGATCAACGATCTTGCGATTCAGCTCTTCGGGAACCCGCTGGTCAAAACATCGATTACCCGCTTCCATGTGGAAGATTGGAATCTTCAAACGCTTGGCGACAATCGCGGCCAGGCAACTATTCGTATCCCCCAACAGGAGCAGAGCATCCGGCCGTTCTACCACCATGACGTCGTAGGCTCGTGCTAGTACATTTCCCAACGTCTCTCCTAATGTCGCGCCCACGACGTTGAGAAAATGGTCGGGTTTCCTGATCTGGAGCTGATCGAAAAAGATCTGGTTCAATTCATAGTCGTGATTCTGTCCGGTATGGACGAGGACATGGCGGGCATGCCGATCGAGCTTCCGGATGACTCGACATAACTTGATGACCTCGGGACGAGTCCCAATGATCGTCATGACCTTCATCGACGTCATAAATAGATAGGGTCGAGCATGACGCTACCGCAGAAGCTCCACGCCATCGCCCAGATCACCATCTTCAACCATGAGGCGATGCTTCTTGAGTAACACGGTCGTGCCGACAAGATCGAGAACCTCGTCCCCTGAACTGTATTCTTTGACCAACGCATTGGACTCGGATACCGAGTCCTGCCTCAACTCGGGAAGCATGGGTTGAATCGCGTAATAGGCTCCCCGCTGGACACAGTGATGGATTTCTTCCTCAGAGATCAAAATCTCATGAAGCTTCTCACCGGGACGGACTCCGATTGTTTTGATGGAGAGGTCCCGCGGCCCGATCAATGCGCGCGCGATATTCATGACCGTGGCCGACGGAGCACGGGGAATGTAGGTCTCCCCTCGTCTGGCATCCCGTAAGGTGGCAAAGACGGTATCCACGGCATCGTCCAGGCTGAGGAGAAACCGTGTCATCTCCGGCGACGTAATCGTCACCGGTCCTCCGTTCTTGATCTGATCGTGAAAGAGAGGGATGACCGATCCTCTGGACGCAAGGACATTCCCGTACCGGACACAGACAAAGCGGGTGTGAGGGTTCAAGATATTGGCGGCCACAAACACACGTTCCTGTACGGCTTTGGTCATGCCCATCACATTCACCGGCTTGCACGCTTTATCGGTACTGATCCCGATGACCGTTCCTACGGGGTATCCCTGCTCCTCAATCGCTCGAACGATATTGGAAGCCCCCAGGCAGTTGGTCAAAACGGCTTGCAGGGGAAAGTATTCGCATGTCGGAACTTGCTTGAGCGCCGCAGCATTGATCACGACGTCGGTCTGCTTGACGGCAGAACAGACATCCTCGTACCTACGCACATCGCCGATCCTGAACTCCAACACATTCATAAAGTTATTGAAAATCACCTCGTCAGTCGTCACCTGCCTGTGGAGATAGGACATCCTCATCTCATGCTGCTTGGCTTCATCCCGAGACAAGACGATCACCTTCTTGGGGGTTCCCAACTCACCGGTGAGCAGCCGATGCACCAGTTTCTTGCCCATAGAACCAGTGCCGCCGGTCACCAGAATGGTCTTGTCCGTCAGAATCATGAAACCCTTTCTGTCATATGATGGACCATGTCATCAATCATGGCTTCCCACGCAGGAGGCGAGTACCCCGTATCCTGATGAAAGCGAGACGCATCGAGGCTTCGGTCACACTCAAATGTCCTATCGCGTTCAATCGTGACAGGGACCTGAAGCCGGTCTCGGACGAGGGTCAGGAGGTCATACTTACTGATGGGCTGTGCCGCGACGTGGTACAAGCCGTGAATCGTCGGAACGTCCGTCAGAACCAGGTCTACGATGCGCGCGAGTTCGGAGGTAGGAAACCCTGAGAAGATAGCCTTGGTAAACCCTTTCACCGTCTGCCCTCGCTGCGCCAGAAACCACTCCAGCAACCCAGTCTTCCGTGAAAGCTCCGGCCCAACCATCGACGTACGCAGTGTCAGACAATGAGGCTCGGATACTTCGCCCAATAACTTGGTCCGACCGTAGATATCCTCTGCGTCCGGCTGATCGGTTTCTCGATACTTGCCCTTCCGTCCAGAAAACACGCAATCCGTACTGAAGTGAATGAGTCTCGCCCCGATCGTCCGACAAAGTAGCGCCAACCGATGGGGCAGGAGCGAATTGATTTCCAGACTTGGAATAATGGCTTTGGACTCAGACCTTTGCTTGATCACGCCCACGGCATTCAGCACCACCTCCGGTCTGAATTCCGCCATAACGTGTAACAGCGTGTCCGTTTGTTTCACGTCCACTCCATAAAAGACTGTGCCTGGCTCGAACAGTCGGTACGCTCCGTATGCTTCGCTGCCGAGCCTGAGTGTGACACGGACATCATGGCTCCCCATGAAATGGCGTAAGAGTTGATGCCCCAACATCCCGTCTCCGCCGAGAATCAAGATGCGCATCTCTGTTCTTTCCCAACTAACTCCTTCATCCAGCCATCCAGACGAGTGAGCAGATTGTTTCTTTCAAACTCCTGAAGAAAATAGCGTCTTCCGTTCTGCCCCATGACCTCTCGTTCCGAAGAAGACATCAGCGATAGCGTGAGCACTGCCTCAGCCAGAGCCGAGGCATCTTCAGGGGCCACCACCATTCCGGCGTGAGCTTCCTCAACGATGCGGGCTCCCTCGCCTTCCAATGAGGCCAGAATCGGGCGGCCACATGCCATATAGGATTGAACCTTGGAAGGAATCGTCAACGCGAAAATAGGATCTTTCTTGAGGGTCACCAGGAGCACATCCGCCTGTGCAAACCATTCCGGCATAGACTCAACCGGATGTCGCCCAAGCACATGCACGCATTGGATGAGGCCTCGCCGCACCACCTCCTCCTGCACCCAATTGAATTGGCGTCCGTCACCAAGAATCAACCAATGGATAGCACGATGGTCGCGCAATTGTTCAGCGGCACCCAAAATGGTCTCGAACGATTGCGCCGTACCGATATTGCCGGCAAACATAACACGGAAACCTTCTGGAAGCCGGCAGGGAACCGACGCCGCATCCCGTGAAACCGGTCGATAGAGTTCTTCCGCACTGTTCGGATAATACAAAATACGGGCGGGATCAGCCCCGAGTTTCTGCACACGATCGACAAAGGCCCTGGACTGCACGAGTACGCGGTCGCACCCTTTGTAGATGAAGCACACCAGAGAAGCCACTCTGTCGAGGACCCATTGTGACTTCACCGCCCCAATGGCCGACAGAGTCTCAGGCCAGAGATCCTGTACCCACAATAACATCGGTGCTCGCTTCACCGCCTTCATGACCAAACCCGGCAACCCCACGGTGACAGGAGAAGGCTCGTAGACAAACACGACATCGAAGGAACCCCGACAGTATACGGGACCAAGCACGCTGGCCGACAGGGCGAAAGAAAAGAAATTGAAGACAAGCCGAACGGACCCTCCGTTGCCGCGCGGCATTAACGGGACACGAATCACCTCAGCTCCGGCGAACGTTTCACGCCTCCTCCCCAACAGTGAGTAGCCGTCGAAAATCTGCCCCGAAGGGTAATTGGGCTTTCCTGTTAACACCGTCACCTGATGCCCGAGCTTCACAAGCCCCTGCACCAGATCATTGATACGAAAGTTTTCAGGCCAGAAATACTGGGTCACAAGGAGGATCCGTAGGCTCATGGGACCTGACACTTCTTGGATGCAAGCGATTGCAAGATCTTCCATGTGGACGAGGCTGCGGTTTCCCAGTTGTAGTTGGAGGCACGGGCTGCTGCTCTCTCTCCAAGGGAAAGACTGAAAGAAGGATGATCCAAGACCTGACTCACCTTTGTGGCAAGATCACTGGGCTTACGCGGATTGAAATAGCTGACGGCATCTCCCCCAAACTCCGGCATCGGGGGAAAACTCGAGCAGACGACCGGACGCCCAGCCGCCATCGCTTCCAGTAATATGTTTGGACAATTTTCAGATTCCGTCGCAAAGATGTTGACTGCGGCATGTTGATAGAGTGCGGGAAGCTCACGATACGGAATCAGGCCAAGGATGATGACTTGCCCCTCCAATCCCAAATTGTGAATTTCGTCGCGCACGGCCTGCGCATACTGCGGATTTTGAGAATCAGACCCCACCAAAACAAGCTTCTCCTGTCCCGTGCGCCGCTGTTTCAGCAACGCAAACTCACGAACTACCTGGACTTGAGCTTTGTACACATCGAACGTGGACACGTAGAGCAGATAGTTCTCTCTCGGCAACCATGACGGACGTGCGGCTGGCGCATCAGCCAGTCTAAACTCTGGCCCAACGCCATGGGGGATCACCGCTGATCGTCTGATTTGTCCAGGCGCGCGCCGTTCAATCACTTGCTTCGCGAACTGGGAGACGAAAATGACGAGGTCGGCACGGAGCATACTGCGCAACAGGCTCCGTTCCAACAACCAGTTCCGCACCCGCATATATCCCAGGGGATACCTTTCACGCTGTACAAGGTCGAAAGGAATCATATTTCGGAACATCGTCACAACCTTGCATCCCTTGGGAGCAGGCGTCGCCACAACTCCGCCCGGGCAAAACAGCACGTCAGCTCCAAGCTCCTGCAAGATACCGGGAAGACGAAATCGTTCCCATACGGTGCGGATCAAGGGATTTTCCACTGGCCACGATGGCAAGAGCCATCGAAGATCCACGTGATCAATGGATGCCCGAAGCGAGTTCGGTCCTAGAATAGAAACTTCCAGTTCCTCGCGTGCAGGGATACACCGGAGGAGATTAATGAGATAGGTTTGGCCTCCTCCAAGTCTGGCGGAGAGGGCATTGATCACAACCTTCAACTCGTTGGCCCACTGTTCGACGTAGAGGACAACTCCCCCACAGTCCACTCACACGGGTAACTGCACATGGTATTCTCGCCGCCAAAGCTCGAACATGGTCAACGCAAATAGTCGAGCCGTATTGGAGAAGCCTCGTTGCTGTCCTTCCAGCAACGAGCGAATCATACCGGGGTCAAAGAGCCGGTGATCTGCTTCACGCAAGACATCCCGCATGAATAGCCCCCACTCCCCCTTGAGCCACGATGCGAGCGGAAGAGAGAGCCCCTGTTTTCTAGTGAGATCAAGTGCGGCCGGCAACAATCGCCTCGCCAGTCTACGAAGCAACACTTTTCGCTCAGATGCGGTCGCTTTCAATCTGTCCGGAACCTTGCCGAACGCAAACTCGATCAATCTGTAATCCAACATAGGAACACGGACCTCAAGTGATGCTAACATGCTCGCTCGATCTACTTTGACCAGATAGGCATCCACCATCGTCGTCCGAAAATCCGCTTCGGAAGCTTGCCTCAATTCGCTATACGCAGGATTACAAAGAAGCTGTCGATGTTGTTCCGGTTCCTCCAGAGGTATCCTTCCATCACGCAGCAGAGGAGCAAGAAGACGCCTTCTTGCCGCACGATCGAAGTAGAGGTTCACATGGGCGATACTCATGGATAGATCAGCCGCGGCGCCGATCAGGTGGTTCCGGCCTCTCAGGCCGACCGGCATCCATTCCGAAGCGAAATACCCTATCGCTGCCCTCAGAGGTTTCGGCACAAGACGACGAAGCTGCTCTTGGCGCTGAATCCATGAGTAATGGGGATACCCGCCAAACAGCTCATCCCCTCCATCTCCCCCCAACGCCACCGTCGCATGCTGGCGCACAAGCCGCGAGACTAGATACATCGGGACCATCGAGGAATCGGCCATCGGTTCATCATACTGCCGAGCCAGATCAGGCAAGAGCTTGACGGAGGCAGGTTCGGCTACCAATTCCAGATGATCAGTCCCGAAATGGTTTGCCACCATTTTGGCATAGGGCCCTTCATCGAACGTTCCATGACCGGGGAACGAAATAGTGAACGTCTTCACCGGCGCAGCTGCCACTCGGGCTGCCATGGCAGTGATCAAGCTGGAATCAATACCCCCACTCAGCAATACACCGACTGGAACGTCGGCAATCATGCGTAAGTGAACTGCGTCAAGCAGGATAGATTCCAACTCTTCGCTTAATTCTTCATCCGACAGCATCAATCCGTCCGGCGGGGGAGGGAGATTCCAGTATCGCCAAGTACGAATGCGGTCGGTCGCCACGTCATAGAGCAGCGCCTCCCCAGGCCCAAGTTTCTTCACACCAGCCAAGATACACCGATCACCAGGCACGTACCCGTACGCAAGGTAGCACTGGAGCGCTGTCGCATCCATCTTTCGCGGAAAGCTTGGATCGGCCATGAGTGCTTTGAGTTCGGAAGCGAACAGTAACTGACCGGAAAGATGGGCGTAAAAGAGCGGCTTTTCGCCCGCCCGATCTCTGGCCAGAAAGAGATGCTGTTTCGTATTGTCATATATCCCGAACGCGAACATGCCGTTGAATCGGCGCAGGCACTCAACGCCCCACTCACGATAGGCGCACAGAATGACTTCCGTATCGCTTGTCGTCATGAACTGACAACCAACCTGTTCGAGTTCGCGACGCAGCTCGCGATAATTGTAAATCTCCCCGTTGAACACGATACAGACGTCTTTGTTCTTGTCCAGCATGGGCTGGTGACCTCCCGCAGTGAGGTCGATGACCGCCAATCTTCGATGAGCCAACGCCGTACACGTGTTATCAGCCAACCACACCCCGGCATCGTCCGGCCCACGATGGCTCATGACATCGCGCATGCTCGTAAGGCGCTCCAGGTTCACGGGACTGCACCGAGAAGCTATGCCGACGATGCCACACATGGTTGCAATGAGCTCCTCTGTCCAGCCAGCGGCAATCGACCTTTACCGATGACACCGTTGGGGCCATCGACGACTGTGATCTGCTCCATGCCGGCTTCACGAAACCACTGCCGTATAGTTGAACCACTTTGCGGATGATCGTGAGCGGGAGAATACATGTCGAAGGTGTCCAGAATCGCCCATTCGCGGTTGAGGTCTGGAGAAAGCCCAAGGTGGGAGTACTCCACGATGGGCAACAGGCGAGCCCCGATTGCTCCCGCGTGATACCGTAACCAACCCGCCAGGGGCAGTGACAGATCTACCGTTTTCTCCACGATGGCGTGAAGAAGCCTTGGGTCCATCCGCTTTGTAAGCGGCCGCAAGAGATACTTCCAGGATACAAGCGCGGTCAGCCGCTGTGCGTACACATCCACGACAAGTTCCCC
>ERZ1292633.5147-Hain-H41-02um-R1-5147-length-11890-cov-6_pt1 | contig 11890 bp, 7 predicted proteins | sample MGYA00564406_ERZ1292633 | MGnify/ENA primary metagenome ERZ1292633 (study PRJEB36523, sample SAMEA6512639) | groundwater metagenome | collected 2019-01-08 | study: AquaDiva: Metagenomics assemblies of 32 groundwater samples
GGGGGCACATCCCCCCCCCCCCCCTTCCTTCCCCCCTTCCGACTGGATAGACCCTAGGTGTGTGCGCTGGTTGAGGTTCGGATACCCTCGCCACTGTGATGCCACGTGCGTGCTGATTCAAACGGCGGTGTGCTCTGTCATGTGTGGGGTGCTAGCGAGCTAAGGGAAGGCTTGTATTCTCCCTAACCCGTCCCGGGTGATGGAAACGCCGCGACGCCGTGTTGCCCGGATGCGGACACCGGACTTCAAGGATGAACTCGTCGCCGCCAAGGTAGGGCAAGACACGGCCTTTCTCTTCACGTGTCCCAACACTCCGCGCACGGGGGTTCCGTGGCCTCCTCACATCTGCCTGCGCAAGTTGTACCTTGGCAACGCCCCTCGGGTGACGCCAATCGATGATCCGAACATGCCCATCTATTCTTCCTTTTCGGGCTCGAAGACCTTTCGGCCAACGTTCGACGCGGTGATGCGAAAGGTTGAAGAGCGGTTGAAGAAGAAGAGAAACGATCAGTTGTCTGAACTGCGACGCCGCAACGAAATTCACAAGTCCGTGGTGCGGGAGTACGAGCGCGCCGTTCAGCGGCAAGCGTCGTTGAAGAGGGATCTGGAGGCGTCACACTTGCTCGTCGACGTCGTCGGCGACGAGACTCCGCAAACGAGTGATCAGGCTGCGCCGCACCCGGATGACGCCGGCCATCAAGGCCCTGAGTGCGCGGCGGCGGAGCCGGGCAAGTGGCTAGGGCTCGGGTCCACGGTGCCCGCGCCCCCTTACAACCCCTTTGCCGAGATGGCACATCGTGGAGGCCACCTGATTGCTCACCCGCCGCCCATGTCGGCTGCGCCGCCGCGCTCCGCCATTCCCGGTCGCCCGAAGCCTCAGTCCAATCTCAGCATCGTCGACGACTTAGATGCCGACGATCACGCAATCGAACACATTCATGCCCCGCAGCGGCCCGCCACTGCACGACGACCTCAGTCGGTGGGTTCAAGGCCGCAATCCGCCCGCTGCCCTCGCAGACCCATGTCCAGCGGCGCTATTCGCACACCATCCGTCTCGCCGGCGGTTGCCTCCCAGGACACGTTCTTTCTTACGCGAATCGACACAGCTCTATCTTCTCGGCCCCAGTCCGCGCGCCTGCCATCGCGAGGCGCAGCGCCTCGTCAAGCTCACGTCAACTCAGCGACATTTGGTTCACGGGAGCCGATGGAACCCACCTCGGTGGCCACGCGCCCCGCGGTGTACTGCCTGGTGAAAGCCACCGGTCGCAACAGTCGGTCCATTGTCGAATGAAACCAATGTCCCTCTCCTCCCCTTTCCGTGTACAAGTACGTGTGGTGGGATGGCGCCCGAGTCGACTTCGTTCGTTGTGTGAGTCCCGCTCGAGTTCCTGAAACGCGGCTGAAAAATGATTGCCTCCTCCAAAGCACCGTTGTATCCTCTCAACCGCTCCTCGGTTTGGCTTCCGACGTGAATGCAGCGCGAAGACCGAGAGTTCACCCGGAATCGATTCTTGGTCCTCGCCGTTGTCATATCACAGCTGCTCACGCCACCCGCCGTGGTGATCGCGTCGGTCCATCGCTGGTCCGTGGTCAGTGTCACCACCTTTGTGCCACTGGATGTCACTCCGGCGGAAACGGTGCGGCGTTGCACGGCGCAGTGGTCAATCACCGCCGCCGAGTTTCTCCCCGGGAACGGTCAGTTCTCGACGGCGAACCTTTCCGTTAGGCTGTCGTTCCCCCCAGCGGCGGTGGCACTCGGCTTGCCCTCGGGACACGTTCGGGCGAACAGAACGCTGTTGCTGTCAGAGTATGTGAGCGCCACGTCGGTTTTCGGCCCGCCGACGTCCCAGTCCGTGCTCATCAACGTCTGGAGGTTTGTTGTCGACATTGACGTGTTCTTCAGCTCTCAGGCGGCGACGTGGTCGTCTCTAAAGACGGCGCTCGCTCGCTTGTCCCTGCAGGTGTCGTCGAACTCAAGCACGACCCACGAACGGATGGCACGGTGGGAACGTCAAAATTTGACTCGGTCGTTTCTGGGTGTGACTTCCAACGGATCATCTCTCGCGGGGGTCCGTATTTTGAACGGCTCACTGACTTGGACGCTCGTTCGAGGGAGCATCAACCGCTATGTGTTCGAGAGCGAGAGTCGCAAGACCTGGGGGGCGGCGCAACAGGCCTGCAAGGCGATCAATCGCTACCTCCCGTCCCTTCGTTACGCGGGGAACTACACCGCGCTCATCGCCATTCTCAACGGCCAGGATGCCAGTTACTCGCCCGCGCCGGATCAACAAGTCGGCTACTGGACGTCGGGCTACGCTCAAAGCGGAGAGGAGACGTTTTGCTGGGCCCAATTCGGGCAACCCGCACCCGCAGATTGCGTGGAGTCGGATCCGACTCTTGCGGTCGTGAGCAAGGGTGGTTCCGGCAGCATTGTGGCGGGAGCCGTGGCACCGCTTACGTGCCTCCAGCCAACATCGTCGTCCGGCTTCGCCGGCTGCCAGTTTGCCTTTTCCGAGCCGCAGTTTTCAGCGACCGTGAATGAGTATGGCATCGTGCTTTATCGGGAGTCGGGCACGACGTGGTCTTGGAAGAGCGGGAATAGCGGTTCCGATCTTCTTGGGTACATATGCGAAGGCGACATACGACTTGCGGCTCAAAATTACACGATGACTTTCGTCAATGCGCTACTAAACGTGTCCATGTCGCCCTCGTTGTCGTCGACGCCCTCCACGACCAACAGTCCCTCCCCAACAGCTTCCTCGACGTGGTCCCGGACCCGACGGACTCTTTCTCTACCGACTCCCACGCCGACCAACTCTGGCGCGTCGACGTCACCGTCGTTGTCACCGTCGATTTCCTTGATATTCACGAGATCCCCGTCCCGCAGCGCACGTTCACAGTCGGCGTCCGCGACGCATTCTGGGTCCGCGACCATGTCCAACGACCAGGCGCACCCAGCCACGCGGTCGACTTCGTTGTCAACGACGCTCACTCGCACTGGTGACACGGCCTCACTGTCGCGAACGCACGCCAGCGGCAGCCGCAGCCACAGCTGCAGCGCAGTGACTCCCTCTGCGTCGACAAGGACGCCATCGGGCAAGCGCCGGACCCTATCAATGACGTCGGCGCGATTGAGCGCGACTCCGACGAAGGCGACGCCATCGAGGTCCCGGCTACCTAAAGGAGCGACCGCATCGCGATCGCCCACTGTGTCACTCTCCCATTCGCGAAGGAACGCCTCAGTGACCACAAGCGACCGACGGTCGTTGTCGGCCAGCCTTCCTAAGCGAACGGTATCGGGTACTTGGACGCTGCAGGAGACCGCGTCGCCCAGGCTTGAAGAGCCAGCCGCGGCGCTGCTCAATGCCACGATCCTCCTGGAGCAGCTGGCAGAGGCGACCGACAGTGCCGTCCCGGAGGACGCATCAAGCGCCCTCTCCGCCCGCCAGTGGCGACTGCAGGAGGACCACCTTGCGTACGCGCGGCGGCTTTCGGGTCATTTTCTCGTCGATAGCAGCTCCTTTGATCGCAGCGCCTTCAATTTTCGCGACTTGCAACCTGCACAAGGCCCGTTTGCGGTTGAGGCCGTGAGCCGTTTCCTGACGCTGGGGGTGCTTCGGGCTGAGGATTGGCCCAGTCGCGTGCCGTTGCCCCAAGGGGGCGTGCGTTCGGCGATCGAACGCCTCGCCGCCGACATGCGCCGAGAGACGGAACGCTGCGTGGAGATCGTCCTCGTATCGCCTAGGCAGTTGAGGTCGTACCTCACAGGCAACGTCACGTGGGTGGCCGCGTCACCCACCACATTTCTCGTTTTATTTGAGCGCAGACTAGCTGCGGCGCTCAGCGACGGCCTTCTCCGCCCCGGTGATGTCGCCTCTTTTTCCTTCCAGTTTCGGGCGATGTGCTTGGCGATGGGGCGCGCCATGTCGACGGGACCGATGACGGTCACTCTGTCCACGGGTAAGCCGGGTTGGAGCAACGCCGAGGCGCAGGGTCGCAAAGCTCAGCTGGTCAGCGGCGTCACGATTACGATCGGGAGCATCGTGGCGGGGCCATCCATGGCCAACCAGGGCGCTAGATCTGCCTTCGTCCTTGGCCTGCGCTCTTGCATTCCGGACGACCAAACCGCCCTCCAGCTCACCCAAAATGCATTCGGCCTCGGTATCGGCTCGACCCCAATCAGCGCCTTCGTGGGCTCCCTCGTGTTCAACCCCCTGGCGGTGCTCATCGTTGCATTGCTACAAAACATCATTGCCTGCGGACTAACGGTGTGGCATGACGCCTCAACCGCCTCGTGTCGTGCCCGAGTGCGGTTCCCCGGGCTGCTGGGCATCCCCGCCAACCTACTAATCGACCCGACGATGGGCGCCGTCGTCATTGCTTTTGCCTACGGCGAGCCATATGAACAGACCATCGCAGTCGCCAGCGCCGCGCTATGCGTCGCCTCCGTCGGCTTCCTTGCCTTCAATCTGCGATTTCGATTCCACGCACAGGAAGTGGATCCCAATTTCAAAAGATCAAACGGTGCTCGGACACAATCGGAGTCGCCTTCGCCCGGGCAGCAGCGACCTCAGAGTGAATTGCGATGGACCGATAAGTTCGTCATGGAAGACAACGCTGCGGGTGACCACACCGAGGAACCGTTTCATGCCAAAACATTCAACGCCGACAGCGGCCCGAGGCCGACGTCGGCGTCGCTGTGCAAGGTGGCGTCACCCGGCTACTGCCACCGCTGGGGGAAATGCTTCGTCGAGTACAGAGCGCCGTACGGCTGGTTTTTCGCGGCCGAGTACGGCTTCGCTGGCTTCATCGGGTTGCTGGATGGCATGAAGCTGGGCAGCGGCCGCTGCGCCGGCGTGGGCATCGCGTATGTGGTCGCGCTGATGATCTACTTCGCCGCGATGATCGCATTCCGCCCCCATCGCTCCCTGGGCGATGTGATCTTTGTCTGCCTGCTTACCGCCGTCCAAATCGCAGCCGCCATTGCCTACTGTGTGGGCCACTACACGAAGAATGACCAAGCCTACGATGTCAGTGCGAATCTGGCCACGGTCGCGCTCTACGCCACGGTAGTGAAGTCCATTTTCGACGTACTCCGGTACGTGTTCCGGCGGCGCTCGGTGGCACTGGCATGGTGGCTGTCGCAGCAGCGAAAGTTCGGTGCCTCCGATAAGCTCCTGGCGCTGGAGGACGAAATGTTGCGGAATGACATGACCGCGGAACTCGCGCTGCGAACCGCTGAGGAGGAAGAGCGGCGTCGTCGGCTGTCCGCGATGTTCTTGCCCACGTTGAGTGAACCCCCTGTCATCGAGGACCACGACGCTGAGGAGTCGCCCCTGGGGAGACTAGAGGCACTCATCGACCGTGCGCCACCAGCTCAGCCAATCCTCCCTCACTCCGTTGAGCAACTGCCGCGTGACGATCCGCTCGCGCGAATGATACGGCGCGCAATGCTGACGGAGGAACCAGCGACCTCCGAGGTGGACCCGCTCGAACGCATTTTGATTGCGCCACCTCCACGTGAGATTGTCCTGTAACCTGGAGGAATCGCGTTCCAATTTTACTTGGGTCGTCTTTCAGCGTTGCGTGGTCTCGTCGTACATACTATTGTTGCGAAGTTGATCAATGCTGCGAGATTGAGAATAGATTTGTTTCCTGGCTCCGCACGATGTTGCTTCGCCGATGTCCGCATATGACCCGCCTTGTGGGCCCGTCGACATGCGCCGTCCTGTGCAGAGGTTTCGCTCATCTTATCTGCGCCGACCGCACTCTGCTAACCTGCGACGCCATCCCACTTGCTCCCTCGGTATCGCCGTTGCAAGTGGCCCCGCTGAAGAAAAAGGCGGGGCCGATTGCGTTCGATCCGGACAAGTCTCAAAGTCGGCGACTTGCTTTTTTCCTATCGGTATCTGAGGCAGTGGCGAAGCAAATATTTTCGAGTTCGCAGCTCCACGCGGCCTGCGGCATCGCGCGTGGCTTAGGAGCGTCGATGGAGACCCCCAGTGAATGCGGTGCTGCCGTTCTGCGACTGCCGCTAAACAAGCTTCTCTCCCGCTTGGATGATGAGGGACTCGACGCCGTGGAGTCTTCTCTCGACGGGCTGTCGGGTGGGATTCGACAATGGCTCGGAAGTTATTCTTCGGCCTTAGAAGGCCTGGTGGCCCTCTGGGACGTTCGTGTCCGTGCGGCTCGTTGCATCGCGGATCCGCGAGCGAGCGGCCGTCTAGGAGACGACGTGCTATTGCCGCTGCTCAACGTGGTGCAAGATGCCACGCATGGCTGGCAAGTGTGCTTCGGCGCTTTTGTGGAATGCGGCACTGTAAAAGCAGCGCCGCCACTGTCCAAGTATCCTGTGCTGCCAGCACCCCCTGAGGAGGCAGGGCGCGCTTCGGCAGGGCCATCGACCCGTCACGAGGAGCGACCTCCCGGCATAGAGACGCTTCCTGTCGCACCACCGCTTCCGGTCGTCGCGAGAGTGTCGAGCGCATCTCTCGTGCGTGCCCTACCTTCCTACTGCGCACCGCTGCGAGCCGTTGTACGCTGCGCCATCGAAGATGCGCGATTTTCCCCTGAATTCGACGCCGGAACCACTTCTCCGCAGCGGCAGGAGATGCTTGGTATGGCTCAGTTTTTGAAGCAGCTCGAGGCCGACGCGTCATCTCGGACGATGTGGATCGTTGACAGCCCGTTCGGAGCGACGAGTTCCGCCCTGCTGTTCACGCTGCTGGACCGCTGCTGCCAACGCGACGCCCCGTGTGGTATTCCCAATGATGTGAATGATGCAAGCCTGGAGCTGATAGATCTCGAAGCGTTTTTGTTCGACACCGTGTTTGCGACAATGTTCGTGACGGTGCTACCCCCATCGGTCAAATCGTTGCAACCCGCGATCGACGCGATCGATGAATCGCTGGCGGCGAGGTTTGACGCCCGCGTCCCGGAGTACGACGTCTTCCGTTTGGCCAGATTTCTGTCGACCGTTGAGTTCGTCTCCGTGTCGTCGATAATGATTTCCGCCATTGTGACGTCCGGAATTGTGAGCAAAAGCATTCTGCACATCCTGTACAGCGCACCCCATCTGTTTCAGTGGTCCACGGTCGACAGTCGCACGGCGCCGCTCAAGCATCTCGTCGCTGACGACACCTGGAGGGCGCTCGTTGGAGGCGATGAGGCCGCGCTCGTTCGATCCCCAGTCGTCCTGGACGCGAGACTGGTTACGGCCGGCGTGCTCCAGGATCCGCGACTACCCACCGTCAAGATAGAAGAGGCGAGCGCGGACCCGCCCTCCACGGACCCGCCCTCCACGGACCCGCCCTCCACGGTGCTCATGGGGACCTTTGTTCACTGCGGGGATTCCGCTGCCGAAGGCACCAAGGTCCTGTCGTCGGGTGGTGTGGTCGCGCTTCTCTTGGCAGCTTGCTCCCCCCGAAGAGGCGCATGCTATCGCGTCACGATGCCTGCGGGCGCGTCCCTGCTGACGTGGGTGCCAAGTGTGTCAGCATCGGCACCCCAGCCACTCGGCGACAATGCGGCGGCGCCCTTAGTGCGGTTCGGCGCCGTGCGGTACATGCTGCCACAGGCGGAAACGCTGAACGTCACCTCCGGCTACCAAACGATCCCCTTTCACGATGACGAGGAACGGATTGCCAAAGAGCTGAAGATCATACAACGGGGAAAACGGATCGTCGACATCGGGGATTTCGCGTCGTACCTGGCGGCGGAGGGGGCGTATTACATCAACACACCCAAAGCATATCGTGGACCAGCCGCGTTGACCTACAAGCACAAACTGATCCACTCGCTTGTGCGTCTCAAGTATCCCGAAGGCAACGTGTTCTTCGACCGCCGGGTGTTGGCGCAGTACATTTTTGACCTCTTACCGAAGAACGGCGTTGTATCCGAAGAGGTGCTTCGCAGTTCGTACTTTCCCGAGGCCGGGCGGTTTGTGGCTCCGATGACCTCTCAGTTCTTCAGGTCGTTTCCGTCGCTTTTCGCGGCGGGACAGCTGCTCGGGACGAAGTGGCAGCTGCAACGAGCCGACGCCGACGACGTCGAAAAGATCGACGATTCGATGGACCCGTGGACCTTGTCGGATGCCGACATCTTGTTGCACCTGATGACCTCGAGGCCCAAGAAACGGTTCGACCCTTCCAGGGCCACTTCTTTCTCGGTGATCATGTCAAAGTTGCCGTTGCACTTGCAGTTGAGGGCTCGGGCCGAAGGCCCCGTCAACCTGCTGCGCCGGTTTCCGTCTCATTTCATTGCGACCGACCGACATGGCCACCCGCTGGAAGGGTCACAAAGCAACAAAACGAACGACGTCTGGTTTCGTTGGCTGACGCCTTCCTTGGAGGCAACCTTGGACGCCGCTGCAGGCGCCGTGCCGGGAAGCACCGCGACCTCTGCCGCTGGTTCGGCGAACGAGGGCGGCCCGTCTGCCGCGGATGTCGCTGGTCCGATTACCGCTGGCGGCCTGTCTGCAGTGCCCGCCGACGATGCGCCGGAACCCGGGGTCGTGTCTGCCGACGAGTTACGTGGCGTCATGCCTGCTGAGGAGGCCACGGCACTTGGCGTCGTGTCCGGTGCATCGATCGGATGACCGTTTCCGTCAACAATTTTCTGGAAGGAACCGCCCCCAACAAACGCTAGTCAGTTACGACCTCGGTCGTCTTCTCTTTTTTTTGCCACACTTGACTTGCCTTGAAGTTGCCGCGCTTCCCTTTATATCATTTTCACAAAGGCGCTTCGAGTGCCAGTTTAGTCATGTCGTCGGCACCCGCGCCATTGGCAGCCGACCACTACGGCTTGCTAGGCGTTCCCCGCGCCGCGTCCAAAGACGAAATACGCGTCGCGTACAAGGCGAAGGCCCTCGCGCTGCACCCTGACAAGAACCCCAACGGGGAGGCAGTGTTCAAACTGATCGTGAACGCCTATCAAATCCTGATTTCACCCTCAAAAAAGTGCGCCTACGATCGAGAATTGGACTTGAAAGAGAGCCGCCGCCCGGCCTACGGCGCGCCACCGAAGGAGTCGTCGTCGCAGCCATACAGGGGGTATCGACGAGCCTCCGATGGACCGGCGAGCGGTCGCAGTACCGGCGAAGAGAACAACGGTCCGCAGCCCGCGCCCAAGTCCACCCCTGGTGGGTTCTACTCCGAGTTCAATCCGAAGCAACACGCTCCCCCACCTGAAGCTGCAGAGCACGGATCGTTTGCGGATTGGTTTCGCAAAAAGCAGGAGGAGTTCCGGAAGGCGGAAGAGACCAGCCGGGCCAAGGCGGAGTATGCACGCCAGCTGGAGGAAGAGGAACAAGCCAAAGCCGAGGCGTACCGGAAGCTGCAGAAGGAGCGGGATCGCGATCGAGAGCAGGAAATCGAATCTGAGCGTGAACGCCGCCGCCGCGAGCAAGACCAATCACGTAAAGAGCAGGAGGTGAGATTGAAGGAAGATCGTAACCGCGCGGCTCAAGCAAAAATGAGCGAATTTTACGAGCAGCAGCGCCACCAACAGGTTCAGCTCGACGCACATATGCAAGATCTTCAGCGAGAACGCCAAGAGCTCAAGGCGCGTAGGGAGAAGATGGAGCAAGAGAAGCGCGCGGCTGAGCGAGACAACGTTGGTGTCGACCACGCCGAACTGCGACAGCGCCAAAAGTTGCGAGAGGAGGAGACCTCAGAGGAGCTGCGACGTGCCGAAGCGAAGGCCCGTTTAGTTCGCGAGCAGTATGAGCAGCACAAGCTGCAGGAACAAACCGACCACCTCGCCCGGGAGGCCGCACGCGTCAAAGAGGAGGCCGAAAGGGTCCGCCGCGACGAAGAGGAGGCGCGCCGCGAGGCGGCACGTGCGGCTGCCGAGGAACTCGCCCAACAGGCAGCCACTGCGCAACAGCGTTCGGCGTTTGGCCAGCAGCGCCGACGCGTGATGGACGACGTGCTAGCGGAGCGAAAACGACACGACGAGGAAATGGCTGCCATGAGAAGAGAGACCGACCGCATTGAAGCTGAAATGCGGGCCAAGCTGGACGCGCTCAGAGCCGCGAAGCGTGAGGGCCGCGCCGTCAACCCGGATGATTTCAAGCTTTGAATTTCGTCCTCATTGTGATATTGTCGATGAGTACATCTCCTCGTCCTCCCCCGCTTCGTTGTTCATTTGCATTTGCCTAGACGTTAGACGCGGCACAGTGACCACTTCATCTGCTCCCCCTTCATCTACACACCCGTTTGTCTCTGCCATGCTTTGGCCGTTCCGCCTCCCTCCTTCCTCCCCGGTGTATCGCCTCACGTCGACGTCTTCGACGGTCTGACTGAGGACCTGCATCGTGTTGTGCATCGGGGAAACATGCCCTTTGCTTGTGAGCATGATGTCAGAACGGTTGCAAGGCGGAACATCTCCCTGCTCGCCACATGGCCTTTCAGCCCGGTCGCCAGGTGACGGGGTTACCCGCCCGACCATCTCCCGCCGCCACCACGACGCTCGTCCTAGGAGCGCCAGTGGCCACACCGCAGCCGCCGCAACACGATCAGACCGCAATGCTGTCGCACTCACACGCCGTGAATCCATACTTTGGAACGATGCCTGGCGCTATGAGTTCGATGCCCGGCGCCATGAGTTCGATGCCTGGCGCCATGAGTTCGATGCCTGGCGCGGCGATGATGGCTGGCCGCTGGGGGCCGCACGGCATGGGAGCCGCACCGTGGTTGCAATCCGGACTGACGGGAGGGCCCGTTGGCCACCCTCCCATGTTTGGAGGGATGCAGCCGGGGCCGCACGCCCCGCCATCGCTCCGCATGCAGGTGGTCGGGGCGTCGATCGAAGCGCTGAAGCACTTGTTTCAAGTCATGATGCTGATGGCCCGGTCGGCCCAAGAAATTTTCTCTGTCGTGGTGGGCTGCTGGTACATGTACCGCGCCGTCAAAGAGATGATGCAGTACGCCCGCCCACCTGGTTCGCCTTCCGACGTCCGTGCGGGACCGTTGCCTCTTACCGCCGCTCCCAGCACGCCTGCGAAGGGCGCGGCGGCATCGTCGTCGTCGTCATCGCGAACCCTGATGTGGTTCGGTCTTTTTGCAGCCGCCGCGATGCTGATCGAGCACGTTGCCAACCAAGTGTTGGCGAAGAAAGAGCGGCATCGTCAACACCAAATGTCAGCCCACCATGAAGACGCCGCTCTGGGCGGCCCACGAGTGTACGAAGTCGCAGATAGCGACCTCGAAGACACCTCTTCGATCGGCTCCGACGCTGAAAGTGAGTCCTCGATCGGTGTGGATCAGCCCATCGGCGCAGCGTGGCAGCCGGGCCGCACCGACCCCATCCCCGCCGTAGCACCAGCGGCGGTTGCGGCATTGGGGCAAGAAGGGGGAATGTTCGCGACGCTTCCGACAGCGCCACCGGCCGCTGGCGATGTGTACGTCGCACAGTTCGATTTTGCTTCGAACGACCCCAATCAGCTGAGCTTCCGCGCGGGTGATCAGTTTACTATTTCAAACTTTGATGATGGCGGCTGGTGCATCGCCACCGGTCAGGGGATCGATCGCGGCGGTATCCCTCGTCGCGCCGGACTGGTGCCGGGCAATTTTTTTCAGCGCCTGGCATCTCAGATGCCGCGCAAATTATGACACACGTGTCGCACACACATCCTCCCTCCCGCTGCTCCTAAAATCATGTGCAACCACGCCACCTCCTCAATGCTCGTTGTGTGTGTTTTGCGTCGCACGGCAAGGACATCGTTTCATGGCTGACGCTGCTCCTGCTGCCGGTGCGCCTGCTGAACGTGAGGGAGGCCGTGGACGTGGCCGTGGCTTCGGCCGTGGCCGTGGCGGGCCCCGCGGCGGCGGCCGCGGTGGAGGCGACAACAAGGAGTGGATTCCGTGCACCAAGCTCGGCCGCCTCGTGA
>ERZ1292633.4257-Hain-H41-02um-R1-4257-length-13388-cov-8_pt2 | contig 11877 bp, 2 predicted proteins | sample MGYA00564406_ERZ1292633 | MGnify/ENA primary metagenome ERZ1292633 (study PRJEB36523, sample SAMEA6512639) | groundwater metagenome | collected 2019-01-08 | study: AquaDiva: Metagenomics assemblies of 32 groundwater samples
GAAATTGAACAAAATAGTTGATAGCTACACCCCGAGGTGACGGGTTGACGAAAATCTCTTCTGACCCTTGTAAATCCTCTAGCATTCGACAGTCAGAGTTATTTTCTTACCCTCTCCCTTTTGTTTCTTGTTCTTTTTTTTCCGGCGCTTCGCAAAGCAAACGACACGAGCTCTTCCTGATGAGCCTCAACGTCAACGCCCAGGCGTTCGTTCCGCCCGCGCAATGGGGGAGCCAAAGCACCGTCGTCGCTCCTGCATCGATACCGGGGCAACCTACCTCGCTTTCCGACCCACCGATGCCCGGTGCGGGCGTTGTTCCGAAGGGAGTGCCAGCCCAACCGCAGTCATCGCGAGCAAGCTTCAATGTTCCAGCAGCCATGAACCCTTCCGATGACAGGGCTGGTCGAGGAACCACGCTGTTTCAAGGGTCCTCCCACAGCGCAGCCGCCAGCGACTTCGCAACCGGACCCGCTCAACCACCGGTGACATCCAAGAAGATCTCGGCCGCAGCCGCCCCGTTCGTTCCGTCGTTTCTCCGTCAGCTGGGGGACTCCAGCACGGCCCCACCACCTGCGGCTGCACTCGAATCGACAATTGCACCCGTGGGAACCCCGACGGCACCGTGTAGAGTGGCTGTATTCGGACATGTATCGATGCGACTGTCAACAAGTTTAACGCCGGCTGGGCCCAGCAATGTCGCGTCTCATCCGAATTCGAATGCGACGACGTCCGGAACTCGACTCGCACTGCCGTTTCTCTCCTCGCTTCTCCCATCGTCCCACGCAACCCAACCACGACCGATGCACGAGCCGAATGTGAGCAACGCGATTGGTGAGTTGGCCTCGTCGCCTATGCCAAGCCCCTTCACTGTGGCGACCGCACCTAGCGCAGGCGGCGCGTTCGCCGCGGTTCAACGCCACGTCGCACACGCACCCCATCTGCACGGTGGCTTCATTTGCATTCGCGACGATTGGGAGTGCGCCACCGTGGTCGCCGAGGGAGGAGACGCAGCGACGGAGGCAGCTCGGGTGGCCAGGCTGCTCGAATTTCCGGGCGTCATCCTCAGTTTCGGCGCGTCGAGCGATCTCCTCCTGCAGTCCACTCCTTCCAGCAACAAGAGCAGTCCGATACCGCAACCTTCCACATCCGCAACGTTTTCGCTGCAGTCATATTGGGCCGCACTTTCTGCCCATTTTTTCCGCGTCGGAGGAAAAAAAACGACGTCCATAGGGGTGGGAAACTTGCTTGCGCTCAGCGGCGACGAGGATGTCGGCGGCGTAGTCGCCATGGGATATTTCACCGTGCAGTACCGTCAATTTATTTTTCTCGTCATGGACCCTTCAAGCGATCTCTGGAAAGCCGCACCTCCTGCCTTACCGATCGAACATCGTGCACGCCTTGCATGCGACGCTTGCGACCGCGGCCGGTTGGAATGGCTGCTCGGAGTGCCGCCTGCCCCGGATGATGGTAGTGGCGCCGCGTTGACGATGTTCGATCGTTCTGTCGCGCGGGTTATCGTTCTTCGAGGAGGGGCGGTTGCTTCTTCTGTCGTTCGATATGCTGTGAACAACGTGGCATTGCCGAGTGGACTGAGCGGTCCTCGCCAATGTCACGCCATGCTGTGGTGGGATGACGCGGCCATCGACGCGACTGCGAGCGACGATGAGTGCAGCGGCCGGGTGGCATCGAAAAACGAAATGCCACGGAATGCTCTTTTGCGGTCGTCGGCCGCTACATTTCAGTTGCGACTTAACGGAGCGCTGCGACGCGCGGCGGGTCAATTTTCATTCGGCGACGACGACATCGACACCAACAGCGCTCCCAACATCGACGCGTTGGTCGTGGACGTTCCGTTCTTCACGGAGACCGAAGGGAGTCGAACCTGGGATCCTCTGGCGGCAGCGCTCCACATCGAAGCCGCGTTGAACCAATCACACACCGCGACCACTGGGCGATGTTCTTCAGCCATCCGTTTGCTAGTCTTGCGCCCCGTGTTGTGCCCCATTCGCCTCGCGTGCCCGGTGTCGCTGCCGCCAGAGCTCACGCAAACGGAGGCAGAGAGCGCCGCCGCGAGGGCATTGTTGTACATCGCTTCTGAATTCGGCCTTTCCGTCATGCCACTTGTGCCCGTGTCGGCCGGCAGTGTTTTTGATAACCATGCTGACGCCGCTCAAACGGCGACCGTGGCCGCGAGCCGACTGTTCGAGACTCGTCGCCTCACGACGCTACCGCCGTCGTCATTAACGGAGTTGGCACCCCTCCGCCAGGCCGCCGCTGCGAACCCACCCAAAACGGTGACGGCATTCCCTCACTTCCCGGTGGTCTACGTGACGATGGGGTCGGATGGAGATGACACGGCCGCATGCATCGCCGTTTTAGCATTGACAGCAGTCGGTCACGTGAGCGCCATCGCGCGGACGTACTCCCATCACCTGGCATCCAACAGCGTTATTATTTCCGCCCCACCCGTCTCTGGGAGCGTCGGGAGCACATCGACGAGCTACGTCAGCTCGTCCACTATTTCTACACCAAATGTGACGTCCTCATTGGTGGTTGCCGGCGGCACCGCCTCAGAAGCCATCACAGCGCTCTCGCCTTCGGCCGTTTCAATGTCGAGCACCACCCCTCCTCAGGGAAGTAGTCCCACGCAAACCACTACTGTGGAAAACGGCCGCCGTCGCGTCGTGATTGCCCCCACGCCTAACCAGTCAACGATCTCAGCAGCAGCAGCAACGCCGCCTCGTTCAGTGCCGCCGCTGGCGACGACGACGTGGACGGATCCTTTAGCGATTCTTTGCTACCGGCAGGAAGCGGAGCAGGAAACAGGGGGCATTCCGTCGGCGACGATGCTCGGCTTCTTCCGCGACCAAGCCGGTCGCAACATCGCGCAGAGCACTAACAGTAATAAAACGTCGGCGACATTCGAAGAGCGATTCGTCATCGCCACGAATGGCGCGACGCTACTTCCGACTTTTCAATCCATGCGCGGGGCGATGGCCGTTGTCGAGAGCATCGCCAAATGCTTTGCGATGACCCCTGACGGCAGCATAGCGGCCACAACACGGACGATACGGTCAACGACTGCCATGGGAAATGACGACGATCGGCGAAGCGACGACCAAACAGCTCCTCGCTCCTCGGCGCTGAGCCAGGGGACCTTAGCTTCTCGTCAGGCAGCTCAGCCGCGGCGATCGATCGTTGTCCCGCCGCTGCCACACGTGGAAGCTCTGACAAGGGCGAACTACGTGCAAGCCCTCTTTGAATTTGCCGGCGGTCTGGCCGATTCTGTTGCCGCGACTGTCATGGGGGGCGACGAACGAGAATTACAGCAGCATCGCGTGAACACCGCGGTTGCGTCGGCCTTCGTGGCGCGTCGTCAACCCACAGGGAAGCACGTGCTCGTCGTATTCGACACCGAGGGGAGGATGCTTTGCTGTCGTCGGCCGGGGCGGCGGCCTTGGTACTCCAATAATGTCCTGGGCTCTCAAACGACCACCACCGAAGCTGCGGCCACCGCGAGGCATCAGCTCATGAGGACGTTTGTGGCGTGGACGATGTTCGAGCTCCCACCTTCGTGTGCCTGGGCCGCGTCCGAGACGCCCCCTCAGGGAAATGGCGGATTCACCGTCCTGGAGGGAGTGTGGTCGGGCTCGTGGCATCCACAGCGTCGACAGGGGGCGATCAAAGCCGCTGGCGAGGAGCCCCAGGCGGCAATGCCGCCCTCGTGGATATCCGCCGCTTCAGCCATCGCCAAAGGTGTCGCTCAACGTGAGGAGGGGGAGGAGGGCGACACCCCCACCAAGACGGCCGCTTCAGCGGCCGGTGAGGACGACGCAACCGTTTGCAATCGCTTCGCTTCGTCTGCCGCCAGAGTCGCCGGCTCCCTCGTTGTCCTGCGCACGCGATGTCAACGGCGGCACCAAATTGCCACCGCGCCGCTGCTCTTCCAATCCAAGATTATCATCACGGATGTTCTCGCTTGGGCAGGCCAATCGGTGCTGCACGAAACGTTTCTCTCTCGCAGCAGCCTTCTGGAGGGCGGCGATGTGGGACGGGGAAGTGTCACTCTCGAGGACGAGCGCGCGACCGCCTTTCCGTGGCCGGGCGGGGTCGCCGTCGTGCGCGCGTTTCACGCTTCGGTGGCGGACGCCGTGGACATGCTGCACCGGCAGATCTTCAGCCCTGAGTTGGGCTTCACAGCCCTTGGCGACGCCACATCGGCGGGAGGAACGCTAACGTTTGTTTCCCTCGGTCCGTATCCGACGATGGCTTCAAGCGGTGAGCGCCAGCAAAACAGCGACGGTGACCTCGCCGTGCGATCACGCCTCTTGCCCGTTCAAAGGCGATACGCGTGGACGCCACCAGGGTCCACCACGATGACGTTTGCGGTGGGCGAAATTGTCCTGCGCATCACGCCACCCGCGATGCCACCGCCCTCCGCGAACACTTCGGAAACGACGGGGACATCCTCCACCTCAGCGGCATGGGCGTCCTACTTCACCCTGACGGATCTGCTCGCCATCATCCGCGATGAGTGGACCGGAGCCCATCATGCGGATCAACGGGACGGTAACGGGGCCTCCGGTCTGGCGGACCGTCCCTCAGAGGGTGACTCCTCCATGTCGGCCAACGGGATGATGGGAAGCAGCGAGGAGCCATCTTACACCACACCGGCCGAGTACTCATCCACATCAGAAGCCCCTCCGCCAGTTGCAGAGATTCCTGCCACCAACCGGCCACCAACACCAGCGGAAGGAATGAAGCATTCTGTCCTCCCTGCGGTGTCGTGGCTTTGCACATTGTTGCAGCGCACGAGGCGCAGTACAGATGGAACGCATCATGCCGAGGCAAAAGACGACGACGACGACGATGACGACGACGCCGAGGAACTGAGTGAAGACGATACCGCCGAGGCGGCTGCGCGTCGGCTTCGCTTACCCCCGCTGCGATCATTTTTGTCTTGCATTACGGTCTACATGCAGCTCTTGTGCCGCCGAAGAGTCGAAGGTAACAACGCGACGGCTGAACAAGGCGACGCGGAGGAGAACGAGCAGGGCGATGTTCAGAGAGGGGAGTACGAACAATTTCGTGACGAGTACACCGAGATGCCTCTCGTGGACTTCTTGGACTTCTGGGAAGCGGCCACCCACCAGTCAACGTCGAGCGATCCACGGGAAAAAACTCATAAAGAGACGCCGACAGTGAACAGTGACGATTTTTCAGGGAGCAACGTAGTGCCTGGAGCGACGAAGTCGCTCATCGAGCGCATCGAACGCGCGCTGACGGGGCCGACCGTGCGGGATGACGAGGAAACGCTTCGCAGCAGCTTGCTTGTCATCGGCAGCGAGGACGCAGCGTCCCCTTCGTCCTCGGCGGCTTCCATGTTACTGTGTGGTTTCCGTCTTCGCTCCGAGCATGCATTGAACCCTCAACTTGCCCGAGCCGCGCAGCGCCGCGTCGACGTTGAGGAAACCGCGCAATCAGAAGGGGCACCGCCGCATCCGACCCTCGCCGTGGAGTGCGTCCTTCGAGTCCACCCAGACGGCGCGCACTGGTGGGATGCCATGCAATTCATTCCCGTCAGTCGCCGCGATGAGGGCGATGTCGACGACAGCAGCGCCGCCACCATGAACGTTGTCGCGGTTCGGGACGCGATCGACGCCGCTGTCAGCAGCCCGTCGCTCAGTGAGTCTGATTTATTGCTCCTGACACACGTCAAAGCGCACGTGTGCCGCGGCTGCGGCATGGTGTCCGAGCGCGGCGCCAACGTCCACGGGGACGCGGTCGGAAGCGTGCGCACCGCAACCGGTGCGGTCACCGGCGCGACGATGGTGCGCCTCGATGCCGGTTACTATTGCAGCGGCTGCCTCGCGAAGTCGTTCGGAATCGGGCTGCAATGCGTGCGTTGCGGCGGCGGCCACCACAGTGCCATCGATGCTGCGATGGGCGACGACGGGGAAGGGGACGACGCACACGCAGAGGAGGGTGTCTTGTTAAGGAATGGAGGAGGCTCTCCCTCGGGGGTTGGCTTGCCCCGCCGCGTGATTCGTGGCTATGCGGACGCGCTCACCGCGCTGTCGATAAATGCACCGGAGGGGAGCAGCATCGGCAGCGAAGACTTTTACTGTCTCACGTGTTGGAAACACCTGGCGCTGTCGCTGTGCGTGACCGGGCCGTCCGCTGGACCCTCGCCGCCTCAGTACACCCAGGGCTATCAAGCACAGCAGCGTTATCGAAGTCGGGGCGGCGGCGGCGGTGGTGGCAACCACCAACCTTTTTTGCCGTCTCACGTGTCATCGTCGACGGGAGGAGGGCACCACGTACTTGCAGGACCGATGCGGGACATCGCTTTCCGTTCTGTGGCCGTAGGAACGCACACAATGGCGCCCAAACCGAGTTCGCTCGATCCCACCGCGAACGGTACCGCCGTTCCCCTGCTTGCGGGCACCGTGGGGACATCGTCGGCACTGCCCCTCCCCAATCCAAATGCGGAAAGCCCGGCCGGCGTCGCGCAACTGCCCAGGTCACTGTGGCACCGCTGGCAGGCCGCGCTCGTGGGCGATGAAGCCGCGACCCTTGGCGCGTCGGCCCTCACGCCAGTGGCCATTGTGGCAATAAACAATGGTGCCGCGGATGTCGCGGTCGAATGCTATGGCCGGTGTGGCTCTCCTATCATCGCCTTGCCGCCACCCGCGTCGGGAATACTATCAGGCAGCCTTATTGGGGGCGACGCGCAGCTCGCGGAGAGCATCGCCCAGTGCCGCGTCCGATTAGAACGGCTTTGCGGAGTTCAATTTTCTTCTGATGGCTTATTCAACCCACAAGATGGCGGCGGCAATTCGACCGATGCTGGCGATCAACCATCGCGGCGAAGCAAGGAGCAAGGTAGCGGGCCTTACTCCTCTCTTTCTTCCATCGCGGTCGAGCAGTGGCTCGCGGCTGTAAGCGCGCGCGAGGTGCTCGCCGGCGCCTTTTCTGTGGACAACGCCGCTGCCATGCACACCGCGTTTTCGCCCTCGCTGGCCGCCGCGCAGTTTGTTCGCGTCGCGCAGCGCTTCGCCATCGCGTGGGCGGCATCCGCGCTGGTCAGCGCACCAAGCAAGCTCGCGCTGCGTAAACGCCTCCGGGTCTTGGATGTCTTCACAGGTGACGCCCCTGAAGCGAGCGCTTGGGCCATTCTCCAGCGGGCATGCAAACGGCTGCGCCGGTGTCTGCTCTTGGGAAGCGCGATGGGCGGTTGCCGGACCATTCTGAATACGCAGACGGGCGCGCTGGGGCACTGGAGCGATGACGATGCGGACGACGACGTTGACGCGACAATTCTCACGGATGACATCACAGACGGAGGAGCTGGGCATTACCGTGACGACCCCAGGCGAGGAGGAGCCAATAAGGGCGCGGCAGATGGTTTCCCAGCGGCTGACGGAGGGAAATGCACCGCCGCACCCAGCGTTCTCCCCTCGCCCACGCTGGAGTACACCGTCGTGGACTTTGTTGAAAGCGTGGCAGAAAACGCAAAGCGTCACTGCGAGGCCACGACAGCAGTGCGTGCGACTCCCAAAGGACGGGGGGGTCCACCATCGAACATCACCGGTGCGATGACAATTGCCGAGGCGACGAGGGCACCTTCCATGACTCTGCAGACGAACGTCATCTGCGGGGACGCTTTATCGCCGGCTTTGTGGCAGACGGTCGTCAAAGGAACGGCGACTCCGGCGGCGCCCCTACGGTCCGAAAGGGTCACACCAAAGCTGGACGCCGTGTGCTGTATCCACCCATTCGCCTTGCACCAGGCACTGACGGGTGGCAGTCAAGGCCATCCGCAGGACGATCACCCTCACTCACGCACCGTCGATGAACAAGCAGCACCGCCACCCCCTTCGTCGGCCCCCTCCGTTGCGGCCGCATCGTCCAGCGTGGCGCAGCGCATGGATGCCCTTCTGGACTTGGCACTCAATGCTCTCGCGCCTGGTGGCGTGTTGCTTCTGACAGTCATCGACTTCGCTTCCCTCCCGTGCACGGCGGGAGGACCCCAGAGCTTCGGCTACGGCGCGTCGGCACCATCACCGCCTCCGTCAACACCGCTTTCCGTCACGATGAGTCCGTTGTCGGCCAAGGGGGGGATGATCAGTGGCCTCCTCCCAAAAACATCGGCAGCACACAGTGGCACGTCGCCGACCACACCGGCGTCATTAATGGCCCACCCCCCTTGCAACCTGCGCATCGAACTGGTCGCCACGGACTTAACCAGCACGCCACCGCAACCGCACAAGATGGTGCACCCAGCAGCGCAGACGGCCGTTTCCCCCCCTCCGCCCCCCGCGGCCGCCCTCCGTGGCGGCGCACCGGGAAAGATCGCGGGGGACCCCAGCGGTACCCTGGCGCCGCTGGGGCACTGGAGCGATGACGATGCGGACGACGACGTTGACGCGACAATTCTCACGGATGACATCACAGACGGAGGAGCTGGGCATTACCGTGACGACCCCAGGCGAGGAGGAGCCAATAAGGGCGCGGCAGATGGTTTCCCAGCGGCTGACGGAGGGAAATGCACCGCCGCACCCAGCGTTCTCCCCTCGCCCACGCTGGAGTACACCGTCGTGGACTTTGTTGAAAGCGTGGCAGAAAACGCAAAGCGTCACTGCGAGGCCACGACAGCAGTGCGTGCGACTCCCAAAGGACGGGGGGGTCCACCATCGAACATCACCGGTGCGATGACAATTGCCGAGGCGACGAGGGCACCTTCCATGACTCTGCAGACGAACGTCATCTGCGGGGACGCTTTATCGCCGGCTTTGTGGCAGACGGTCGTCAAAGGAACGGCGACTCCGGCGGCGCCCCTACGGTCCGAAAGGGTCACACCAAAGCTGGACGCCGTGTGCTGTATCCACCCATTCGCCTTGCACCAGGCACTGACGGGTGGCAGTCAAGGCCATCCGCAGGACGATCACCCTCACTCACGCACCGTCGATGAACAAGCAGCACCGCCACCCCCTTCGTCGGCCCCCTCCGTTGCGGCCGCATCGTCCAGCGTGGCGCAGCGCATGGATGCCCTTCTGGACTTGGCACTCAATGCTCTCGCGCCTGGTGGCGTGTTGCTTCTGACAGTCATCGACTTCGCTTCCCTCCCGTGCACGGCGGGAGGACCCCAGAGCTTCGGCTACGGCGCGTCGGCACCATCACCGCCTCCGTCAACACCGCTTTCCGTCACGATGAGTCCGTTGTCGGCCAAGGGGGGGATGATCAGTGGCCTCCTCCCAAAAACATCGGCAGCACACAGTGGCACGTCGCCGACCACACCGGCGTCATTAATGGCCCACCCCCCTTGCAACCTGCGCATCGAACTGGTCGCCACGGACTTAACCAGCACGCCACCGCAACCGCACAAGATGGTGCACCCAGCAGCGCAGACGGCCGTTTCCCCCCCTCCGCCCCCCGCGGCCGCCCTCCGTGGCGGCGCACCGGGAAAGATCGCGGGGGACCCCAGCGGTACCCTGGCGCCGCCGCCGCCGTACATGCCGCCCTCGTCGCGAGCGCAGCCGCAAACGGCACCGAACGAACCACCGACGCCACTTTTCCGGCCTTGCGCCGCGCATGGCAGCATCGTCAAGGTCCTTTGCGACCGTACCCCCGCAGCGCAGTCGTGGCATCTTGATGTGGCCGCCGCTGCCTCCTCGTTTGCATCCGCTTCTTCTCAGTCTGCCTCCGCAATGGAACGCGTGTCGTCCACAGCGTCGTTGGACGAGCAAGCGGGTACCGCCACCGCGGCGGCATCCTCCAGCATGATGACGTGCGCTGCTTCGGCAACGACGACGTCGTCGGCCAAAGTGCGCGATGTGCCGGCAATCGATGTCGTCTTGCTGGTCGAGCGCGCCGCGGCAAAGGGATTGGTTCTGGACCCCATCGCCTCGGGCACTGCCTGGGAGCTGGCGCATCAAGCCACTGCCGTCGCGAAACACGGTGCAGCATTGGCGCTCGAGGGGCTGCTTTCTCCTCCTCCTCCCGTGAGTCGCGGGGGCCCTGCGGATCCCGTTGCCGCCAAGCGGCTTCTAGCGTCGTGCCTGTCAACGTCCTCGCGCAACTCATCACTCTTCAACTCGACGCTGGCGTCCCTCCCGGTGCCGCCGTTGCCGTCGCTGAAGGCGCACGAAATCGCTTGGCTGAGGTTGCACAAGGTGCTCGTTTTCCGTCGCGCCTGTCGCCCCGCTCTGCCTCAAGGGAACACGCCATCGGCTCCACCGGCGACGACTCCTCAGTCGTCGTTGCAAGACCAAGAAACCACGCAACCACTACCGCCCGCGGCAGCGTCACGTCAAGGAATCGTGCAGAGCCGTGGCGGTAACGCCCACAACAACAATCATTCACAACAGACAGTGGTGCCCCCTTCGCCGCATTGGCTGCAAAGCAGCGAGGACGACACGAGCAGCTCAGCAGATGACGAATTGGAGGGGCGTGATGACGGCGGCGACGAAACCGGTGGTGCGACTGGGTACGACGACGGCGAAGGGGGCCGATACCAAGAGGGAGGAGACGGCAGAATCCACGAGGGGCGACATTCTCGCCCAAATATGGGGCATCCGCCGCAAGGCGGCAGCGCCGTTCGTGGCGGTGCGAACCGATTCCTTCCACGGCAGCAACCACTCCACAATGAGGCAACCGGAAACGCTCGGAGCTACCAGAAGCAATCGCCGCTGCAGGGTGACGACTCTGCCTATATGTTGGATGTACGCGGCGGAGGAGGGCGCGGCGGGGGAAACCCGTTGGTTGGACCCACACGGTTTGGACCCGTCGCAGCAGGCCGAGGCGGCGCAGCCTCCCTTCCGACAGCCGGAAGTGGCGGTGCTATTCCCGCTCCTCGCAGTCGAGCGCCCCCTGGGGGTGGGCGGGGGGGAGGCGAAGCCCCTGACACGACCGCCACGACCACTCCCCAGTACACCTCCGGCGAAGGGCAGCCGCCGCAACGTTACGGACGAGGCGCCGCCGCCGCGCCTTCGTACACGGGGGGCCCTCGTGGCGGCGGCGGCAACCCTCCTGCCCCCACCCGGGGGGGCACAGGTCCGGGAGGTCATCTTACCACCGCCGGTGGACCCCCGCCGCCATCGTCCCATCTTCCTCGGTCCGCCAACGCCACACCCCCACCTCCGCCACCGCCGTATGCGCCGCCTCTCCCAGCAACGGCATCCACAGGGGGGGCCACCAATCCCGCTGCACCAGGGCCGCTCCCACAGCCGAGGTCCAAGCAGCCGACGACGAGCGGCCCACTGGCAGGTCCACCGCCGCCATTCGGCGCCACCGCGACCCCTTCCACGCCCGATGGCTCGGCCGTTTCTTCGCAAGGTATGCCACCACCGCCGTCCTACGGTGGTGTGACGTTCCTTCCGCCGCCAGGAAACGCTCGCCGCCGAGGAGCGTGAAGTTCCGCGTCTCTGTGGGCCTCAAAGGACAAGAAGGGAGGCCATCAGCCGGGCGAATTGCCGATAACAAAAGGCAGCCATTAACAGGGGCTATTTAACGTATTTCTGTAAAACTCCTCCCCTCCGCTTCATCATTATCATCTTTCGGTGGCAAAGCGTAGTCCCTCTTCGACGATTTTGCTTTCTCCTCTGCGAACACATTCAAAGGTCGGATTACATTACAGAATCCTTTTTTGCGGCAGTCAGCAAAGTGGCCATGCATGGTCGCCGCAGTTTCGGCGTCACCAGGACCAACAGCGACGCGTCGCGAGGGCCTCATGTACGTCTTCGTCCTCTTCGTGCTCTTTATCAGCGGCAGAGGCATTTCCCACCCACCCAGCCGCAGTGATGTTGAACCTATCAACACCAGCCGTCCTCCTCCTCAGGAACCAACCGCCGCTCGGCGGCTCCTCGTCCCTGGGGG
>ERZ1292633.5149-Hain-H41-02um-R1-5149-length-11874-cov-4_pt1 | contig 11874 bp, 5 predicted proteins | sample MGYA00564406_ERZ1292633 | MGnify/ENA primary metagenome ERZ1292633 (study PRJEB36523, sample SAMEA6512639) | groundwater metagenome | collected 2019-01-08 | study: AquaDiva: Metagenomics assemblies of 32 groundwater samples
GAGCGCTCACAGCATTCTGGCAATCCGAGCTGGGCACCAAACTGCGTTCCCAACCGGAAAAGTTTGTGAACCGCGAAATGCCGTTCACGACCAAGTTCTGCGTGGCCGAAGTCGAAGGGCTGTTGCAGCCCGACGCGCCCACCGCCCGGTTCGCGCGCCTCGGTGACGATTTTGTCATCGTCCAAGGCATCGCCGATCTCGCGGTGATTTTGCCGGAGGAAATCTGGCTCGTGGATTTTAAGACGGACCATATCGCGCTGGCAGAACTGCCCCAACGCCTCCAGCACTACGAGCCGCAGATGAAATTTTACGCCCTGGCGCTGAGACGGATTTTTAATCGCCCGGTCACGCAATGCTGGCTGCACTTCCTGAGTTTGCACCGGTCCGTGGCCGTGGGCAGCACGCCAATTCATACTGACACCCAATCTTCCCCCCCGCCGCCGCCGTCAAAAAACTCTGCTCCACCCAACGGGCAACTTGTTTTCGACTGGCTTCCGCGCTAGTCTGCCAGCGTGATGTTCCCGGCGTTCGCGAGTCGTGCCAGCAGTTTGATTTTTATCAGTCTGTTCGCGATGATCTTTGCAACTGCCGCAGAAAAGCCCATTTGGTTGCGCAATCCCATTCCCGCCCCCACTCCGCCAACGCCCCCCGCGCGCGCGGCGGTTTCTGCGCCAGCCTCGGGACTGTTCGTCGTTCAATTTCGCAAGCCGCTCCAGCCAGAATGGCGCGCGGAACTCGCCCGACTCGGCGTGACGTTGCTGCGCTATGTCCAGGACGATGCGTTCGTGGCCAAGTTCCAGAATGTCCGCCCCGAAAACATCCGCGCGCTGGGCTATGTGCAATTCGTCGGTGAGTATCGCGCCGAACAGAAGATTCACTCCCGCGTCCGACAACTCGCCGCCGCAGCCACCAACGACCGTGTCGAAGTCGCCATCGTGCTTTCGGCTCAAGCCAACGACGCCGATGCGCAACAGGCCAAAGGCCGCTTCGCCCAACTCACGCAGGAAACCAAACTACATTCAGGCCGCATCCTGCGTGGCGCGATCTCCAGGGCGCAACTCGATTCCCTCGCGGCCTCCGACACGGTTCTGTGGATTGAGTCTGCGCCGAAGATGAAACTGAACGATGAAGTTTCCTCGCGCATCGTCGCAGGCGATGGGCCGGGCAATCAGACGCTCATGCAATCGCTCGGCTACGATGGTTCGGGCGTCACCGTCGCCGTGGCCGACAGCGGGCTCGACAGCGGCGATACAAACTCGATGCACCCGGACATCCAGGGTCGTGTCCGCGCGTTGTTTCATTACGGCGCTCCGGGGCAACTTGAAGATGCGGCGGACGAACACAGCCACGGCACACACTGCGCAGGAATCATCGCCGGCAACGGCGCCACCGGTGAGATGGATGAAAACTTCTTCCTCTACGGCCTCGGCGTGGCTCCGGGCGCGAGTTTGATCGGGCAACGTCTCTTCGACGCGGCGGGCGGTTACGCGGCGCCACCAAGTTTTGAGACGTTGACGCGCGATGCCAAACGCGCCGGAGCCGACATCGGCTCGAACAGTTGGGGCGACGACACGCAAGGCCGTTATGACATCAGCGCGATGGAATTCGACGCGCTCGTCCGCGACGCCGATGCACTCACCCTCGGCGATCAACCTTACATCCTGGAATTCTCCGCGGGCAACGCCGGCCCGAGTTATCAAACCGTGGGCAGTCCGGCGGTCGCGAAGAATGTCATCGCCACGGGCGCGTCGCAGAATGATCGTTTCAATCTGCCCATCGAGGAGTTTTCCATTTATGCCGATGGCCGCGATGCGATGGCGGATTTTTCCAGTCGCGGCCCGTGTGCGGATGGTCGCATCAAACCCGACCTCGTCGCGCCTGGCAGTTGGATTGCATCATTGCGATCCGTTTATGCGAACGACGATTTCGCGTGGTGGCCGATCTCGCAAAATTATCTCTACCAAGGCGGCACCAGCCAGGCCGGGCCGCAGGTGGCGGGCGCAGCAGCGGTGTTCGTTCAATACTGGCGCTCGACCCACAGCAGCGCGACGCCTTCCCCTGCTCTCGTCAAAGCCGCGCTGATCAACTCCGCCGCCGACATGGACGATGGCTTCACGACTGCCGCCGTGCCGAACAACGATGAAGGTTGGGGCCGCGTGAATCTTCCCGCGCTCATCGGCTCGACGCGCCATTACGAATTCACCGATCAAACCACGCTGCTCACCAACGGCGGCGTGTTCGAGAAACGCATTCTCGTCGGCAATTCGGATGAACCGCTCAAGATCACGCTCACCTATACGGACGTTCCCGGTTTGCCCGCTGCCGCCATCGCGCTGGTCAACGATCTCGATCTTGAAGTCGTCGCGCCCACTGGAGAAATTTTTCGTGGCAACCGTTTTGCCGATGGCGAATCCATCCCCGACGCGCCGTTGCCCGACACGATCAACAACGTCGAGGCAGTGCATCTCTACGCACCAGTCACGGGCGAATACCTGATCCGCATCCGGGGCACGCGCGTGGCCGAAGATGCGCGGATTGATTCGGCGATGCTTGACCAGGATTTTGCGCTGGTCGCTTCGGGATCTTTCGCCGCGCCGGGTGTGGGCATCGTGACGTTTGATCGCCCGGTATATCGCGCGCCGGACCTGATCAAACTCACCTTGGTGGATTACGATCTCGCCGGGCAACCGAGCCGCAGCATTCAATTACGTAGCGGCACCGAGCCAAGCGGCGAACTCATCACGCTGTTTGCCAAAGGTAATTACGGCGTCTTCACCAACTCAGTAGCCACCACCATCGGGCTCGCGACTCCCGATGGCACATTGCAGATCGCCCACGGCGATAACCTTGAAGCCGTTTACAACGATGCTTCCCCCGCTGCAAATCGCGTCTTCTTTGCACAAGCCGATCTGCAACCGCCCGTCATCTCCGGCCTGCGGACCACCAACCTGTTCGGCCAAATCAACGTGCTTTGGGACACTGACGAAGATACGCGCGCCGAAATCTATTATGGCACACCCGCACCAACTCTCGCGCTGACCAATCGCACGCTCGATGTCAGCCACGAGATCGCGCTCGTGAATCTGGTCGCCAGTCAGGTCGTGAAGTATTTCGTCGTCGCGCAGGATGCAGCGGGCAATCGCACCACGAATAACAACGGCGGCGCGTTCTTCACCGTCACCAACACGCAACCGCCCGCGATCCTGTTGCTGGATTCCTTTCCCGATTACAGCGTCTTTCTCGAAACCCCGCCGCTCTCCGGTTACACCGATGCGCTGGACGCACTGGGCGTCGCTTACGATGTGTTCGACGCGACCAGCGGCGACCTGCCTTCCCCGGGCCAGTTGCAGACCTACCGCTGCGTCATCTGGCGCATTGACGAGTATTTTGATTCGCCCGGCACGTTGGTGCAACGCGTCCAAAACTACGTGACCAACGGCGGCTCATTGTTGCTGGCCTCCATGGATGCGCCCACCAAGATCATTTCCGCCGAATTCAAACGCGACATCCTCCAGATCCAATCTCATGTTGAAGACAAGCCGGTGGATAACATCATCGGCTTTGGCAGCGATCCGATCGGCGCGGGGATGGATACCGCTTTGGACTATTTGCCTTACGAGGAATTGCTGGCGTTCGCGCCGGAACCGTGCGACTGGATCGTCCCCACCACCAACGCCACGCCCGTGCTGCTTTCCAACGGCGAAATCGTCGGCCTGCGCTCGCCCAAAACCGGTGTGGACCTGCCGGGCCGCGTCGTGTTCCTTTCGTTCCCGCTCGATCTCGTCCCGCTCGGCAGCGGCATCGGAAACAATCGCGCCGGACTCTTGCGGAACATCCTGAACTTCCTCGCGCCTTCGCCCAACGCTAGTGCCGTGACGCTCGACAGCGACGTCTATTCCTCGCCCGGCCACGCCGTGATGGAAGTCGAGGACGCCGACCGCAGTGGTCAAGGCACGGTGAGCGTGACCGTCCGCAGTCCGCAACACACCAATCAACTCGCCGTCACCCTGCTCGAAACCACCCGCGCCGGTCTGTTCCGGGGCAGCGTGCTATTCGCACCGACCAATTCGGGAGCGCCCGGAGTTTACGTCATCAACGCCAACGACACCGTGCGCGTGGATTATTTTGACGCCTCGGCCAATCAAACCAACTCCGCCAGCGCCACCATTGACACCAACGCGCCCGTCATCACTGGCGTGGTCATCGAGCCCGGTTATCTCGAAGCCTTCGTGGCTTGGGACACATCCAAAGCCGCCGATTCCCTCGTACAATACAGCGAGTCACCCAACAACTTCCCGAACAACTTCACCGCCTACGATCCGTTGCTGACGACCGCGCATGAAATTTTTGTCAACGGCCTCAAGCCCAACACCACCTACTACCTGCGCGTCACCAGCCGCGACCGCGCGGGCAACACCACCACCGACGACAACGCCGGCGATCTCTACGAGTTCACCACGTTGCAACCTCTCACCCCACCGTGGAGCGACAACCTCGAAACCAACAACAACAATTGGTCCGTCATCTCCTCCGAGGAATCCGAATCTGGCTGGACGCTCGGCCCGCCTCCTGTCGGCGAAACCGCCCACAGCGGCACGAATATCTGGGGTAGCAATCGCGATGGCGGCGGCATCAGCCAGATGGAATCCTATCTCATCAGCCCCGGCATTTTGTTGAGCGGCGGCAACAAGGCCACGTTGCGCTTCTGGCACAACTACGACTTCCTCGCGCAAGGGGATTTTGAATTTCAACTCGCCGCCATTGAGATCATCACCAACGTCACCACCTCGCCCGTGCTGCTGTATCAGTTCGACGAAGATTATTCCGGCGGTTGGGAAGAGTTCGAGATTGATCTTACCCCGTACATGGGCAACGTCGTTTACCTCGTCTGGTATCACTTCCTGTTCTCGTTCGATGCCCCGCCGCGCCTCGGCTGGCTCGTGGACGACGTGAGCATCACCACCAGCACGATTGTTCCCGGCACGATCCAGATCACGAACAACCTCTGGCAAACCGTCTTCGCACTTGGTGGCCCGAGCGGACGCACCGGCACGGGCCGTTCCCTCACCATCACCAACGCCGCGCCCGGCCAGTACGTCATGCAATATGGCGATGTGCCTTGGTTCAACACTCCCGCCAGCCAGGTCGCCACGCTCGTCGCCGGACAGACCATCACCTTCGCGGGCAACTACACCTTCGCCGACGCCAACACCAACAGCCTGCCCGACACCTACGAAACCGCGAACTTTGGCGGCCTTGATCCACTCCGCACAAAACTCACCGACACCGACCGTGATGGCTTGAGCGATTGGGCCGAGTTCATCGCCGGCACCGATCCCGTGAATCCCCCACCGCCGTTCCGCCTCACTGCGCAACGCCTCACGAACAACCTCATCAGACTCTCGTGGCCCTCCGTGACTAATCACACCTACCGCGTCCACGCCAGCAGCAACGCTGTTTCTTGGACACCGCAATCCGCTTGGTTTACAGCGACCGGCACGGACACCAGCCACACCTTCGCCACCACCACGAACGGCGCGACCAAATTCTTCCGCGTGGAAGCCGCCCCCGCCGCCAGTTCACTGGCCGCCACCTTCAAACTCACCACCAGCATTCTGCCGAACAAACAAGTCCGCCTCACCTGGCCGAGCGCGCCCGGCCACGGCTACCGCGTTCTCACCAGCACCAACCTCGTGAACTGGACACCCGCCACCGATTGGCTCCGCCCCACCAGCTACACCGCCAACTTCACCCTGCCGCCCCCGACCAACAGCGCTTCTCTCTACTTTCGTCTTGAAGCGCAGCCTTGAAAAAGTCCCTGCCAGACAAGCCGGAAACCTGTCTTTACCGTCCAAAACCATGAACCTGATGAACGACAATCCAGTCGCTTAATCGTAATGTTAGGTGGCTCGACCACACCACTTATGTATGCCCATGTTGTTCGATTACTACCTTTGTTCGGCATTCTAGCCTTAGCGGCGTGCACTCCAAACATCACGTTTGAAGAGCCAGCAAGTCAGCCTCCACTCAAAAAGATCAGTGTCACCAAGTGGAACGGAAGGGTAGTTGAGATTTTCGCGACCCTTCAAGATGGGGTACGTCTCACGAACGTCGTGGACATCTCATTCTTCGACGGCCTCGATCACAGGATGAGCTTAGATGCGGCCAAAGAGCGGCTTGGAAAGCCTCAGAGTCAGCGTACGGAGCCCGACATGCGGCTTCCCGTTTACCTTTACCCAGTGTACAAAGGCGAGATTGGTTTCATGGCTGTCCCGTCTTCCGGCGGCACGCAGCAACAAGTCTGGGCCTTCCCTACCAACCAATCGCCTGCCACAGTGATTCTCGACGTATCCTTGCGTGAGCAGCTTCTTTCCCGCTTATCCGGACAGACGGTTCGAGTTCACGTGCTTCGCGATGTTGGGTTCGGCGGAGTCACATTGAGCATGACTAGCAATCGAGTTGACTATTTGATTTTAGGACCACGAGATGGAGAGTGAAATGACGCCGCCTAACCAGAGCGCTGCAGCGAACCCCTGCCCCGTCCGCCTACGCTCACACCTTTTTGCCGCTATACATTTTCAGTGGCTTTGCTAACGTCACTGACCTATGGCACTCGACGATATTTTGTTGGAAGCGGAAGAGAAGATGGAAAAAACCGAACACGTGGTGGTCAATGAATTCGCCAGCGTCCGCACCGGCAAAGCCTCGGCGTCCCTCGTCGAAAACATCCTCGTGGAAACTTACGGCTCACAGATGCGCATCCGCGAACTCGCCGGCATCACCACGCCCGAGCCGCGCACTCTCGCCATCCAACCGTGGGACGCCTCCACGCTCGGCCACATCGAGAAGGCCATCCAGAAAGCCAATCTCGGCCTGTCCCCCGCCGTGCAAGGCAAGGTCCTTCGCATTTTCTTCCCCGAACTCAGCCAGGAACGCCGTCAGGAATTCGTCAAGATCATCAAGAAGATGGCCGAGGACGGGCGCGTGGCCATCCGCCACGTCCGCCGCGATGCGATGGATCAACTCAAGAAACACAGCCACGACAGCGGTGTGACCGAGGACGAAACCGAGAAGGCGGAAAAAGCGTTGCAGAAGCTGACCGACGATTACTCCGCGAAAATTGACAAGCACTTCGTCGCGAAAGAAAAAGAACTGCTCACCGTCTTACGGTTACTGCGGCAACAACGCAGTGTTCGTAGCTTCCTCGAAACGGATCACCGTTTCCCCGGGCTTGGCGTAACCCAGTTTTTCCCGCGCCAGACGCTCGATGGCTTTGGGATCATTGCTCAATGCTTCCACGGCGGCGTTCAATTGCCGTTTGGCTTCCGCCTCCTTCTGCACCTGCGCATCCAACCGCATCACTTCCTTCCGCATCCGCGCGTTGTGTTGGATGAGCGGCAGATACCACACGCCGACCGCCACCAAAAAAGCCAGCAACAACAAGCCGATCACCACGCGGGTGAGCTTGTCCCAGATGCTGTCTTCGACGTTCATCGCTTTCAGTAAACCAAGCGTCGGCGGGGAGCGAAAGAAAAGAAATCAAGTGAGTCAGCCAGAATGTTTGGTGGGGCGAGCGTCTTCGCGAGTCGTTCCCCAATCAACTTTTCCCCGTTCCTGCGGCTCGTCAGGAGCCTCGCCCCACCGGATTCAGTCACCCGCTACGGCACGCGGATCACCCGATAGAACCGCGCCACGTTCGTCGTTGAAGCCGTCCACGTCGGTTGCGCGGTTTGCGCGACGATATTCGAGGCCGCCACCGTCCACGTCGCCAGATTCGTGCTCGCTTGCACGGTGAATTTCCGCCCCACCAACGCCGGCCATTGCAACGTCGCGGTCTGATTGCTCACGCTGAGCGTCGCGCGCAACGGCGGATCAGGATAGTTGAACACCAGCACCACCGGCAGATGATCCGAGGCGATGATGTTATCGTTGCTGTTGAGATTGAGCGGCAACGGTGGCGGCAACAAGTCGGTGCGGAACACTTGGCTGTTCACCGTGTTGGAAAAAAGCAGCCCCGACGGCAGCACGTAATCGAACCGCGCATCCATGCTGCCTTGGATAGAATGAGTGAAGCGCGAGAGCGTGAATGGATTCAACGGCGTGGTCAGCTTGAGCCCTGTCGCGTTGGTGAGCCGTTGGATCGGCAGCAGATTCTGGTTCATCGGAATGGCGATGTCTTCGTTGAAATCTCCCGAGAGCAGATACGGTCGCCAGCCGTTGGTGGGAATGAACACTGTGGCGAAGTAATTGGAGATCATGCTGCATTCCGCCGCGCGCCGTTGCTGGCTGTCCGGGTCCTCGGCAGATTTCAGATGCGTGGTGAAGACGTGCAATGGTTCGGTCGCGCCTGGCACGGTGATTTCTGCCTCGAACAAGTCCCGCGTGAACGTGCCGCTGTAACCGAAGTTCGTCAGGCTCGCGTTCTCGAAATAAGATTGCGACCGCGTGATGGGATACCGGCTGATGACGCCGCTGCGCAACACGCCATCCGTGCCCGGACTCACCGCCAGTTGATACGTCGGAAAGAACGCGATCATCCAGTTCGTCATCTCGTGCCGAAACCCGTTGGGGATTTCGTTCAGCGTGATGACATCGGGATTGAGATAGCGCAACTGCCGCGCGATGGCCTGCACCTGCGCGGCATTCGTGGTCCAATCCGCTGCGAAGTTCCCCTTCACATTGTAATGCACCAACGTCAACGTCCCGCTGGCGTTGGGCTGGATGACGGTGAGCGCCGCCGCCGCACTGTTCGTCGCGCCCGCCGCATTGGTGACCGTGAGGCTGTAAAGCCCCGCTGCATTGGTGGCCAGCCCGGTCAACGTGAGCGTGGTATTCGTCGCACCGGAGATGGGATTGTTATTGAAGCGCCATTGAAAACTCAACGGGGCCGTGCCCGTGGCAGCGGCCACAAACGTCGCCGCCCCGCCTTCGATCGCGGACGTGCTGACCGGTTGTTGCGAGATGACTGGCGGATTCGTCACCGGCGCATCGAACACATCGGCAAAGGACGTACCCACTTTCAGATCATCAATCTCCAATACTCCAATGCCCGTATCTTGACGCAGCGCGAAAGATGTAATTGTTCCGGGCGACCCGACAATGTCCGTGGCCGTGATTGAAGGCGACGCTTCCGAGGTGGGATTCACCCAAACCGTGCTGGTGGCATTGCTCAAAACGTAACGGACATAAATTCGATAATCTGCGTTCGCGTTGAAACTCGAAGCCGTCGCGATGGCCGCAGTATTCGCCGCGTTCGCCAGACCGATCCGGTACTGGCCCGGGCTTGCGCCTGATGTCAGGGCAAAAACCTTGGCGCGTTGGATGGTGTTACCCGTTCCTTTGAAATGTGTGAAATACGCTCCACCGGCAGAGGGCAACGTGGAAAAGTTGACGACAAAACTGGCATACAAAAAAATGTTCGTTGTGGCGGGAAAGGGCTGGCCAAGTAGAACCGCGTTCACATCCTCCGTTGATGGCACACGCAAATCCACGCGCCCGGAAACGACATCCACTTCACCCGTCGTGCCGCTGTGTGTATTCCATAATCCACCACTGACACTGACGAGAGGGCCATTGGCGTAGTTAAATGGTTCGTAGAGGAACAACGCCGCTGGCATCAAAATTGGAGTGAGGCACACCGCTAGAACGAGAAGAATACTTCTTTTACGACTTGAACGACTTAAAAACGACTTTAGCAACGTGTGTTTAGCGGCAGGAATGACAATTTACTCGCCTACCTTCCCCTTTAATTAACAACACCTCACAGTTGCTGCCACGACACAAACATGTCACAAATCGGTTACAGCGGGATGTGTCCGCAGATTACACAGATGACCGCAGATTTGTGACGCGTCCTACCACCACACATTTTTTGTTTTGCACCCTAAATCTGCGACCCTCTGCGTAATCTGTGGATAATGGCCGGTGTCCCCCGGGGGGTATTCATCGCGGGATTTGGCGTCGGCTATGCTTCAATTCCGACCGAGGATCGTCGCGCCTGCAAGCATCGTTACTCCAAGAAAGTTCAAATTATGACCGAGAAATCGTCCCTCGAAGAAATCCGGGTGGAGTTGGCCAAGCTCCAACTCGCTTACGAAGTCCTGGAAAAATCCCATCGCCGCCTCGTCGCCAAGGTCTTGGCCGACCGTTCTGAAGCCGACCATTTCGTCGGGCAGATGGTGATTGACCGCACCTTGCTCACCCCGCCGTGGTTGAAGGGGCGCTGACTTTTACCATAGCCCACCGGTTCATCAGCCACAGATTGGCACAGATGAAACACAGATGCCCGTTCTGAAGGTGGGGCGAGCGTCCCCGCGAGCCGTTGGTTTGTAGCGGCGCTGTGTCAGCGGCGTCGTCGGTCACAGACCGACGCTACAATCAAATCTGTGTTTCATGTGTGGCCATCTGTGGCTTTCCGCTCCGTTTTGTTTGCTTGGTTTCCCGGGCCAATTCGTGTTCTATTTCCCGCCGCATGTCCGCCGAAGATACGAATTCACTCATCGAACAACGCAAAGCCAAGCTCACCGCCCTCAAGAGCAAAGGCATTGACCCGTTCCGCAACAAATTCACGCCCGAGACCAAGTGCAACGACGCGCGCAGCGGGTTTGACACCGGCACACTGCCCGAAGGCACGAAAGTCTCCGTGGCCGGCCGCATCACCGCGCACCGCGAGATGGGCAAGTCCATCTTCGTAGATGTGCGCGATCAGAGCGGGCGCATCCAGATCTACGCGCAGAAAAATGCCCTCGGCGATGAGCAATGGAATATCTTCACGCACCTTGACCTCGGCGATTTCATCGGCGTGACCGGCACGCTGTTCCGCACCAAGACCGGCGAACCCAGCCTCAAGCTCGAGTCCTTCACCATTCTCTCCAAGGCGCTCCGTCCGCCGCCCGCCAAATGGCACGGGCTGGAGGACACCGAGATTCGTTATCGCCAGCGGTACCTCGATCTCATCGGCAATCCCGAGGTGAAGGAAGTTTTCCTCAAGCGCAGCGCCATCGTGCATGAGATTCGCGCGTTCTTTCACAGTCGCGGCTACGTGGAGGTGGAGACGCCCGCGATGCAGGCGATTCCCGGCGGCGCGGCGGCGCAACCGTTCAAGACCTTTCACAACGCGCTCGGCTGCGAATTTTATCTGCGCATCGCGCTGGAGCTTTATCACAAGCGGCTGCTCGTGGGCGGCATTGATAAACTGTTCGAGATCGGCAAGAACTTCCGCAACGAAGGTCTCTCGCGCCGGCACAATCCCGAGTTCACGATGCTCGAAGCGTATCAGGCCTTCGGCGATTACGAGACGATGATGGAAACCGTCGAGTCGCTCATCAAACACGTCGCTAAGAAGGTTTTGGGGACACTTGAAATTAAACATTGCCGCAGAAGCGCATTTACACTCGCACTTGATCGAGCAATTCAAGAAATGGATGAGGTCTTCTCAAAATCAGCCGGAACTGCATTTAAGAACTCACTCGACTTTCCTGTTGAAGAGTTGCAAAAACGCCGAGTGGCTTTGCAAACATATCGGCAGCGCGCAGACTCCGAACCGATAGAAGGTTTGGCTTCAGAAATCATCAGCTCTATCGGGAAACTCTCAATAGAGGTCGGCGTTACAGTTGATAAAGACCGCGTTGAAAAGGACGAAAACCTGGATTCTGTTCCTAGTCTAATGCTTTCAATTGGTCGCCGTTGGATTGTTTTTCAGTATAAATTCATCGAGGAGATACGCACCTTTGAAAAACCAAAAGTGATAAGCCTTACTCCAAACTGGCGGCGCGTGAAATACAACGACCTCATCAAAGAAAAAGCTGGCGCAGATTGGTTCACCATTTCCGCTGCCGAACGGGTGCCGGGCACACTGGCAGGCGTTTTTGCAAC
>ERZ1292633.5150-Hain-H41-02um-R1-5150-length-11873-cov-7_pt1 | contig 11873 bp, 13 predicted proteins | sample MGYA00564406_ERZ1292633 | MGnify/ENA primary metagenome ERZ1292633 (study PRJEB36523, sample SAMEA6512639) | groundwater metagenome | collected 2019-01-08 | study: AquaDiva: Metagenomics assemblies of 32 groundwater samples
ACCCGCATTTTCAGTGCGGTGCTCTACCAACTGAGCTAGGGTCGCGACAGCAGACGAAGATACCATGCGGCCTTTGCTCGGTCAACCGTCAGGCGCCTCGCTGTCAGGCGCTTCGCCGCCTCCGCTCCGTCCGCCCCGCGCGGCGATCCGGGCGGGCCCGGCGGTCGGTGTTTTCGCGAAGCGGCAGGTAGACCGTGACGATGCTGCTCCAGTCACCCTCGCTCCGGGCGCGGATCTCCCCTCCATGCTCCCGCACCACCTGGTAGGCGACCGCCAAGCCGACACCCGCCCCATAGCGGCGCGTCGCGGAGAACGGAACGAAGAGCCGGTCGAGCGATTCCCCCGGCACCTTGGGGCCGTCGTGGGCGACCTCGGCCTGCACCATGCCTCCCCCGGTCCTCGTCTCGACCCGGACGCGGCCTCCGGCCGGCACCGACGTCAGCGCATAGCGAAGCACGTTGGCGACGACCTGGCGGATCTTGTCCTCGTCGAGCAGAAGACTCGGGAGATCGGGCGCCAGCCGCTTCAGGAGCCGCACGCGCCGGCGCACCAGCTCGTCCGATTGCTGCTCGAGCGCCTCCTGGACCAGGACGTTCATGCTCTGGAGCTTGAGCCGCGGCTTCGTCATCTGCGCCAGGGAGAGCTGCTCGCCCAGAATGCGCTCCAGCCGGTCGGTCTCCCGGAGAATGATGTCGAGGTACTCCCGCTTCTCGCTTCCCTCCTCCGTGTCGCGCGCCAGGCGCTTCGCCAGGCCGGCGATCGCGGCGATCGGATTGCGGATTTCCTGCGCGACGTGCATGCCGCGTTCGCCGACCGCGATCATCTTGTCGGCGTGCTTCAATTGCGACTCCACGTCGCGGAGCCGCCGCTCGGCCTCCTGCGTCCGCTCCAGCTGTCGCGCGCGCGCCAGCGCCGCGGAGACGGCGTGCGCCACGATTCCGGCGGCCTCAGCAGTCTCGGCGTCGAAGCCCGCCGCGGCGCCGTGGCCGCTCCGACGGCGGACCGCCAGCGCGATTCCCCACGTCTGCTCGTCGAGCCGATACGGAACCGCGATCGCCGCGCCCCACTCCTCCGGGAGCCCACTCGCGAAGCGCGGATCGTCCGACACGTCGGCCACGCGCACCGGCCGCGCATCGGCGTCGAACCAGCGGCGGAGCGTCTCGCCGGTCTCTCCCAGGGGAGCGTCGGCGGCTGCCGCGTCGCCGAGGGTCGGACCGGTGACGAGCGAGCCGTCGACCGCGCGTACCCACGAGAGGACGACCGGCGCGCCGGTCGCCGATCCCAGCGCGTGCGCGGCCGCTTCCGCGACGGCGTCCGAGTCGGAGGCGCCGCGCGTCGCGGTCAGGAAGCTCTCGAGCGCGCGGAGCGCATCGGAGCGGCATCGGGCCGCCGTCTCCAGCGTCCCGCCCTCGAGAGCGAGCCCCGCCTCGGCGGTGGCGCAAGAAAGGAGTTCCATCTGGTCGGACGTGAAGCTTCCGATTCCCGACGACGCGGCGAGGACCAGGACGCCGCGGACCCGCTCGCGCCCGAAGACCGGCAGGATCGCCGCGGGCCCGTCGGGAAGGTGCTCCACGAGCTTGGTCGGCAGGCGGAGTTCCCGCGAGGGCTTCGCCACGACGGCGGCGCGGCCGTCGTAGACGGCGTCGGCCAGAAGGTCGCGATCCTCGTCGAGCAGCAGCGGCTCCTCGCGCAGCCCCTCGTGCACGGCGCCGTCGAAGGCGCCGCTTCGCTCGAGCGCGTCGGCGTCGAGCCAGGCGTCGCGCGAGGGAGGCGCCTTCTTCACGTCGGCGCGGCGAAACGAGGCGGCCAGGCGCAGCGATCCTCCCTCGTCGGCGACGTCGAAGAAGAGCGCGTCGTCCACGATGTCGGGAAACGCTCCCGCGATGCCGCCCAGGAAGAGCCGGAGCACGCGATGCGGATTGGAGGCCGCGTGCAACAGCGGGAGCGCGCGAAGGAGAAGGGAGGCGGCGTGGTATCGCCCATCTTCGCCGGCGTCGGAATCGTCTCCCTCCTCCAGGAGCCGAAGAAGGAGCCCCAGCGTCGGGGCGATCCCCGACGAGCCCTCGGGCGCGGGGGCATGCGCGGCCACTCGCTCCTGCATCCGGGCGCAATGGACGCAGTCGGCACGAAAGCGGGCCTCGAAGTCGGCGCGCGCCTCGAACGGACAGGGGCGAGGATCGAGGTAGCAGGAGCCGGCGGCGACCGCTTCCGCGGAACCGCAACGGCGAACCGCAAACCGTTTCCACGATTCGAGTAACGTCGCCTCGATCGATGCATTCTTGGCCGGCCGTGAAACGCCCATCAGGCTCCTCCCCGTCGGAACGGACAGCTCTCTCCCCGGAAGTTGGTCGTACAGGTTGATTTACGGCACTCGGCGGCCTATCTTGAGGAGGGAATTCGCTGCTAACCGGTTGAAAGGAGGAATCTTACGATGGAGCAAAATCGCCAGGCCCCGCCGCAGACGCTGAATGTGGAATTGGGCGAGAAGGAATCGGAAGGGATCTACTCCAATTTCGTGGTGATCAGCCACTCGCTCTCGGAGTTCGTGCTCGATTTCGCGCGGATCCTGCCCGGAAGTCCGAAGAGCAAGGTCTTCGCGCGCGTGATCATGACGCCGCCGAACGTCCGCGCGCTCCTCGGCGCGCTGGAACAGAACGTGAAGAAGTACGAGGATCAGTTCGGCAAGATTCGCACGGCGGCCGACGCGTCGTCCAAGGAGATCGGTTTCACGTCGTAACGTCGGGCGGAGGCGTCTTCCAGCGGCGGTGAATCCAGTACCAGTGATCGGGCCGCTCGCGGACGGCCGCCTCCAGGGCCTCGTTCATCGCGCGCGTGAGCCGGACCAGTTCCGCCTCTTCCTCGGCGCCGGGCACCGGCTCCAGCCAGGCGAGCGACTTCCCGCGGAACGTGGCCGGCCCCACCCGATCGAGCAGCCCGAAGTAGATCGGGCAACGGGCTCGAATGGCCAGACGCGCCGGTCCGGTGAGGGTCGAGGCGGGGCGCCCGAAGAACGGGACGTGGACGCCGACCTTCCTCGCGTCCTGGTCCATCAGCATTCCGATGTGCCCTCCGGTCAGGATCCGCTTCAGCGCGCGACGCATCCCGTGCTCCATCCCGATCAGTTCCACCCCGATGCGGCTCCGCGTCTCGTTGATGCGCGCGTCGGCGCCCCGGTTCGACTGCGGCGGAAAGACGTAGGCGACCCCGCCCACGCGCCGACCGACCGCGGCGCCGAAGAGTTCCCAGTTGCCATAGTGGGCCGTCACGAGCACGGCGCCCTTCCCGCTTTTCGCGTGTTCCTCGAGGCGCGAGAATTCCTCGTCGAATCGGACGCGGCGGCCGAGTTCGTCCCAGTCGTGCGCCGGGAGCGCCAGGAACTCGACGAAGGAGCGGCCGAGTTGCCGGAAGATCGCTCGTGTGAGGCGCACGGCCTCACGCTCCGAAACTCCGAGCGCCGCGCGCAGATTCTCCTCGGCGATGCGCCGCCGGCGCGCCAGGAGCGGCCAGGCGAGGGCGCCGAGCACGGCGCCGAGATCGCTCGCCGCGCGAAGCGGGAGCGCGCGCGCGGTGACCGTCAGGAGCGTGAGTGCGGCGGTCTCCAGCGCGTGCCGGAGCGGGCGAAGCGGTCTCGATCGGCCCATCGCGATCAGCCGCCGCCGCGCCGGCGCCGGACGAGGCCGCCCGCGACGCGCTCCGCCCGGCCGGCGAGTTCCAGCACCACCAGAGCCGCCCCCGCCACCGGGAGCGAAAGTCCGCAACGCGCGGCGGCATCCTCGAGCGGCTCGGCGTGTCGCCGGAGCGCCCCGTAAAGCCTCGCTTCCGCCCCGGAGAGCGGAAGATCGAGTTCCCGGTTACTCCGAAATTCGAAGCCCTTCGGCCGCCGGACCGGCCGGGAAGTCCGGACGGTATCCCGGCTCGGCGGCGCGCACGCGCCTCCCGCGGCCCGCTCGATCAACTCGAGCACGTCGTCCGCGTGGCGCACGACCGACGCGGTTCCGTTCCAGAGTAGCGAGAGCGGCGCCTCGGCCAGCGGCTCCCGCGGATCCCACGGAATCGCGCCGACGGGGCGGCCGAGCGAGCGAGCGGCCGCGGCGGTGAGGAGCGAGCCGCTTCGTTCCCGCCCCTGCACGATCACGACGGCGTCGGCCATGGCGGCGAGAAGGCGGTTCCGGGTCGCGAAGGTGCCCTTCGTCGTAGGCGTGCCGGGAGCGAGTTCGCTGAGGAGTCCGAGGGAGCCGGCGAGACGGCGCTGAAGCGCGGCGTGCCGCGGAGGATAGACCCGGTCGAGGGGAGTACCGAGAACCGCGCCGCTCATCCCGCCCGCGCCGAGCGCGCCCTCGTGGGCCGCGGCGTCGATGCCGTGGGCCAGGCCGCTGATCACCGCGGCACCCGCGAGAGCCAATCGGCTCGCGAGAAAGCGGGCCATGTCGAGGCCGTCGCCGTTCGCCTCGCGGGAGCCCACGATGGCGACGACGGGACCGGCATGCACCCATGGACCTTCGAGAAAAACACGATGCGGCGGCCGCACCAGCGACGCGAGCCGTTCGGGGTAGCCCTCGCCTCCGCGCGCGACCTCGCGCGGCGCTCCCATCCCCATCTCCCCCTCGCCACGCGCTCGGTCAGCCGCGAGTCTCGTGGCGCTTCCCGGTGACGGCCTCCCAGTCGAGATCATCCGTAACGGCGTTGACGGCGCGGGGGAGTTGGTGCGACCCGGCGGCGGCCTCCGCGGCCGCGCGGCGCGCGGGATCGGCCATGAGGCGCGCGATCCCCTCCGCCACCTCGGGGTCGCGTTCGTTCAGCCCGTCGAGGGCGAAACGCTGCCCGCGCTCGGGAAGCGACGCGAAGGCGGTCGCCACGGCGTGGGCCGCGAGTTCCTGCCGCGCCAGCTGGAGCAGGGCGTCGCGGGCGGCGTCACGCACGGTGCGGTTCGCGTCGCGCAGCAGCGCGACCAGCGGCTCCGCGGAGATCGGGAGACCGATGGCGCCGAGCGCCTTCGCGGCGGCCGCGCGCGTGTACCAGAGTCCCGACTGCAGATAATCGATCAGCGGCTCGACGACCTCCTCGCCCATCGAGGCGAGCGCGTGTGTGGCGCTGTCGCGCAGGAACCAGCTCTCCTGTTCCAGCGCGGCGAGGAGGAGGTCGATCGATTCCGGCGACCCGTCGCGCGCCAGGCGCTCGATCCAGGCGCGCTTCGCTTCGGGGTCCCGTTGCCGCAGTTCTTCCCAGAGTCGATCTGCATTCTTCGCGGTCATGGCATGGCTCCTTATGCCTCGGCGGGAGAGACTTGACCCGGCCCTTCCGGCGCGGGCGCTTCCGACGCGACGAGTACTCCCCATAACAATTCGAGGAGCGTCGCGGTTCCTTTTCCCGTGGCCCCCGAGATGGAGCCGCCCCAGATCGCACCGTCGAGCGCGAAGGGAGGCGGATCCTCGGCCGAGGAGCCGTCGGTCACGAGGTCGGCGCGGCTCAGGGCGACGATCGCCGGCTTCCGCGTCATGTCCTCGTGGTATTCACGTAATTCGCCCCGCAGCGTTTCCATATCCTTCGCCGGATCCTCCGCGAGGCTATCGATCAGGATCAGGAGCACCCGCGTTCGCCAGACATGGCGGAGGAACTCGAGCCCCAAGCCCTTCCCTTCGTGGGCCCCCTCGATGAGCCCCGGCAGGTCGGCCATCACGAAACTCCGCTCCTCGCCGACCCGCACCAGTCCGAGATGCGGCTCGAGCGTCGTGAACGGATAGTCGGCGATCTTCGGACGCGCCGCGCTGAGGCGCGAGAGGAGCGTCGATTTCCCGACATTGGGGAATCCGACCAGCCCCACGTCGGCGATCAACCGGAGTTCCAGCCGGATCTCCCGCTGTTCGCCGTCCTGCCCCGATTTTGCATGCCGCGGCGCCTGATTCGTCGGCGTCGCGAAGTGCGAATTTCCCTTCCCGCCGCGACCGCCGCGCGCCGCGACCCAGGTCGTCCCCGGCTCCACCAGGTCGGCCAGGAGATATCCCGTCTCGACGTCGGTCACGAGCGTTCCCGCCGGCACGTCGATGACGAGGTCCTCGCCCGAGCGTCCCGACCGTCGATTCCCCGACCCGTTCATCCCGCGCGGCGCTTCGAAGCGCGTGCGCGACTGGAAGTCGAGGAGCGTCCGGAGATGCGAGTTCACGCGCAGGATCACGCTGGCGCCGTGCCCACCGTCGCCGCCGTCTGGCCCCCCCTTCGGTACGTACTTCTCCCGGCGGAAGCTGACGCAGCCGTGCCCGCCGCGACCCGCGGCGATCTTGATTCGGGCCCGGTCGGCGATCATGCGAGCCGCGACCGCGAGTGGGGCGACCCGATGGCTCCAAGACAATAGGTGAATCTAATGCGCCAAGTCATTCAATTCACGTCGCTTATGGAGATTTACCGGCGCGCGGCACCTCCGGCGACCGTACGATCGGAACGTACCAAATGGGGTCCCCGCAGGTCAAACGGAAGGTGGGGGTTAGGCGGAATCGCTCTTCTTCTTCCTCGATCGGCCTCTCTCCGGCTTCCCTTCCGGCTTCGGCGTGGACGATTCGGGCTTCGGGGTCGCCTTCGTACTCTCGCTCGTTTCGCTGCTCTTCTGGCTCTTGTAGGAGTCGGAGCGGTAGTCGGTGACGTAGAAGCCGCTCCCCTTGAAGATCATCCCGGCGCCGGTCCCGATGAGGCGGCGGACCTTCCCCTTGCACTTCGGACAGCGCTTCTTCGGCTCGTCCTTCATCGACTGGAAGACCTCGAAGCGGTGCCCGCACTTCTCGCATTCGTATTCGTAGGTCGGCATCGGTCCTCTCCGGGAGCTACAGGCGCTGGAGCGCGGCTTCGAGACGGTCGAGCCTGTCGGCGATCTCCGCGTCGGCGATGGCGTACGAGAGGCGGATGTGCCCCTCCATGCCGAACGCGGCGCCGGGCACGCGGCCAGGGCTCATCGGGTCGTCCCCAGTTTCTGCCGCAGCGCCGCTTCCACGTGCGGCGGCACGAAGCTCGCCACGGAGCCACCGGCCCGCGCGATCTCCTTCACGAGGGTGGAATTCAGATACGTGTACGTCTCGCTCGGCATCAGGAAGAGCGTCTCGATCCCATCGTCCAGGCGGCGATTCATCAGGGCCATCTGAAACTCGTACTCGAAGTCGGAAACGAAGCGGAGTCCGCGCATGATGATCGCGATGTTCCGCGCGCGGGCATACTCGACCAGGAGCCCCGAGAACGACTCCACCGTGAGCCGCGGCTCTCCCTTCATCGCCTCCTGGATGAGGGAGACGCGCTCCTCCTGCGAGAAGAGGACGCCCTTCTCGGGACGTACCGCCACGGCGACCGTGAGCCGTTCGACGACCCGCAGCGCGCGGCGCATCAGGTCGATGTGACCGTTCGTGACGGGATCGAACGTGCCCGCGAAAACCGCGTGGTTCATGACGCTCCTCGTTCGGCCGCGGCCGGGGGGCCGCTTGCCCGGTAGATGGACACCGCCGTGTCGCCGTAGGCGCGTTCGGCCGCGAGCGCCAATCCGGGCGGCGGAGGAACCGTGCTTCCGCTGCGATGTTCGTAGACCGCCAGGCCGCCCTCGGCGGCCCAGGCGAGACTCGCGAGGCGCGCGAGCCAGCGCGTTCCACCCTCCCCCGCGTACGGAGGATCGAGGAAGACGAGGCTCCAGGGACCGCGCAGTTCCGCGGGGAGCACCCCGCGATCGAGATCCGCGATCACGACGCTCGCCCGCTCCGAGAGCCCGAGCGCCGCGAGATTGTCGCGCAGGAGCCGCGCCACCGAGGCGTCGCGCTCCACGAAGTCGGCGCGCGCGGCGCCGCGGCTCAGGGCCTCGATGCCGAGGGCTCCGGTCCCCGCGTAGAGATCGAGCACCGCCGCCCCCGCCGTCCAGGCCGGGCCGAGAATATCGAAGATCGCCTCGCGCACCCGCTCCGACGTCGGCCGCACGCCCCGATCGGGCACCTGGAGCTTCCTCCCGCGGAGCTCCCCTCCTACGACGCGGAGCCGGCCCATCGCTCCCGCAGCGCGGCTTCCAGCGCCGCCGCCACGCCCTCCGGAGTCCGCTCGTCGGTGGCGATCGAGATGCCGGCGATCGCCGCATAGAGAGGCTCTCGAGCGGCCTGCAGCTCGCGCAGCCGCTCGAGCGCCCCGGCCGTTCCGGCGGTCGAAGCGCCCGCCAGGAGCGGCCGCGACGCGACGCCCGATCCGCCGAGCCGCGCCAGCGCGGTCTCGGGACGCACCCGGAGCCACGCCACCGTGGCGCCCGCAGCGATCGCGCCTCGCGCCTCCTCGCCCACGACGACTCCGCCGCCGCAGGCTAGCACAAGGCCCTCCGGTCGCGGCGCCAGCGCCGCGCGGAGGGCGTCGAGCTCTCGATCGCGAAAACGCGCTTCCCCGTCGCTCCTCAGCAGATCCGGAACGCTTCGCCCGGCGGCGCGCTCGATGGCCGCGTCAAGATCGTCCCAGCGCCATCCCAGGAGCGCCGCCAGGAGCGGCGCGACGACCGTCTTCCCCGCGCCGGGGAGACCCACCAGCGCCACCGGAGCGGCGCCCTCGAACCGTGACTGCGTGGGATCCCTCCGGTGTCGGGGAGCCGGCGAACACCCGAAATGAAAACGGGCCCTCCCGGTTGGGAGGGCCCGTTAGAGTACACGACGCGGGCCGGCTTCGGCCAGCGGCTGGGACTAGTTGGAGGCGCTCTGGTCGGCCAGGATCTTCGGCGTCACGAAGATCAGGAGCTCGCGCTTCGCCTTCGTCGTCGAACTCGACCGGAACAGGTTTCCGATCAGCGGGATGTCCATGAGTATTGGCACGCCGCGCTTGGTGATCGACTCGTTGCTGCGGATGAGCCCGCCGATGACCGCCGTCTCGCCGTCATTCACCATGACCCGCGTGTCGGCCATCGTGGTGTTGATGATGATGCCGCCCTGGACCGTCGCCTGCGACGCGAGGTCGGAGACTTCGGGGTGGACGTCCATCGTGATCTTGTTGCCGACGTTGATATGCGGCGTCACGCTGAGCTTGATGCCGATCGTGGTCAGCTGCGTCACCGCGTTGCCGGCGAAGTCCTGCACGATGAGCGGAATCTGCTGGCCCACCACCACCGACGCCTCGCGGTTGTTCACCGTCGTGATGCGCGGATTCGAGATGATGTTCGCCTTATTCTGCGTCTCCAGCGCTTCCAGCGCGGCGTCGAGGCTGCCGAAGTTCTTCACGGTTCCGAGCTTCACGGTGCCGACCGGGTTCGAGACGCCGCGCGCGTTGACGCGAATGTCCTCGCCCACGCCGGCGTCGAAGAGATCGAGGTTCTGCGCGCCCCACTCGATGCCGAGGCTCCGGGTCGACGTGACGTCTACGTCGACCAGACGGGCCACGATCTCGACCTGCGGCGTCTTGGTGTCGAGGCTGCGGACCATCGACTCGGCCTGGTCCAGGCGCTCGTCGATGTCCGTGAGAAGGAGCGAGTTGCTCCGCTTGTCCACCTCGATGTGGCCGCGCTTCGTGAGCGTCTTCTCCACTGACTTCGCCATCTCGTCCGCGTTGGCGTAGCTCACGGGCACAATGCGCGTTTGAAGCGGAAGCAACTCCTCCTGGGCCCGCTCGGCGGTGCGCCGTTCCATCTCCTCCTTGCGGAGCGTCTCGAGATTCGAGACGACGATGGTCTGTCCCTGCTCGACCATGCCGAGGCCCTGCGCGCGCAGCAGGATGTCGAGTGCATGCCGCCACGGCACGTTACGCAGCCGCAGCGTGGCCACTCCCTTGACCTCCCTGCTCGCGACGATGTTCTTGCCGCTGAATTCCGACAGACTGCGGAGCACCGTCTGGATTTCCGCGCCCTGCACGTCCAGGGACATGCGACGGCCGTCCGGCGGGTCGCTGGAGGTCGAATTCGACGACGCGCTTGCGCGTGACGGGGTCTCGGCCGCCGGAGCCGTCGATTCGATGGCGACGATGATGTTGTTGCCCACCTGGCTCACGCCATAGGAAGCCGCCTGCGCCAGATCGAGGACGATGCGGGCGCCGGTTTCTTTCCCCCAGCCCATCTCGGTCGCGCGAACCGACTTGACGTTCGATCCCTCGCGGCCGGCCCACACGCGCTCGGTGAAGCTCAGCGCGGCGCCCGGACAGTCGAGGACGATGCGATCCGGCGACTCGAGCGTGAAGTCGTGATAGTTGATCGGACCGTCGGCCTCGACCACGATCTGGGTGCCCTTGCCGGCATCCTTCAGCGAAATGCTCTTCACCGTGGCCCCGAGGGCCGGAGCGGCCGCGAGCAACAGGAGCAGCGGAAGCGCCACCCCCGCACCGGCGCGGCGGCCCGTGCGCGTCCTACTGATTCCGAGTCGCATTTGGCTCACCCTCTTTTGATTTCAGTTGGATCGTCACGGTCTGCGAGTCCCCGAAGGAGTTCTGGACGACCTGGAGTTCCGTCTTGGAAATTCCCGCGATGTAACCATTCACCACGGGGTCCCCGACGCGGAGTACGAAACCACGCCCGCGGCTGTCTTCCACGAGCGCGAACTTGTCCGACGAGCCCCACATGATGCCGACGAGATGGATGTCGCCGACATCGACAAGAGCGCCGTCGCCCGACTGGCTTTCATACTTCCCGTCGATCAGCGACTGGAACGGATCGCGCCGGCCCGCCGCCTGATAGACGTATTGCTCGCGTTGGAAGAGGGAGTTGGCGTCGAGAACCTTCGGCGTCTCGTCGGACGCCACGGTCGCGCTCACGCCCGGCGCGACCGGAACCGCGGGCGCCGTCACCGACGCCACGGGCACCACGGCCGCCGTTCCGGAGGCCGCCGAAGCAGCCTTCGACGCGGCCGCGGCCGTGGCCGCCGCCGAGGCGGCGACGGGCGGCGCGAGGGCCGCCGTGGCCGGAGCCGGAATCGCCGGAGCCGCGGTCGGCGTCGTCGCCACGGTCGCCGCGGTGGCCGCCGGATTCGTTCCCGCCGGAGCCGTCGTGACCGTCGTGGCCTGCATCGGTCCCATGCCGACCGTCTTCACCGTGGTCGGCGCTCCCGTGACCGGAGCCTGCGCCACGACCGAGAGGTCGCGCTTGACCCAGGCCGGAGCGGGCGGGCCGTAGACCACCGGCGAGCCGGCAGCGGGCTTCGCGGCGACACGGGCGGCGGAGATCGGAGCCGTCCCGCGCGGTAGCGCCTGGGCCGCCGGCGACGTGGCCGCGGTCGGAAGCTTCACCGGCGCGGGTCCGCGCAGGACGAAGAACGCCACCACGCCGATGAGAGCGGCGGCCGCGACCAGGATCACGATTCCGACCCGGCTGCGGAGAAGCTTACTTTGCGGCAGCGCCAGGCTGCTTGGCAGGTTCATTGGCGGTCCCCTCGGCCAGCGTGTACGCGGTGGCGATGAAGTCGGCCTGGACGGTATCGTCCAGGTCACCCTTGTCGAACAGTTTCACCTTGAGCTGCGAGACGTTCACGAGCCGGCTCAACTCGGCGATCTCGCTGAGGAAGCTTCCGGCGCGGTGGTAGCCGCCCGTCACCGAGATCTGCACCGGGTTCTCCGTGAAATCGGACGTCGGCTTCGGCTCGCCTGGTTTGAAGAGGACGAACTTCACGCCCGACTCCTGTCCGGCGATCGTCACCTTTCGGAGGAGACTCGCGACTTCCTTCTGCGTCGGCAGCAGCTCCTGCGCCACCGCCCAACGCTGGTTCAGGAGCGCGAACTCCCGCTTCAGCTCCGGCAGCCGGTTCACCAGCTGCTGGGCCTTCGTCAGTTCGTTCATCTTCTGCGTGTACGTCCCCTTGAGCCCGGCGATCTGCTTGGCCCGGGCCCGGTAGTTGAGCGGCACGTAGTCGGCGAAGACGTAGAAGTAGACCAGCGCGGCGATCCCCGCTCCGATCAAGACCATC
>ERZ1292633.5151-Hain-H41-02um-R1-5151-length-11872-cov-6_pt1 | contig 11872 bp, 12 predicted proteins | sample MGYA00564406_ERZ1292633 | MGnify/ENA primary metagenome ERZ1292633 (study PRJEB36523, sample SAMEA6512639) | groundwater metagenome | collected 2019-01-08 | study: AquaDiva: Metagenomics assemblies of 32 groundwater samples
TGCTATCGAAACACTGTATGCATCCGGACTGACGACACAAGATTTGGCCAGCTTCCGTAGCGAATTTGCGGGGATATTTTCAAATTCGGTGGTAATGGCCGCGCATTGGCCACTCAGCTTTTCCAGCGCCGATTGATCGGCATAATCGGCACAGATAAAATTATCCGCAGTGCGTCCGGCAGGACTATCAGATAATGGATCCAATACCGTCACCCGGTATCCCATTTGCTGCGCCGCCATCACAAACATGCGCCCAAGCTGCCCGCCTCCAAGCACACCCAGCATGGCTCCTGGCATGATGCGCATTATTTCGGCAACTCTGCGTTAAGAACAGATTCGGTTTGTTTCCGCCGGTATTCGTCCAGTTGTGCGCTCAATTCGCTGTTATTCACCGCCAACAATTCCACCGCAAATAACCCGGCATTTGCCGCCCCCGCTTCGCCGATGGCAAAGGTAGCGACGGGCACGCCTTTGGGCATCTGCACAATGGAGAGCAGTGAATCCAGGCCTTGTAAATGCCTCGAGTTCACCGGAACACCCAGAACCGGTAGCGTGGTTTTTGCGGCAATCATACCGGGCAGGTGTGCAGCGCCGCCCGCGCCTGCAATAATGCATTTGATCCCGCGCGCCCTGGCTGCTTCGGCAAATTGAAACATCAGATCCGGCGTGCGATGCGCCGAGACTACTTTGGCCTCATACGCAATATGAAATTCATCTAATATGTCAACTGCGTGCTGCATCACATCCCAATCGCTTTTACTACCCATCACTACGCTTATTAATGGTTTAATCATTTGGCATTAGTCGGCTAAAAATTAGAAAATAACTATTGAAAAGATCGTGCACGAGCAAGCGATAAAAACACGGCTGGCTATTTTATAAGTCTGTGCAATAATTGTGTCATTATTTCGATAGCTTCAATAAAAAATACAATTGGTATTATACTAATCTGCTTTAGCAATGCGTCTACTCATTGAGTGAAATATTGCTGTATTGCGTTTCGCAATTTAGATTATCCTTTAACACGACCTGTACCGGAATGAATTTTCAACGCGGAAAACAAAATAACGACCCGGAAATCAATCTGATACCGATGATTGATGTATTACTGGTGATACTGATATTTCTGGTTGTCACGACAACTTATTCAAAATTTGCCGAACTTGAAATCAGTTTGCCCGAAACCAATGCGGAGAAAGTCGACAAAAATATCGACAAACCCAATAGCATTGATATTACTGTCAACGCACTAGGAGACTATACAATCAATCTGATACCGGTCAAGTTTTCCAGCATTGAAAGCTTGCGCGACGCGTTGCTCTCCGCGGCCAAGAATCAACCGGATCCGTTTATTATTATCAATGCGGATGCCAAAGCAACGCATCAATCTGTCATCACAGTGATGGAAGCTGCCCGGCTTGCGGGTTACAATAAAATCACATTCACCACGGAAACAAATAATGCTCACTGAGGATTATTCCCAATCATGATTGAATTAATTAAAAGTTATTACAATAAACTCACTTTTCATTCTAAGGAGACTCCTATGTCCACAGTCAATCTCGATAATTTTTCCAAAGCCGCTCAATCCGGTTCGCAATATGTGCTGGCACCCCTTCCGTATGCGAATAATGCATTGGAGCCGGTGATCACCGCCAATACGCTTAGCTTTCACTATGGCAAACATCACAAGACTTATGTCGATAACTTGAATAATCTCCTGGCAAACAGCGATCTGGCCGGAAAATCGCTGGAGCAGATCATTAAGGCAACCGCCGGGCAAGCTGATAAGGCTGCAATTTTTAATAATGCCGCGCAGGTCTGGAATCATATGTTTTATTGGCATAGCCTGAAACCCAACGGCGGCGGCGAACCATCCGCTGCACTCAAACAAAAAATTGAGGCGTCGTTTGGCAACTTGGATGCATGCAAAAAAGATTTGGCACAAGCAGCATTGACACAATTTGGAAGTGGCTGGGCATGGCTGGTGCTGGATGGGGACAAGATTGCCATAGCCAAAACCGGTAATGCTGAAACACCACTCACTAAAAATATCCGCCCATTATTGACCATCGATGTGTGGGAACACGCCTATTATCTGGATTACCAAAATCGCCGTGCCGACTATGTGAATACGGTATTGGATAAATTGATCAATTGGGATTTTGCCGCAGCTAATCTTGGATAATTTCCTGATTTATGACTGATATTACAATCGCCCTGTCAAAAGGGCGAATTTTTGAGGACACGGCGCCTTTGTTAAAAGCGGCGGGAATCGTTGCGCTGGATGATCCGGAATCATCGCGCAAATTGATTCTCTCCACCAATCGCGCCAATGTTCACTTGATTATTGTGCGCGCATCGGATGTGCCGACTTATGTGCAATATGGTGCGGCGGATCTTGGCATTGCTGGAAAAGATGTGCTGCACGAGCATGGCGGCTCCGGTCTTTATCAGCCGCTGGATTTAAATATCGCGCGCTGCAGGATGATGGTGGCCGTGCCTGAAGGCTTTGACTATGACTCCGCCGTGCGGCAAGGCGCACGATTGCGCATTGCCACTAAATATGTGCAGACCGCTCGTGAACACTTCGCTGGCAAAGGCGTCCATGTCGATCTGATCAAATTGTATGGATCGATGGAACTGGCTCCGCTGGTGGGTTTGGCTGATGCAATCGTTGATTTGGTTTCAAGCGGCAACACATTAAAAGCAAATAATCTTGTAGCTGTCGAAGAAATCATGCCAATCTCGGCAAGATTGATTGTTAATCAAGCCGCGTTGAAGCTAAAGCGAGATATTATTCAACCCGTATTGGATGCGTTTTCTGAAGCCGTGAAACAATGAAATCTGCCAGCAAATCGCATTCATCAGGAATTTCACTTCACCTCACACCATGATCCGAATTAAACGATTCAATTCAACCGATTCTGATTTCGATTCCAATCTTGATAAGTTATTGGCTTTTGAGAATGCACAAGATGATGCGGTCGATATCACAGTAGCCAAGATTCTTGCGGATATCAGAAGCCGCAAAGATGCGGCCTTGATCGAATACACCAACCGTTTTGACCGGCTAACTGCAACATCCGGAAAAGATCTCGAGCTGACGCAAGAAAATTTGCGCCATTCCTTGGAAGCTTTACCGTCAATCCAGCGTAATGCATTGGAGCAAGCTGCAGAACGCGTTCGCAGCTACCATGAGAAACAGCCATTGAATTCATGGCAATACACGGATTCCGACGGTACACTGTTAGGTCAAAAAATAACCCCATTGGATCGCGTAGGCCTCTATGTCCCTGGCGGCAAAGCCTCCTACCCTTCGTCCGTTCTGATGAATGCCATCCCCGCGAAGGTGGCCGGTGTGAAGGAACTGATCATGGTTGTGCCGACACCGGGCGGAGAAAGAAATGATATGGTTTTGGCAGCGGCTGCGATCAGTCAGGTTGATCGGGTTTTTACCATCGGCGGTGCGCAAGCTGTCGGCGCGCTGGCGTATGGCACTGAAACGATCCCGCAAGTGGACAAGATCGTGGGTCCCGGAAATGCCTATGTCGCTGCCGCCAAGCGCCGGGTATTCGGTGTCGTCGGTATTGATATGGTTGCCGGCCCTTCTGAAATTCTGGTTATCTGCGATGGCAAAACAGATCCCGATTGGATTGCCATGGATCTATTCTCGCAGGCAGAGCACGATGAAATGGCGCAATCAATCCTGTTATCGCCCGACACCGAATTCCTGGATCAGGTAATGCACAGCATTGACCGCTTGTTATCCGAAATGCCACGCAAAGCTGTCATCCGCGCGTCATTGGAAGATCGCGGCGCTTTGATTCAAGTACAAAGTCTCGATGAAGCGTGTGCGATCGCCAACAGGATTGCGCCTGAGCACTTGGAGTTATCTGTCGATCAGCCGGAAATCTGGGTGGATAAAATCCGCCATGCCGGCGCTATTTTCCTCGGCCGCAATGCGTGTGAAGCACTTGGAGATTATTGCGCCGGTCCTAACCATGTTCTACCCACATCACGAACAGCGCGATTTTCTTCCCCATTGGGCGTATACGACTTCCAAAAGCGCAGCAGCCTCATTCAAGTCTCTCAGCAAGGCGCTGCAAAACTCGGAGAAATTGCATCTGTTTTAGCGCATGGAGAAGGATTACAGGCGCATGCCATGTCAGCAGAGTATCGCTATAAAAATCGATAAGCCGGGATGACTATCGTAATCACTTCTCGATAACTGCGGGATATAGTCATGCCAGTTATTACTTCGCGCGAGCATCCGCTCATCAAGCAACTAATCAAGTTAGAAGGATCATCACAGTACCGTAAAAGAACAGGGCTAACGTTGCTGGATGGCGTGCATCTCATTCAGATCTATTGCTCGGTACTGGGCACGCCGGAGAATCTGATTGTCGGTCAAACTTATTATGAAGATCTTGAAAACAAGCGTTTTCTAGATAGGCTATTTGGCAATACGCGCCCTAAAATAACCATTGTCAGTAATGCCCTGCTTCGTGGCATATCCCCTGTTAAGACGCCTACAGGAATTCTCGCGCTCATTGCAATTCCTGAATTGAAGAAAGAAAGTGATTCTAGAAAAGAAATTTTTAGTGTTTTGCTTGAAACAATTCAAGATCCTGGAAATCTTGGCTCCATCTTACGTTCAGCAGCCGCCGCTAACGTTAGAGATGTCTATCTTTCAAAACAATGCACCGATGCCTGGTCTCCCAAAACACTCCGTGCCTCCATGGGGGCGCATTTTTTTCTGCACATTCATGAGAACTGTGACTTACAAAAGGTTGCGCAGGAATGTTCTGGGACTGTCATTGCCACTTCCATACAAGCCACAAAAACGCTTTTTGAGATTTCATTAGTTGGATCGATAGCCTTTGTGTTCGGTAACGAAGGAGCCGGATTATCGAAAGAAATGATCCAAGCGGCCAACGAGAATATTTCTATTCCCATGCCTGGAAAAACCGAATCCCTCAATGCTGCAGCTGCAGCTGCCATTTGTTTTTTTGAAAAAGTACGTCAGGATAGGGCATCAACAGAATTTTCCAATATTGGAACTAAATAATGCAGCAGTGTATTATACTGCGCCGAACAACACCGTATTTTTGGAGCTTGCATGAAAATTTCATTTTTATCCCTTATCACCCTAGCTGGATGTTTGCTATTGAATCCGGTCAATGTCATGGCACTTCACCATGAGCCGCCGAACAGTCAAGGATCCGCTGGAAAATTAGCTACCAACGAAGGTACAGTCCTCGCTATCCTCGATACAACCGGTTATACGTATATGGAATTAGAGAATGGTGGCAATAAGTTCTGGATTGCAGCGCCTACGACCAAAGTCAGCAAAGGTGACCATATCCGTTTCGTTGAAAGTATGGTGATGACTAACTTCACCAGCAAAACGTTGAATCGCACCTTCAGTACCGTCATTTTTGTTTCTTCTACCGAAATTAAGAAATAATTTTTTAGGTAACGTCGGTAAAACCGATCAGCAATTTATTCTTGAGGCTTTTTAATTCATCCCGATACGATGCTGCTTGCTCAAATTCGAGATTTTTTGCAGCATTCAGCATTTGCTTTTCAACGCGCTGAATTTCCTTGGCTAACTGGGTTTCACTCATGGCATCATAACGCGCCTGTACTTGCGCCGCTTTATGATTCTGTTGTGCGGATTCATAATTGTACACACCGTCGATCAGATCTTTAATCCGCTTATGGACAGATCGCGGTGTTATCTGATGTTGCAGGTTATGTTGCGTTTGCTTATCACGCCGGCGTTTGGTTTCATCGATTGCAAAGCGCATTGATTTGGTTATTCTGTCTCCATAAAGAATTGCCGTACCATTTATGTGACGTGCTGCCCGGCCAATGGTTTGAATCAATGATCTTTCCGAGCGCAGAAAGCCTTCTTTATCGGCATCCAGTATGGCGACCAATGAAACTTCCGGGATATCCAACCCTTCGCGCAATAAGTTAATGCCAACCAGTACATCAAATTTACCCAGGCGCAAATCACGAATAATCTCAACTCGTTCAACGGTATCAATATCCGAATGCAGGTAACGCACTTTAATTTGATGATCGGAAAAATAATCCGTCAGATCCTCAGCCATGCGTTTCGTTAAGGTAGTGACTAAAACTCGTTCATTCTTAGCTGTCCGCAAGCTGACCTCAGACATCAAATCATCAACCTGCGTTGCCACTGGACGCACTTCAATGATCGGATCAACCAATCCTGTCGGCCGGACAACCTGTTCCACAACTTGACCGCTGTTTATTTTTTCATAATCAGCTGGCGTTGCCGATACAAAAACAGTTTGCGGCATCCTTTTTTCAAATTCCTCGAATTTTAAAGGACGATTATCCAATGCGGATGGCAAGCGAAAACCATAATTCACCAGATTCTCTTTGCGCGAACGATCACCTTTATACATACCGCCCACCTGCGGCACGGTAACATGGCTTTCATCAATGATCATCAAAGCATTACGTGGCAGGTAATCAAGAAGTGTTGGCGGTGGTTCGCCCGGCTGCTTGCCGGAAAGATGCCGTGAATAATTTTCAATGCCTTTGCAGAAACCCAATTCGTTCAGCATTTCCAGGTCAAATCGTGTGCGTTGCTCAAGGCGTTGCGCCTCAACCAACCGGTGTTCCTGATAAAAATAATCTAAACGCTCGCGTAACTCCACTTTGATTGTTTCAATTGCACGTAACGTAGTACTCCGAGGCGTTACATAATGACTGGAAGGATATACGGTATAGCGTGATAATTTTTGTAACATCCGGCCCGTTAGTGGATCAAAAAGTGACATGCTATCGACTTCATCATCAAATAGCGAAACACGCACAGCCGCTTCAGAGCTTTCAGCTGGAAAAATATCCACGACATCGCCTCTCACGCGAAACACACCGCGTTTAAACTCTAATTCATTACGGTCGTATTGCATTTCAGTCAGCCGTTTAATCATTTCTCGTTGCGTGATTTTCTCGCCGCTGCGCAAATGCAAAATCATGCCATGATAATCAACAGGATCGCCGATACCGTAGATGCACGATACGCTGGCGACGATGATTGCATCATCCCGCTCTAGCAATGATTTTGTGGCGGACAAACGCATTTGCTCAATATGCTCGTTAATACTCGAATCTTTTTCAATAAAAATATCGCGTGACGGCACATATGCCTCAGGTTGATAATAATCATAATAAGAAACAAAGTACTCGATCGCATTTTCAGGAAAAAATTCGCGCATTTCGGCATACAACTGTGCCGCGAGTGTTTTATTCGGCGCCATCACAATTGCAGGGCGGCCGAGCCGCGCAATCATGTTGGCAATCGTATAGGTTTTCCCTGAGCCCGTAACGCCCAGTAATGTCTGAGACGCAAGACCATCATGAATACCTTCGACCAGCTTCGTAATTGCCTGGGGTTGATCACCTGCTGGCTCAAATGATTGATGTAATTTGTACGGACTATTGGGGAAGGTTACGATCACAGGTATAATTCCAAGATTGATTTGTTTCTTTTGTCATTTTAACATGCCGGTCCACCTATTTTTGTGTGAGGATTTTTTTGTGGAACTCTCTAAGCGCGTTCAAACCATTAAGCCATCCCCTACCCTTGCTGTTACTGCTCGAGCGGCTAAATTAAAAGCGGAAGGCAAAGATATTATTGGATTGGGGGCAGGCGAGCCTGATTTTGATACACCACAGCATATTAAAGATGCCGCAATCGCTGCGATTAATAAGGGCCTGACCAAATACACCGCAGTCGGTGGAACACCCGGTTTAAAAAATGCCATTGTGGCGAAGTTTAAACGTGAAAATAATTTTGATTTTGAAGCCAAACAAATTTTAGTTTCATGCGGCGGCAAACAGAGCTTCTTTAATTTGGTATTGTCTGTGATCAATCCCGGCGATGAAGTGATTATCCCGGCGCCGTATTGGGTCTCCTATCCGGATATTGTTTTAATTGCGGAAGGCAAGCCGGTTTTCATTAATACCGGGATCGAACAGAATTTCAAAATTTCTGCAGCACAACTGGAAGCAGCGATTACTCCCAAAACAAAAATGTTTGTCATCAACAGCCCCAGCAATCCATCGGGAGCGGTTTATTCCCGTGATGAACTCAAGGCATTGGGTGAGGTTTTACGCAGACATCCACAAATTCTGATTGCTACTGACGATATGTATGAACATATTCTGTTATCGAATCAGAAATTTATTAATATCGCCAACGCTTGCCCGGAATTATTTCCGCAAACGATGGTTCTGAATGGTGTATCCAAAGCTTATTCTATGACTGGGTGGCGAATCGGCTATTGTGGCGGACCTGCTCATATCATAACCGCGATGGAGAATATTCAGTCGCAAAGCACATCAAACCCCAGCTCGATCTCACAGGCAGCCGCTGAAGCGGCATTAAATGGCGATCAATCGTGTATGAATCCAATGGTTGCCGCATTCAAAGAACGCAACATTTTTGTCACCGAGCAATTGAATCAGATCCGCGGCGTCCGTTGCTTATCTTCCGAAGGTGCATTTTATGCGTTTGCTGATGTTCGCCAATCAATCGAGGATCTCTATAAACGAAACTTGATTGGCGCACAAAACGATATCGTGTTCAGCGAATATCTCCTGGAAAATGCTGGTGTCGCTGTTGTTCCAGGCTCCGCTTTCGGGTGTGAAGGCTATATGCGTTTATCTTTCGCTACTTCATTGGAGAATCTGCATCAAGCGTTGAGTCGTATTAAAAACTTGCTTAAGTAAGCATAAGCATACTGACTTAACACAAAAAACGTTGCTAACTTAATGAAGAGCTGCGGCAATAGCTGCCTTTTTGGTTTTTCCAGCTCGTGATGGAACATTGCACAGACCACACACGTGATTCGAATGAATTTCCAGCGTATGCACAACAAAATTGCCATGGCAATTCACACAGGGTGCTATACACAATACGCCACTATCAACAAAACGTACTAAAGTCCAGGCACGCGTCAAACTTAACACTTTCTCAAGTTCGTTGACATTGATATGTTCAATATAGAGTTTGTAACTCTTAATCAACGCGTCTATGCCATCAACCCCAGCATTCGTTGTAATATAATTGTATATGTTAATAAATAATGAAGAGTGCATATTGGGCTGCCAGCTCATAAACCAATCTTCTGAATACGGCAACATGCCTTTAGGTGGAGAAACACCTCTAATTTCTTTATATAACTTAACCAGTCTTTCGCGGCTCAGATCAGTGTTCATTTCCAGAACTTGTAATCGCGCGCCCAATTCAATGAGTTCAGTGGCAAGCTGAATTTGTTTAGCTTCAATTATAATACTTCGATTGCGCATAATATGTTCCTTTTCCGTCGATTAGTTTCCTAAGCTACAGCTTCTGCCGGTTTTCCTGCCATTAATATCGCTGCATGAGACTTAATAACAGCTTGCTCACGATTATCACTGGTCAACATTTCAGCAATTAGACGATCATCAAAACGAAAACGGCATAGCAACATATTGGATGCGGCCATTTTGATTAATTGTGCCGAACTTAAGTTATCCAAGATATCAGCGAGGTCTTGGTTAATTCCCAATCGATAGACTGCCGACACCCTATCATCACGCAACATCTGTTTTGCCAGCAACAAATAGCTCAAATTGATGTCCCTGATTTCATCAAGAATTTGATTTGTCTCCATTTCAACACCCCTTTAGATTAAAAAATGTTTAAACCAAAAATGTAAATGCGTAGGTGTAGATTTTCGATTATGCAGCATCGGAAGTAAATGGAAGTTCAGCCTAAACGAAGTTAGGTACTATTCCTATCGCAATGTAGGAATTTTACCTACACGAAAGAAACAGAATTTTATTGGATTTTGGAGTTTCTTAGAGATCCGGAGACTAAGCAAGTGTCCCGGTTTTACGTTGCGTCAGCAAATGTAACATGTCTCGAGCGATCATTGGTTTACTGAAAAGAAAACCTTGCGCACGGTCACATCGCAAGTGATGCAAAAAATCAAACTGCTCTTTAGTTTCAATTCCTGTTGCCAATACTGATAGATCAAGATTCTTAGCCATTGCGATGATCGCCGCTATAATTTCTGAGCTGTCAGGATCTATAATAATATCATGTGTTAAGGAGCGATCTATCTTAAGAATATCAATGGAAAAATGCTTTAAATATCGCAATGATGAGTAGCCGGTACCGAAATTATCCATTGCGATTTTAATATTCATATCTTTTAGTGATTGCAAAATCTGAGTACTTGTTTCAGCATCTCGCATCAAAGTTGTTTCAGAAATTTCCAGCTCTAGTAATCCAGGAGAAATGCCTGTCTCGGCAAGCGCCTGAGAAATACTGTTAACAAGCTCTATTTGATCAAATTCAATTGCAGAAATATTGACCGAAATCGATAGTGATCCATAGCCTGCTTGGTGCCATAACTTGGCCTGTCTGCATGCCTGCTGCAACACCCATCTACCAAGATCAATAATTAACCCGATTTCTTGTGCCAATGGAATAAATTTTTCGGGTAGAAGTAAACCAAACTCAGGATGATTCCAGCGGACAAGTGCTTCCACTCCTGACAAAGCACCGGATTGAAGATCTACAATAGGTTGATAATGCAATAATAGCTCGTTCTTTTCAATTGCACTGCGTAACGATGTTTCCAGAACTGAACGTCTTACAGCAGCTTCTTCTATTTCTTTTGTGTAATAGGTACAAGTATTTTTCCACAAATATCGGGTATTAGATAAGGCACTTTCAGCATTAGCCAATAATTGAGTAATATTTCCACCATCTGCGGGATAAACACAAATCCCGATATTAAGTCGCAAATAAAATACCAAATTATCAACAGTAATCGGAGAGATTGTTAATTTAATAATTCGATTGGCAAAATCCTGCACACTTTCTGCATCTGTCACATTCGCATTAATGAAAGCGAACTTACAATTTTCAATCCGGGTCAACAAGCAACTTTCATTACTAAAAGCAGATAATCGTTGCGAGAATTGCTGAATTAACCGGTCACCGACACCAGAGCCATAGATGCTATTGATATAAGGTAAACGATCGAAGTCTACTAAATACATTGCCGCAATAGCATCCGATTCAACTAGCCTCGAAAGCATAGTCGAAGCCTTTTCAGAAAATAAATTACAATTGGGAAGATTGGTCAACCCATCATGAAATGCTAGGTAAGATATTTGATCGTCAGCTTTAACTTTTGTTTGCCGGATTCCTGCATTTCTTATTTCCCTCTCAATAGCATGAATCAAGTAAAAAGCACTGCCTTTAGGGACATAATCATGCACACCGGAATATAAGGCAGAAAGAACAGTATCCTCATCGGAGACATCCGAATAAATGATAAATGGAATATCCTTTCCTCTTTCCTTTAGTACATTCAGTACAGTGCTGTAATCAAAGAAAGATTTATCCTGATTAAAAAGTATCACATCCCAATCTGATTCCCACACGGCAGAACGCATATTCGAAAGCTCATTTATGTTCTTATACGCATGAATATTATTCAACCCAGAATACAAAAATCTCTTGTCTTCTTCCGAGAAAGCGATAGCCAAAATTTTTAAGTTTTTTCTGAGCATACCTGGCAAACATACTATTTATATTTGGCTTTTTTACGACGGAATAGAACGAAACTTTAATTACACCCCTTCAGTTCTAGGTTGTGGGAAATGCCATAGAGAAAGGATTTAATGAAGCTCACTGCTTGTACGAAGCTGATACTCGGCGCAGTGTGCGTCGCTGAGCTTCAGCCAGATACCTACTGACTTCATCAAGAAATACCCAGCAGCGCAGTTAATTTAAATGATCAGCCTGCAGGTATAAATACCAATA
>ERZ1292633.5152-Hain-H41-02um-R1-5152-length-11871-cov-5_pt1 | contig 11871 bp, 5 predicted proteins | sample MGYA00564406_ERZ1292633 | MGnify/ENA primary metagenome ERZ1292633 (study PRJEB36523, sample SAMEA6512639) | groundwater metagenome | collected 2019-01-08 | study: AquaDiva: Metagenomics assemblies of 32 groundwater samples
CACCGCCGTTATGGACTACAGCAGCGCGTCCATCCGCCCAGGAGCCGGCGACACGAGCGGCGCCTCCCTGTCGCTCGTCCGCCACTCCGCTGCCGCCTCTGCGGGCCAACCATTGCCGACGTACTCGCTTGCTCCCGCCACGGCCACGCCGGGGCAGCCAGGGACGCGGCCGACGTCGCCCTTGAGAGGGGGTGCTCGCGGCACGTCGCCGTCCATGCAGCCGGGTGGACATCACAGCGACAACGGCTTTGCGGTGGTCGACGCAGCGATGGCTCGGCTGCACGCTCACCTCAGCGACACGCCGCTGACCGAGCGGTGGGCGATCATGGCCGCGTGGCTCAACCGGTACATGATGGACCGTGAGGCCGACCAACTCACGGAAACGGTGGCCGTCGTGTGGGACCGACTCCTGTGCTCGCAGCATGAGGCGCCGCTTCACGGCGGCAAGGGCGATACGAACGATGCGCTCACCGTGAAGAAGGCCACCCTGTCAGCAGCGGCCCCGCCCAGTGGTCTGCGCACCGCGGTGGCCTTGATGATCTTCGAGCAACTCCTGGCCTTATTCGGTCGTGGCGTTCCCGACCTGGTGGAGACATGCGACTTTGTCCGCGACGAGGTGCTCAACGCGATCTACGTCGTCCCCGTGCGTCCACGCACCCTTCACGCGACCTTTCAACTGCTTCTAAACCCAAACGACGCGGTGAGTCAACAGCGGCTCATCGAACGATTCTATGGCAAAACGTACTTTCAGAGTGTCCGGGAGCTGTCGGCGCAGCTCTTCCACGACGCCAAGGGCTATGAATCGCAGATCATGTCCCGAGACAAGCGATTGCTCGTCATGGACCGCGCGATCGATGTCCGACGAAAAACCATCTTATCCCTCAACTTCGGCGGCTGGAAGGGCTACGTGAAGGGCAGGAAGATTAAGAAAGAGCGGTTACAAAAGGACGAGGAAATGTCAACTCTGATTTCTCGCCGAGACGAGGATCTGGAGCGTGCCAGAAGTCAGCACGCGGCGCAATTGGAAACCTTGACCGACGAGTTGGAAACCAGGGCCATCACGATCGTGTCGCTGCAGGCAAGACTCGATCAGGCCGAAGGACAAGTCCGAAAGGCGCGAGAGGAGGCCGACCAGCTCAGAAAAGAGCTTGAAGATGACACGCGCTACAAAAATTTACTCCGCGAACATAAACAGCTCAAAACAAGAATGGAAGCCGAACTCTCGGGTCATCACAAGCAGCAAGTTGTGGACTCCAGCGACGACAACGCGGCGGCGCCGGTCAAACCGAAGCACGTGATCCACGAAACGGAGGAGTCCACTTCCCCACCCTTAGTCGCCATCACGCCGTGATTGCATGCCGTGTCCCTCCTCCCACCTCCACCGACTGGGGTCCGCCTTGTACAGCCATGAAGTGAACCGCGCTCCGCCGGTGTTTGTTTCCTGTGTACCCCCCCCGTGAGTTGTGTACCCTCCCAACGGCTAATGTAGAACGGCAACGACGACGACGACGTCGATGGGAAATGCGAAATCAGATGACGATAAGTCCCGCTCTGCGCGATCGCGTACTCTGTTTTGGCAACACCCCCGTCCCAGTGAATCTCTCAATCCTTCCTCAAAATCATCTCTCTCGCCTCGCCACTAGCTGCACCCTGTCCAATGTCTGCTAGTCGCTCGGCCGCTGACATGGCCAAGGCGTTCAAGTTGCCTCTGCTTCCCGGCTGTACCGTAGGCCAAGAGCTCCTGCGGACCAACTACCGCAAAACGCAGGCGCTTTCCGGATCGGGCGAGCAGAGCTTGACGACGAAGCCCATGCCCGTCGACTTCGACAGCACGATGGTGTCCCAAAGCGCTTCCCTATCTGGCACCCAAGCCAGCGGAACGGGCGGCAATAGCCCCTCAAAGTCGGAACCCGCGCGCCAAGTGCTTCGCTTCTTCGGCTACTACAACGAGTCGGTGAATGAATCCGCGATTGAACGCGAGCGATGCCGCAAGGTTACCGTGTGCTACTTCGTCGAGGACGACACGATCAGCGTCTCCGAACCCAAGCAAGACAACGCGGGTATCGCCTTCCAGGGCTGTGTGGTCAAGCGGCACCGCGTTCCGTCCCCCGACGGCAACGGCTTCGTGACGTTCGAGCGCCTCTCGGTCGGCCGCAGCGTCACCTTCTATGGCCGCACGTACCACTTGATCGACTGCGACGCCTTCACTCGCTCCTTCATGGCGTCGATCGGCGTGCCCATGGCACCGGGCCAGGACGTCCCCGTGGACAGCTACGCCCACTCCCGGAAGCCGCACGAAAAGCCAGCTGGCATCGGCTCCGTGGCTGCCTCCGTCAACGCCGCGGGAATGAAGGTCAAGTTGTCCCCTGCCGAAGTACGAGGCACGAAGCAATTCTTGGCCAACGACCGCAAGGTGCTCCGTTTCGATGCGATTTGGGACGACGAGAAGGCCCTGTACGGCGAAGTTCACAACTTCACTATCTACTACTTCTTATCCGACGACGGCATCGAGGTCGTCGAGAGATCCGACCCTGCTGGCGGACGCGACCCGTTCCCCAGCTTTGTGCGTCGCCAGAAGGTGCCAAAGCCGCGAGCGAACGCGACGTCCACAAAGTTTGAGAACACTATGAGCAACCTGGCGTTCACCGGGAAGGACAACGCCGCCTTCTACACCGACGCTGACCTGCGCATCGGCGCGACGATCGCCATCTTCGGCCGTCACATGCTCATTCACGATTGCGACCCCTTCACGCGAGACCACCTCCGTGAAAAGTTCGGCGTCACCGACTTCACCCCCATCGACGTGTCGCGCCCCGCGCCGCCCGCGCCGAAGCGGGAGCCGCCGCCGTACAACGGCTATGGTGACGAAGAGGACAGCCTTGGGAGCTGGAAGTCGCTGGACATCAAGCCCCCCCGCCGTGACACCACCGATGCCAACAAGTTCGGGGACGGCGTGGTGAAGTTCGCGCTCAAGCTAGACTCTCAGGCGCCAAGCGACACCATTCGAAGTTTCGTTCTGACCTGTTATTTGGCGAACAAGACCATCAGCATCTTCGAGCCCGTCGCGCGCAACGCCGGTTTTCAGGGCGGGAAGTTCCTGCAGCGCCAGAAGGTCACCAATACGATTACCGGGCAGCCGTTTGTCGCGTCCGATTTCTACGTTGGCGCAAAGGTCACCGTGAACGGCTTCAATTTCATCGTGCACGCGACCGACGATCGCTCCTTGACCCTCATGGAGAGCCACTCCAGCGACTTCGCGAGGTCGAACATCAACGCCATCGTCCACAAGTTGCAAGCCATGCTGCAGTCGGCGACTTCTGGCCTCCACCAGGCATTCATCACCGCGGACACCGACCGTTCGGGCAGCCTCAGCGCCCGTGAACTCACCGCCCTCTTTGCCGCGTTGAGTCTACCTGTGTGCGAGCAGGAGGTGATCACGTTGATCAGGTACTTTGACCGCAACGGGGACGGCTGCGTGTCGTTCTCCGAGTTAGAAACGCGCCTGCTGGATCCGGACAGCGGCATCGTCGGACCCGCGGCGGACCCGCGTGACTGGCAGTCGATTCACGCTGCGTCCATCCACGCGGAGCACGACGCCCTTAGTGTGAAGGACAAGGTCGCCTTGCAGTCCGAGCGCGTGCTCACCACCACGGCGGCCTACGCGGCCCGCGCCTTCCTCGAGGCCTATCAGGCCCGCCGCCACCTGTTCCACACGGAATTCAAGTTCGCGGCCGACTACGCCACCGACGGATTGATCGGCGAGCCCGAATTCCGCGTCACGATCACCGACAAGTTACGGCTGCCCATCACGGAGCAACAGCTGACCGCGCTCTGCAGCAAAGCGTTCCCGCCTCGGGTGCGCCGCGTCACGTACGAGGAGTTCCACCGCCTGCTGACGAACACCTCTGTGCACGATCACAACTTCGAACAGATCAAGAACCGCCGCTGAACTGTGCGCCACGTTCTCGAATGCCACATCCTCTTTCTTTCCTCTCTTTTTTCTTTCTCTCCTCTCGCTGGCTTTTACTCCGAACGCGCGGAAGACATCCGTCCCATTTCGAGATGGGGCGCCCACCCCGCCGTTGTCTGTACTCACTCCTACAATCACGTGCCAAAGGGGTGGTCTGCGCCTCCCGGTACAGTAGAGGGCCGTTATCCGCGAGGACGCCTTCCGAGCGTCGCCCGGATGAGGGCCCACTTTCCCGCTCTCTCGTTCCCCCGCTCCATTTTTTGTTTCACCGATGTGATCTCTTGGTTCTGCTGTGTGCTTTGGGGTGGCGTGGCCCCCGCCGCCCAGCGGTGTCGTCTGGAGGAAAAAAGTTTCCATTGACATCCGCTTTTGTTTTCGTGTACGACTCCGTTTGTCGAGGGAGGATATCAGGATTCAATCATCCTGCTGGCCACACGCATCGATTTCGCAGCATTGAATGGAGCGTCGGCGCTTATTGGTCCAAAGAAGAATTAGTCCCACCCCATCGTCACATAGTTGCTTCTGTTGGCCCTTCAGACGATATGTCCGCTGGCCGCAACGCGGACGATGACGTCATCGTCGACGACGACGTTCCCGTCGACGCGGAGGGACCGGGGGGCTCGTCGTTCCATAAGCGGCTGCTAAAGCACGTCGTGACGGCGGGGGGCCTTGGCTTTCTGACCACCCTTGTCACCACGTCGATTCTTTACGAAATTTCGACCAACACGACCCTCGCGGTGTTCTTCGCACTCTTACTGATCCTCGCGTCCATGTCCGTTTGGCTACGGCACGGGCGCAGCACAAGCGCAGGGGCGCCTATGATGGTCAGCGTCACTCGCTTCGGCAGTGCGCTGACCGCCATCGCCGCGATTCCAGCGTTGCTAATTGGCGTGTTTCGCCTGTCCGGCCTTCTTGGCTTCTCCAGCCTCGTGATCCTCGGCATCGCGGTGACCTTCGCTTTGGCCTTCGCCGCCACCGACGTCTTCAACTCCGTGCGAAACGGTGTGATGATCGCGCGCCAAGTGTATACCATCGCGGGCGGGGCGATCATCGTTGGCGCCGCTGCCGGCGTCGTCTTTGCCCTCGCCGATGTCGAGGAGCACGTGCGCCGGCTCGGCTGGGAGCAGTGGGTCTGCGCAGCGGTCGGATTCCTCGGCGGCGCCCTCATGGGTCATGCGAACTACTACGCGGTCGATCAGTCCATGCTGATCGCGTTCGACCCTATCGAGCTGAGCGATGACTAAACGGCCCCTCCTCCCCTTCCACCGAGCGGACTGTGTGCCTTCTGTTGCAGCTTCTTACGTTGCTTCTTGGTGGTGTGATGCGCTCTCATTGACCCCTCGCGTCGCTCCGGCGCGCGTGTGCATCTTTCTCTAATGTACTGTAGGTTGGTGCCCCCCTTCATCGCGCTCACAGATTTGTTCTCGGACGAAATGAAGCATAGGACGAAGGCCGCCTCCGTTCTGCTGCTCGTCACGTGCGTCGTCGGTTGCGGCTCGATCGTCACAGCGATGGCATCGCGCGCCGTCCCCTCCTCGCCCGACGCGTGCCTCTCCCTAGGATTTGACACCAACGTGCTGAGGTGCTCCACCTGCCGTCGACTGAAGCGCTCCCTTCCGAACGGGCCAAGTGAGTTAATCGCGGAGTGTCAACAATGCTGCGACCAGATGCCCCAAGCAGACACCACCGCTGGCGCCGGTGATCAGGATGACGATAGCGATCGGCGCTATGACACCGCCGTCTTGGAGTTGGACGAGTCCTGGTGGGGCGAAGAGGGGTCCCCTTTTCACGTGGCTGTCGGCATGTTGAAGGCGGATAACGTTTATGCATCCCGATCTAAAGTCGAAATTCGACACAAATGGCGCTCCTGGCCAAAGTTGCTGATGAGCCACAGCATGTCGGGCGATCGCGAAACGGTCGATCTCCGGCAGTGGACGAAGGACCAAGTCGTGGAGTATTTGCGCGACAAGCTTGTGTCGGAGGGATCGTAGCGGTGAACCTGCGCGCGCCCTCCCCAGGCATGCCCCCCCGGCATATCGCTTTCCTCTCCACTCGCGATTGACGCTATACTGTGCGCGCACCGACGATCACAGTTGTGAGAGCGGTCATTCCACACACACGGCACCCTAAACACGTTATGTGGCTGTGGGTTTGACACTGTGATAACGACAGATAACGAGAAGAGGGGGCAACAACGGCCGTGAAGGGTCCACCCTCACCAGTGCGAGAGATAGAGAGAGAGCGCTCGATAGCGACGAGCCTATGCTGAAGCTGGGTTGCCGAGGACGTTTTCTCGTCGCACTGACGCTGATTCGCCTCGTGGCCTCGATACCATGCGACACCGTGTCGAACCTCGCGGTTCCTCAAGTCGTCGTCCAAGGCTCACCCGGCGCTCGCCATCGCGCGAATCTTCTGGTTTCCCAACACAGCACAGTGGAAGATGGCCGACGGGGCATTTTTCTCCGGAACTGCACATTTGCCCACATGGACCTCAACATCAGCGCATCCTACGACCCCGAGAATGAGACGGCATGCGAGCCGATCCTCCTGGTCGTCGACCGTTGCTCGTTGATCAATTCGAGCGCGTGGATTTGGCTGCCGCACTACGTGAATCCGAAGAGTGTGGTGAAGCTGCCGAATGGGACCGTGATCCTCCCATCAACCCGTTGGAGCGTGAGCGTCGTTGTGGAGATCCGTCATACGACCGCAGAGGCCGGCAGCGCCTTGTCAACGATGAAGCGGCCCGTGGGAGCCAATGTCTATGACGATACGCTCGATTACTCAAACCATCTATTCTCCGTTTTCCCAGGTGGCGTCATCAGCGAATCGTCGACCCTTCAGCCGGTGGTTACGGGCCGCATCGTCGTTCACAACTCCACCCTTAGGGTGGCCACTCGGACCGACACGAGCCCCTGGATGATGCAGGGATCCGCGGTGTCATGGATCGGGCGGCTGCCGATGGCGTCGATGTCGATCGGCTTCGACCTCAACAACGTGTCCATTGTCGTCGAGGCCAACTCCACCGTGTCCGTCGCATTGGATGGGCGCACGTTGTTGCAACACGCGGCGAAAAGCTATGTCGCAGCGGTGCCGGCTGCTCGGCGCATACACGGCTTGACGTTCACGGTCGTCGATCATTCGACGGTGTCGGCGTCCGCCAATCCGTGGAAGACGGTGGCGAACGTCATGTCGGTGACCGCGGAGTCGCTCTCACGCATGGACGTCGTAATCGTAGGGGGCAGCTTCGTGTCGGCGCAGTCGACCATGGACGCACGGTGCGTCGGCGTCGTGAGCGGCAACACCACCGACGTCACCATCCACGTTTCCGAGGCGTCACGCGTGACCGTCAACGCGTCGAATGCCGCCTCATCCACGGCTTGCGCCTTGTGCCTTGGCCATCCAGGGTCGCTGGAGAGCGAGCGGCCGTGGATCATGAATCGGTTCTCAAACATGGGTTTCCAAGCAATCGCGCTCCGTGTGAGTGACGGCAGCGCGGTGACGGCGTACGGCTACTCGGTCGCCAGCATGACCATCCTCTATGTTCACGCGTCGCTCAGGCAGATCCTGCTGCTAAATGTATCGTTCACCGTCGAGGCGGGCAGCCGCGTGGTCGGCGAAGCGCCGATGCCATCTACCGGAGGTGTCTTCTTGGCTTCCATCGTCACGGGGCCACCGGGCCAGACTGCCTTTGCGGCCACTGCGCGCCACATTCTCATCGTGTTGGACGACGGCAGCTGGATCGGCCACCCCGTCGCGGCCTTCAAGTCCGTCGCCATGAGCATGATTCTCGGCGATACGACATTGAGCGATGCCTTCATCGTCGCCGCCGACGTGGCGCTGATCCTTCGCCGGCGGAGTACACTGTGGTGCGCGAGTGCCCCCGCCTCGGGACAAACGTATGCTACCTATTGTTTGTCTGTCTTCGCGGCCGGCGGCGAACTCACCGCGGACCTGAGATCACTCGCCATCGCCATCGCAGGAGGGGCGATGGCGGCGGCGTCGTCATCGGGATCCACCACGGACGACAGCGCCGCCGGTCTCCCGCTACTCTTCGGTAGCGTGTACGTCCGAGCGCAATCATCAGGAAACGTCTCGGTGAGCGATGTGACATTGACAATGCGGGACAGTCTCACCACCGTGACATCCAGCTATTTGTCGCCAATGTTCGTTTTCTCGCTCGCCTTCGTCGCGGCGAAGACCATTTCACGCAGCCCCTCTCGAGTCACCGTGAGCCACTTCTCGTCCACCGCTAGGGGCCCCAACTGCAGCGCTGTTGCTGAAGGCAACCTCAACTACAATTCGCGATCAACCATCATGTCCCTCGTCGTATTCGCTCGCGGCTCGCAAAGCCATTTATTCGTATCCGTTCAGGACGTGTACCTCGCAGCATCTGATGCCGCGAGCATCGTTGCGCAAGGAAGTTGGTCGAACGCTTTGTCCATCTTCGTCTCCGTGACACAGCGACAAGCATCCCTTGCGTTCACGCTGCAGCGAGCGACGCTCCTCGCGACCGCCAGGGCGTCGTTGACGGTCCTGGGTGGTACCTTTGCGCACGGCGCCAGCGTCGGTGTTCAGACGCCCAACGAAGGGGTCGTCGACTTCAACGTGACGAATGTGAATGCGACGACGTACGACGAGGCGTCGGTTTCCGCGACGGTCACGAGCACGGTTGGCCTCGCCTTCGCAGTCACCGTGGCGTCCTACGCCGACAGCAGCGCGTGCCACATGCTGACGATGCGGCTCATCGGTGTGCGCCTCGCCATAGGCCAACGGGCGAAAGTCACGTCGAACTTCTGGGCGGCCACCATCGGAACGTGGGCATCGTTCCGCAATGCGTTCGTGTCCCTTCGCGACGTGGCGATCCTTACGAGGTCTGGAGGCATCGTGAACGCCACGTCAACCGGCGCGCCGTTTGGCGCCGCAGCGTGCTATGTGTGGACCACCACGAACGCCAATGGCGGTGGCGGCAGCGGCGGCATGATGCATTGGGAGCTCGATGGTGTTTCCAGCACCGTGTCGAATGCGTCCCTACTCGTGGCGACGAGCCGAGGCCGACTCTGCGCCGCTAGTCTCGCCGGAATCGAAGTGCTTGGCTCTCTCCCACCGTCGAACTTTACGCAAACTGTCGTATCCGCGCGGCGCGTGGCGCTAGCCGCCTCCCTCGGGTCGCTCGTCTCGATGAGTGGCCGCAACTTGGGTGGAGACGTGCTGACCGCCGGGGTGACCGAAGCCGAGAACATGACATTGTCGCTGTCCGCGGCAAGTCGCGTCAATTGCACGGCCGCGTACTCGACGACGCTCGCCGTGTTATCATTGATCGTGTTTCCCGCTGCCCCGCCATCCTCCCCTTCTCGCAACAACGTGTCAGCCGTGACGATTCAACTGCTGTCAGCCGACGTCGGGGTGACGCACGCGACCTCGGGAAGTACCATCTTTACCACTCTGGTCGCCTCGGTGAGCTTTCAGCGTGCGCTGCCCTCGCAGCCGCAACCGCTCGTCTCCGAACTGGGAATCGCCCTCTGTGGCGCGACGGCCGCAGTGACCAATACGCGAGGGGAATGCGCGTTGCTGTCATCCACCGGAAACAACGCATCCAATACCGCAAGTGCACTGATGCTGCCGCCACGTGCCAGCGATCTTGCAACTCGGAACCCTGTCGTGAGCTGGCTGGTCTTGAACAGCAGCCTCATCGGTGGATCCGGCGCATGCAACTGCACTCAGCTGGACCCCTCGTGGCAGCTTCTCGTCCCGGATCGCGCACAACTTTTCGCGAGCTCCGCCGTGGGCTGGGCCTTTCGCAATGCGCTGCTGCAGTGCCTTCTTCCCACCCGACTCCCCTCTACGACCGATGTCGTTCCCGTCGCGGCGCACAACGTCTCGGCGGGGAGCGCTACAACCGGGCCATCGACGATGCTGCCCGACTGGATGACCGTGGTCTCGTCATCGGATCTGCAGGCGAGGCCTCTGCCAAGCCACGCGCTCCCATTGGTGGGGACCGGCACGCCGCCAGACGATCCTTCCGCCGCCGTCGTCATCGGAGCGACCTGCCCGTCGTTGCTAACGCCGCTCGCGGTGGCCGCGCTGCTCGACGACGTCATCCTATTCTCCATTGAACCCACTCAGACGGCCACCACGACGACGACGCCCGCGCCACAGCAGGCCACCACGGACGGGACGTCAACTGGCCTGCGCGACACGTCCACGGTCTCCGCGGCTCCTATCACTGCCTCCCCTCTCGTGTCTTCCTCGGTGCTTGCCACGGTGGTGGCGACTGAGCCGGCAACGACGGTATCTGTCGCGACCGTCGCCGATGAGTCGACGGGCACTTCGACATCCGGAACGGATCTGAACGTGACGGATGTTAACGGGACGTCGGCGGCCACGGTAACCGCCGTCAACGGTAGCATTCCACCCCCTGCGACCGCAGTGCAAGAGCGGCCGTCCGCTGAATGGTTGAACGTGTTGGCGACAAGCGCCGCCATCTCAATCACCGTTGCCTCCAGTGGCCAAGCCGTGGCCGCGGCGGTCCTCTCACCATTTCGGGCCAACAAAGGGACATCTGCCAGCCGGCTGGCTGGTTTGTTTTCGTGCGCCTACAAATCCGAGCCTGACGTGTCCTGGGAGCTCTACATCTGGTCGCAGGACGGATGGAAATGGGCCTTAGTGTCAACGACATTGGTCCAGGCGGCATTGCTTCTGGGCGCATACAGTGCAGCTTACCTGAAAGACACTCCAGCCGCGCTGCGGGGCGGCCTCCGCTCCCTCTACGCGGTGTCGGTGGTCTACTACTCACCGAATATCGTCGCGCTGGGCACCGCGGTGATGAGTGGCTGTCTGTCGTCAACGAACGAAGGGGTCGGGGAGGGGGGTTGCGCGATGAAGCCCGTCTTGGGCGCCATTGCGGTTCTCTTTCAGGTGGGTCTAATCGGCATCGTGACCGTTTCTTTGGCTCGCCACCACGTCGCCGCCTCATCGTCTGGCAGTCCCACCGGACCAACCGTGACGGCGTCGCGACGTGCTCTGTCGTTGATTCACACTTCCTGCCTGGATGGGATTTCTGACATGTGTTGTTGGCCGCGCCGCATGTACCCATCCGTGGATCTGTGGTGCGCGCTGCTGGCGGCATGCGTGACCAGCGTGCCCTACGCGTCGTTAGGGTCCTGCACGGCGGCGGCTTGGTGCCTCGTGGTGGCCCGCCTCGCCCAACTAACGTACTTGATCGCGGTCAAGCCATTTTCCGCGCTGTTGGACAAGGCTTCCGCGATCGCGCTGGTCAGCGCTGACGCCGGCCTCGCCGTTTGCTGCGCCGTGTCGGTGATGCTTGCGTCCCGGGGCGAATACATTGACGCAGCGCGCACGATGGATGCCGCCTTGTGGACGGTGTCGACCGTGTTTATGCTGGACTTGCTCGTGACGGGTGTGTACACGATATGGGAACGTTGCTTACGCAAGCAGCCAGAGCAAGCGACGACGAGTAGTTCCCTCCTCCTCTTGACTCAGCCTTCTTTGCCGGGCCCGCGCCGCATGTCCCGTGAGTCTTCGGTTGAAAGGGGGGAACCCGGGGAGGAGCTGTTGCCGATGCCGACCAGAGCCAATCCCCTTTTGCAGCCGCACTCGTCCGCGGCGCTGCTGTGAATCGGACAGGGCCCGTCGTTTTTCCCGAACCGTTCTCCGCAAAGGCGTGGAGTCACTGAGAACCTTGATGACTTTTGATTGAGTGAGTATTTAAAAATACTTCACGGGCAATACCCCTCCATCCAGTCTAATGTCTCACTCCAAGTTCGAGCACCCCCGCCACGGCCATCTCGGCTTCCTGCCGCGCAAGCGTGCGCGCTCGATCCGCGGTCGCTGCCGCGCCTTCCCGAAGGACGAGCCGTCGCAGAAGCCCCACCTGACGTCGT
>ERZ1292633.1304-Hain-H41-02um-R1-1304-length-27140-cov-6_pt3 | contig 11870 bp, 5 predicted proteins | sample MGYA00564406_ERZ1292633 | MGnify/ENA primary metagenome ERZ1292633 (study PRJEB36523, sample SAMEA6512639) | groundwater metagenome | collected 2019-01-08 | study: AquaDiva: Metagenomics assemblies of 32 groundwater samples
CTGTCCTCCGCCGGCGGTCGTCGTCGGACGTACGAAGAGGCGCGCGAGGCGGCACGGAGGGGATCAGCCGCGTCAGGAGGGATGGTGGCAGAGAGGGCTCTCGGTGCGGGTGCTTCGCACCTGCAGCCAACAGAAGGCAGGAGAAGAATGCCACCTAGCCCATCCTCGACGATGCCACCCGCGGCACCCCCGTCGTCATCAGGCGGCCACCATCGTCTCAATCATCTCATCTCACCCTCGAGAGAAGGCGAGGCCGACGCAGACGTGTCGTTCACACTGTCTCCCATGTCGGACGTTGCAGAGGCGGCGACGGTGTCTTCTTCAGCGGTGCAGCGATCACGGGGGGATGCATCGTCGTCGTGGGATCCGGCAGCGTCGCCATCCGAATTCACTCGTCGTCCGCTGAGAACGGCGATGGTGGCGACGAGCGGAGGAATCGGTCGTTCCCCAACAACCTCCCAGTGGATGCCGCACCCCCTTTATGAGGACACTCGTCGCCGGCAGGGACAGAACCGATGCGAAGAGGACGACGACGTCCACGTGGACGACTACACGAGGGATCCTCGCGGGGTCGCGGCGGCGATGCACGTCCGTGTGCCGCACCCGCTCCCCGTGCAGCGCCCCGCTGGCCTCGTCGCGGCCGCCACGCTGTTGCCGCGTCCGACCGTCGTGCGCACGGACTTGTTTCAAGGCTTCCAGCCCTCCGCTGGGACCTCAAGGGACACCAGGGAGGCGTCGCTAGCATTTTTAGATCAACTGGCCAACAGATAGCACCGAACTTCATCGTCGTACCTGCGTCGATAGCGCGCTCTCTCTCTTTCTTTCTTTTTTTCTCTCTCTCGCTCCCGAAGAATTTAGTGTTAGAGGACCACCCCGCTCAAAGGTCACCGAAGGTACGCAGGCTGCGTGGGAAATTTCAACACTGGTCGACCCTCAGAGTCAGTCTTTTTTTTTTGGTGACCCACCCATTTTTTACCTTGCCCATAGTTCAGTCAAATTATTATCACAAAGTATTTATCACGCCGGGGGTCATCGGTCGACTTGAATGTCGCACACCGTGTCTACCGGATTCGTCACCTTTTTGCTTCAAGCGCATCAAACCTCGTGTCCGCCGGGACGCAGCGGTCGCCCCTCTGCTTTTCCTCACGCCGCCGAAGCCTTCTCGACAGCGTCTTCCGTCGCGCATCCACCGGCCTTGCGATCGTCCTCATCGGATCATGATGATGATCTCGCCCCGATCACGAGCAGCAAGTCTCACGGCAGTGCGCTGTGGTTGGAGCCCACCTTACAAATCGTCGACGCGCAGCTCGTTCCCACCTTGACGGCCCCCGCGGTCGTCGGCGTCGATGATGATGAGGGCAATGGCAACGCCCCAAGGGAACTGACCTACTTCGCGCTTTCGGATGGCGCGAAGGTGCTATGGTCGATCGTGCCCCCTGACTCCGCGATCCAAGGTCTCGTGCAAGAGCGGGTCCTTGACCTTGGTGGCACCGTCACTCTGCATCACTATGAGGTCATCTCCGCGGCCAACGGCAAGCCCGTTCTGGTCCTTCTCGACGTGAGCTGCGACGCTGAGGAGACTCTCTCATTGATCGGTAATCCTTCGTACGAAGCCTATCTTGGTTTGTCCCCCATGGCGCTGCGCCGTGGTGGTACGCTGATTGCCAGGTCAGGGAGGAAAACCACCCGGGGGGGTGCGCGAGACGGCGACGAGGATGGCGGTCCCGGGGCGGGTACGCAGCTGTCCGGGACGGGAGCCGCCGAGCTCAGCAGTCTGCTGGACTTATGGGATGACCCAGAACGGTGGACCAGCCGCGGCCATCGCCGTGCCGCCGACGCGTCGTCCTGGACCCTCGTGGTTCGCGTCATTTGGGTCGGTGACGTGCGTCGCGTAACTCTACCACCGCGCGCCTTGGGCAGTCCACACCCTACTGCCAACGGCGGCCGGTCGCAGCCGCCGCGTCACCATGGTCGGGAGGAGGGACCCCCTGACCACGGGGGAGGAACGGCGGACCATCGCCTCCGGTGCGTCGTTGACGTCCGCGTGACCGACGTCGACGGTAACGTGGCGCCGCTGACCTGCTGGAGCCACATCGCCGACGTCAGTACCGTCGAACTCATGTTTCGGCTGGGAGAACCCATCCGGCTGCTCCGCTGTGGTTTGAAGTGCACCGGTGGGACGTCGAATGGGCTAAGGGCGGCGGCAATCGCCGACGGCCCAGACGTGGCCGCCTCCCAGCGTGTTCGTGATGGAATGGACGTAGACGGCGACCACCGCATGGTGCCAGAGCGGCTCGTCATCCAAGAGTTGAGTGCCGCGAGCTTCCAGCCACTGTCCGAGGCGGACGCGACGGTTGCCTGCGGCGGTCGCGCCCTGCCCATGCGAGGGCTGCGTGAGCTGGGTGCGGCTGCCCCGGTCGTCTACCGACCCTTGTCCGCCACGCTGCGGGACGAAGTCGTTGGGGCGACAGTGGACGTGAAGGGCCGCCTTTTGTCTTGCGGCGCAGTCATGCCGACGAACACCCGTCATGCCGTCGTCGACCGCCGAACGTTTGTGCTCGAGGATCTGCATGATGGAACGCCCATCTCTGTGACGCTGTGGGGTGGCTTGTCGCATCACGCTGCGCTGGACCAATGCGCCAAACTTGCCTCCCCCAAAGCTGCAGCCGAAAGCTGTACTAACGACGACCTCGTGGGCAGATCCTCGTCGGCGTCCTCGTCCGCGTTCAGCGCGCGTCGGTGCCACATTGTTCTGGGACTGCAGCATTTTCGCGTAAAAGTGTTCGGTAGCTCCAGGATTTTGTCTTCGTCCTCGAACAGCCACTTGCACATCTTGGCGCCCACGGCACTTCCGACGACAACGACCGCCGACGTTGGCAACCCACGACCGGAGTACACCGTTCGATCCGACGCGATCGTCACAGTCGCTTCAGTCGACCGCGACCACTGCCACAACCAGCATCCGCAGCAAGGGCGGTGGGTGAACCGTGCCCCCTATCAGTCATCCATCTCGATGGCGTGCCGTGCCGGCGTCGCGGTGCTCGTCCGGCTGTGTGCCGTGAAGCGGCCGCTGACCTACCCCGCTTGCATCGTATGTCGGAAGCGGTATCGGACGTCCGGTCCCTCTGATTTCACCGCACGGCCGACGTCGCGGCAGGATGCCTCCGCGGGCAGTTGCTGTGCCAATTGTGGCGCCGCGGGCTTTCAAGAGCAGTTTTGCGTCATGGCACTCGTGTGCGACGGAGGTGCCACCGAGCCGACGTGGGTCGCCGCGTTCGGGAGCCCTGCGGAACAATTGGTGTCGCGTGCCATGGCGTTGGGTGCCCGGCCGCCCGCCGCGATGATCGTCGGTTCGAGTCACGATGCGGCGACGCCGGCCGAAGAGTTGCTCCCAGTGCCAACAGCTTCCACGGCGGCGTCGAAAGCTGTGCGCGATCGCCTCGCCGTTGATCGGGACTTTGAGGAGCGGATCGTGACGACGCTGGTGGGGTTGCCGGTCGTGCTGCGTCTCGTCTCTCCGAACGAGGAGGAGGAGGATCCACTGATCGGTAATGGTGGGGACGTGGGGAGTAGCATCCCTCCCCGCGACAGCCACCAGCGCCGTCCGGACGCGACGGTAAGCGACTGGGCGGAAGCCGGTGGCGATACCTTTCTCCCCCACCATGCGCCACATCGGAATCACCGCGACGACATCATCGTGGTCGACGTCATCGAACGAAGCTTCCGTGACCTCTCCCGCGACGTCCTTGCACGCATCGTCGACGGGTCCGCGGCAGGAAATTAAGAGGTTTCTCCCCTCGACGCCAATCACATGCTTGCCCTCGCTGGTACATTTTTTTTTTCAACGAGCGAAGTTTTTCGCCGGTGCGGACAACGTTACGCCCTAGTCTGCGCAGACCTATTTCGAGATTTTCCGGCAGCAGGGGGAACGCTTTCTACCCTTTTTTTTTTCAATACGTTGCTCTTTTCCGGCCAGTCATCGTCGTTGACTGCGACGCGGGTCTTGTCTTTGTCCGATTGTCTCTCTCTTTCTCTCCCCTCCTTTCCATCGATGGCAAAGCCTCGTGTGTTGTGTTCATTTCCCTCAAACACAGCCTATAATGTACGGAGATCGAGGAGCGCCCAAGGGCTACTCCAATCCACGAGACGTGACCAAGACGACGACGACTTATGGAACCCAACGATGCCAATACTGCAACAAGATTGGGCATTGGACGTTCGAGTGTCCCGACGCCGCGGCGGCGAAAAGGGGCGGGACAGTTCCTTCCCCGACGATGTCCCTGTCTTCGCGTCCTAGCCGGACACAGCTTCTGCGGATGGGGGTCAAAGTGGCTCCAGTCCTCGCGATGCCGCCGCGGACGGACCGGGAGGCCTTTGAGGAGGATCTGAAGCGGCGAGCGGCGGAGCTTGAGGCTGAGTTGAGGGCGGAGCAAGGGCTCCCGCCCATTCCGCAACAGCCGCACTCGACGATCGGCTCTCGGCGCCGGCGAGCGGACACCGCAACAGAGGAAGCGGAGGCGGAGGAGGGCCACGAAGCCAAGTCCCGCCGAACGGGTCAAAACACGGGTTTAGTCTCGCCGACCGACGCCGCAACACTCGCGATGCCGCCCACCACGGCGGCTCCTTTCCCCCCAACAGTTGGATCGCCGAGGTCCTACGCTCGGGAGGATGACCGGCTTGACGAGCAAGACGTCGACGAGCTCTTGCAAGGCGAGGAGGACGCCGCAGCGAGCGCACCCGTCCCGCCGCAGCCCCTCGTTCCGGTGATCGGTGAGGCCGACGATGAGGTGGCACCACCCTCCGACGAGGAGGAGAACGAACAAGAGGAAGGTCAGGCCGTTGACGAAGACATTCGGAACCGCGGCCGCGGGGATCCCACGACCGAACGGCCGCAGCGAAGTGAAACAGGGATTGGGCGAAGGAGGTAGACGACGGAGATCGATCTGTCCTTTAGCGGAGGGGAAGGGCAGGGCTCGCTCTCGTAGTCACGGTACAGCGGGAGTAACAGTCCTACCAAGCGCGAGCGATGGTTGAGAACTAGTGGGGGGGGTGACGGCGGCTCTCTGTCGCTTCCGGGGAAAAAAAACGCCTGTGCTCGGTGATTGATTGTCTCTGGTGCTCTGTGGTGGCATTTAAAAAACACACACATATACAGCAAGAAGGATAGATTTTCCCTTCGATCAGAAGGGAGGCCACAATGCGGCGGTCGTCTGGTGGCGGCTCGTGGCTGTACCTGACCACGTTGGTGTTCATGGGCTGCCTCACCTACGCCAACTACCGAATGGTCGTCTGGGTCACAGACAACGACGGGGGCGGCAGGGGCTCATCGACGTCGGACTCTAACGACGACAGCTCCGCGTTGGGGGAGGACGCGCAGAGGGCCGCGCCTCAGAGGGGAGCCGTCGACGTGTCTCCTCCCCCATCTCGCCGCCGAGCGATCCGCCGTGGGTCGGTGATCGGAGTGGGGAAGTCCGGCGGCGGCCAAACTAGCGGCTCGGAGGATGCGCCAGCAGATGGGCTCAAGGCGAACGGCGCGGCAACGGAATCGCCAATCACAACGACGACCTTTCCGCCCGACGTGACCGACCCGCCGGATGCGCAAATCAACCCTTCCGACTTTCAAGAAGCGCTGAAAAAATTCGATGAGCACCTGAAAGTGAAGCTTCCTGGCGGTAAAGTCACGCAAGGAACGAAAGAGTTTGTGGATGTGAAAGAACTGCCGGATCATGGCATTCTCTTGCCGCATGACCCTCACCGCCCGCCCCCTATGGACGGGGACTGGAAAGCTTGCGATCCCAGAAACGCGACCTTCAGCGACGAGCGGGACGCCAGGTGCCACCGCTACTTGTCCGACTGGAACCACATGCGAAGCATGAAGCCCTTGTCGGCGATTTTGCTCAACGGACGAACCCTCAAGTTTAAGGTATTCTACCACCATGGAAATTTGACAGCGATCATTAAGGTTTCACAGAGCAAGTTTTTCTTTGAGCCGGTGAGCGAAATTTTGGCGTTTCACGTTGACCGGGCTCTCCATTTCGGGCGCATCCCACCGACGGTGTACATCCCCGTGCCGTTGGACTACTTTCACGCCGCGAGCGTTCTGCTCGGTCCCTTCTATAGCCAGTGGTTTAACAACTTCGTCACCACGTACGACATCACCAGCGAGCTGTTTGTCGACGTGAACGACCAGCGGTGCGCGAACGTGACGATTCAGCTCTGGATGTACGATGTTCATTCGGCCTTGCGCACCTACTTAGCGGTGAACTACGACGCCGACGACTACTTTTTTGAGAAATTTTTCATCCCATCCGACGTGAGGCAGGCGATGTGGCCGCCAAGACCGCATCGCCTGACCGCCATCGGCGACCTTGGCGACCGCTTTATTTTTGACTATCTCATCGGCAATACGGATCGCTGCCTCAATGACCACAATAACATCGTCTACGGTGGGTGTCAGGATCACAAGACGGAGTGCAGCGTGCCCAAGGAAGAGTGGAAGCGGACCTACGGGCCCGCGAAGTATGCCTTCTTGGACCACGGTAGCTCGTTGCATAGTCACAAGGAACCGGAAGACAACCCGCTGTCGAACAACTTCACTCATGTGCAAATGTGCCGTTACCGCCGATCAACAATTCGCGAATTGCAACGTTATCAGAGAAGCGGGGTGGACAAGGAGCGAGGGGTTCGCCCTTTCTACGACGCCGTGCGGCCGATTCTTCCGAGGGGGGTGTTCAACGTGGTGCGGAAGAGCGTCTTCAAGACGATACAAGAGCGCATCGACAAGGTCCTGGAGACGGTGCACTGGTGCATCGAAAAATACGGAGAGCAAAAGGTCTACTCCTTGTGACATGACACCACGGTGCCGCAGAGGGGAGAGAGACGTGAGAAGGTATATTTTTGTGCCCTAGGTGGACAACGCCCTCTCGCGTTTTGCTTTTGTTTGTTTTTGCTTGCAGCGTCCGGCCGCTGGGCTTTTTTTTTCTTAGTCGGTGAGACCGTCATCCTCGGTTGCTCGACATCACGGCCCGCGTGATGGCGTCCGGCCCTCATCCCACCGTTTCCCACCCCACCCATGCACATCCCCGTCCCCATCCAAGCGCTGCAAGACGACGTCACGCGATGTCAAAGACTGTAACAAATGCAATAAGGAGGGGGGCTTTCATATTTGGCTCTTCCTCCAGCTACTGTAAGACCCTCCGTGCGATCACCTTGTCCACCCTTCCAGGTGACTCGGGAAATGCTGCACAGAAGGGCGTCCTCGACGTCGCAGGTGGCACTGATCCTGCCGGCCGGCAGCGGAGGCGACGGTGGGATTGACCGTGTTGGCGATGGCACGACTGGCGGAGACGATCGCTCGGCGGCCCTTCTGCTCCACAGCCAGCGAGACGTCATCGAGACTCAGGCGAAGCGCATTTCTGAATTGCAAGACGAAGTTGCCGAGTTGCGCTGGGCGAAAGACCGATGCCGCGAACTGACGGAAGCGCTCTTGACGGCAGGAGAGCAGCGTAATCAACTTCAAGACGAGCTGCGAGATTCGCAATCTCAGCTTGCAGCGATGCGCCGCAGTGGAGCGACAACCCCCGTCGATACCCCCCACCGCCGCCGAGTGAGTGGGGTAGGGGCGGCGGCTTCCCGGTCACGTCCGAAAGGTCTGCTGTCCGCTCCCCCTTGCACGCGCTGCGTGGAACACCAGGAATCGGTCGCTCGGCATGAGTGGCTGCAACACGAATCCAACGCTCGTTACCGACTCCAGAGCCACATGGACGCGGAGCAAGAACCGCTGAAGTTCGCCACGGAGTCCCTCGTGGCGATCGAGAACGAACTCATGTGGCAGGAGGACGTGAGAGCCCATCAGTGGCAGCTGGTCGAGGCGCAGCGTCGGGTGGAGACGTACCAGCGGCAAGCCACGCGTGCGGATGCGCTTCGTGCCAGCGTGGAGCTCTACAAGAAGAAGTATCAGGAACTGAAACTAACAGGCCGTGCGTACGTCGAGGATCTCGTGCGACAGCACGACCTCGAGCTTGCCGATTCGAAAACACGTTTCGCCGTGTGCAATCCGAATCTCGCATGGCAAGCGTTTTTGGTGTCGTCCGTCACTCGGCTTCACCGTCGGCTGACAGACATCGCCGTGGCGGCGTACACCGCTCGGGTACAAGTGTGGATGATGAAGTCCCGCTTGAAGGACCTGCGACGAGCGGTTCTACGGGAGACTCGCGCCACGTCTGAATGGGTGCGCAACGTGTTTCAAGCGTCGCCGACGGGGGCGTGGCAGCCTTTGCGAAACGACGTCGTTCCCAACCGTGGCGCGCTCCCACCCCGCCGCGATACGTCACCGCGCCACCCGGTCGCTGCTGAACGACGGATCGGGGCGTCGCCGCCTCTACAGCAGGTAGCGGCCTTGAACCAGCGCTCCGTGAGCCGAGCCACAATGTTGCCACACACTCGCGCACCACCGGCCTCGGTGCCGCCGACCTTGTCGACGAACGGCCATGTGACCCGCGCGGCCTCTGTCGATCACGAGAGCTTAGACGTGGAAGACATCATCTGCGATGATGATGCACGACGGGTCATCCCACCGGCGGGCCTTCTCCTCCCTCGCGGCGGTGTTGCTGAAAGCATCACGGCACTGTCGCAGCCTGCGGCCGCCGTCGCGGCGCTCTCCCCCCGCCGACGGCACTCGCCCTGGGCGAAGGCCACCACCAAGGTCACCGCTGCCGCGGCCCACCACGTGGTTGGAGGGGGGTTCGCGGCAACAACCGAAGATACTGACGGAGGTGGGTCACGAGAATGGGTCGATCGGGTGGCCGCGTGGCAGCATGACGAACAGCAGCACGAGGACAGAATGCCAACGGCACCACCGCGAGGTGACGCCCTTGCCTCAAAGCGGCGGGCAATGTCCAACGACAGGACCGCCGCCGGTTTTTCGAGACGTGCGGTTAGCGGTGGTCAAGCGGCCTCAGTGTTCTTCTGACACCCTTTGTCTCAACGTTCATTTTCTGTTTAGTAAAGTGTTTCCCATCGTGGGATTTGCCAGTTTCCCTTCCATACGTCCCAAGGTACAAGTCGCGGAAAAAAAATAACAACCGTAATGAGAATCCGGTTGAAACCCGTCACACACAACTCTGTTGTTGTTGAATGGTTTCCACGCAGACCAGAGAGGCGCAAACGACTACCTTCCCCCTTCCCTGTTCGTACACCTACTTTTTTCGCCGTTTCTCTCTCTTGCGTTCCCGCCGGGTTTTTTTTGTTGAGTGAACATCTCTTCCCCTCACCGGTCTGCCGCACAACGAACACTTCCCCCGACATCCAACAACTCGCACACACCTATCGGAGGGAAAAAGAAGGAAAAAAAAGCAGAAGCGTAGAGAGACATATGCAGCTACGCCTCCGGTCCGTATTGATCGCGCAGGTCATCATCTACCTGGTGGTCGTCGTGGTGATCTTTTACTTCTGCTTCATGCAGCTGTACGACGCGACTGCGCAACTCGCCCGCCGGGATGAGGACGACGTCGTGGAGTCTCTGAGAAGAGATATCATGACGCCTCTCGACAGCGTCGCCGCCCTTCTCATCAACGCTCGCGACGTGATGGTCCTACAGCGGCTAACCTGCTACGAATTATCGGATCTTACGAAGGTGAATCTGAGCGTGGTCTCGTCTCCGACCAACCGAAGTTATAATGATTCGTCCTCTTCTACACAGACGGCGACCGCGGCGATGATGTCAACCACCAAACCATCGGCGTCGACCTGGGCGATGGCCACCAAACCGACAACGTCTTCCATCGAAAGGGTGCTGCAAGTTCTGTTGCCAGTCATTCGCTACAACCGGGTCTTGGAATTCGCCTATCAAACCTTCGCGCTTCCTGGAGCGAAGGAACCCTTTTGGGCCGACTGTGGCATCTCCCCATTGGAAACCTTTTACTCGCGCATCAATGTGAGCACGGAGGCCATCTATGCGGGCGAGGTCCGACCGAGTGACACCCAGCACCGCACCTCATGGATGCTGGCACCGAGTGCTGGGACAAATGGATCCTCCTCTTCCTCCTCCTTGACATCGCAATGGGGTGCCGCCACGTTCAATTCGACGCGCACGTCACTGAGGATCAACTCCGACTGGCCGTTGGATTCGGGTACGGTGCCCACACAAAACGCGCTCGACTTTCGATACGGACGCTTCGCCGCGAATTTCACGTCCGATAAATCAATGTTGTGGAGCCCTTCAGAAGTGTTCTGGAATCCAGCGAAGAACACCACGTCGCTGCTCGTGTCGTTAGGCCTCCCGCTCGCCATGACACCTGACGGCAGCGCTTCCCTCGCCACGCTGATGTTCGATGTCAACCTGCAGTTTTTGACGACGTCGGTGTTGCCCCTCGTGCGGCGCTTCCCGGCGGTGTCCTTCGCCTTAGTGCATCTCTCGGAGGGAATCCTGTGCGCCTGGTCGGACGACGCGCCCGTCTTGCTCGAAGGGGGAGTAGGAGGAGCCGTCGTCATCGTTCCCCGCGACGACACCACGCTTGGCGGGGAACTAGGCGTCGCCATGGCTCGCGTGAAACGTGCCGTCGATTGCGACCCGCAGCAGACGATGCAGTCCTGTCCGCTCGAGCGACTTGGACGGCAAAGCAACGCCGCCGGCGACGAACTTCCTCCTCAGCCGTGGGAATCAACTCAACAGCAGCCGACGCGCTTCACGACGCTGTACTTGGACGATCCAGGTCGCCGCACTGCCGTGACCCGAATCCAACATCTCAACCTGCAGCTAGGACTCATCGTCGTCGCACAGAGCGACGCTTACTTCGCGGCTGGTCAACGCACGCTCGCCATCACCACCTCCATCGCCGCCGTGTTCTTGCTGGTCGCGACCGTTCTTGCGGCCATCATCGCGACGCGCTTCGCGACGTGGACGGAAGATCTGAAGGGCAAGTTGACCCGCATCGCTCAGTTCCGCGGCGACAACGAAGTGACGGCGTCGGGGGGAGCCTCCACGTCATCATCCGGGGAGAGCAGCAGCTGCGCCTGGGTCGTGAACGACTTTGGGGAAATCGACAGCCTGTGCCGAGATGTGAGCAATCATTTGGGCCAGTTGCGCAGCTTCATGCCACAGCATCTGCAGGACGGAGGCAGCGGCCTGATGAATCTGAACGTCGGCACCCCTGTCACTGGCACTGGAAACGACCCCGCCCACGATGTCGTGAGGGTCAGCCCAGAGACCGCGCCAATCGAGGAAACCCTCGCCGCCGACGCGCGCGTGTGTCTAGACCATGACGACGAAGAACTCCAACAGTGCGCGTGGCACCGTTCCCACGACGCCACGCCGGATCAACAAGCCGCCGCCGCCGCGGGGGGCGCGGCCGCCTCTCGGTGCGTCGGCGACTCCACCGATGGGTTGAGCGACATTGAGTCTGAGGTCAGCAGCAACGTTGGCGGCGACGACGGCGTGATGATTGGGTGCGCGCCGTTGGGTGGCGGCGGCATGACGGGGTTGGGTGGCGGCGTGACGTCGGGGAATCCACTGCGCAGCGGTTCCCGTCAAAGTGACGATGGGGGCGGCGGCGGCGTGACGGTGTGGCGCTCCATAAGCGGCCTCGCTCATCGTTCCACCGCGGGAGGGACACCGTTGGCCATGTGCATCGGCATGGACCGCATCCTCAACCGACGCCAGCTGTCCGTCATGGCGATCAACATCCGGAACTTCTCGGCAGCCATGCATGGCTTGACGGCAGGACAGTTTTTGGCAGTGCACGAGGCGATTGTGGCTGCAGTCGACGGATCGTCGAGGCGATGCCGAGGCTGCGTCGACAGCTTCCTCGGAGACCATTTCCTACTCACGTTCAACGCTGCGTCCAACGCCCCGTCCCACCGAAGGAACGCGG
>ERZ1292633.5153-Hain-H41-02um-R1-5153-length-11870-cov-53_pt1 | contig 11870 bp, 11 predicted proteins | sample MGYA00564406_ERZ1292633 | MGnify/ENA primary metagenome ERZ1292633 (study PRJEB36523, sample SAMEA6512639) | groundwater metagenome | collected 2019-01-08 | study: AquaDiva: Metagenomics assemblies of 32 groundwater samples
CTAATCAACGGACTCAGACGTCAACGCCCTGCGCTCTGCGCAGGGTGGGTTTACTAGGATTTCTTGTATTCCCAAGGCTATAACCGTCATTGTTTATGTTTACAAATAAAATCTTCTTGGTTTTTTCGGCGACTTTTTTATCTAAAAATAGAATGCTTGTTTCAGCGTTTGAGTAGGGATTAAAAACTCCACCAGGTAAAGAAACTACAGCCCAAAGTAAATTGCTATCAACAAGATTTTTTCTTATTTTGACATAGCCAGAATCATCTTTGAAAACCACACCAGCAGGAACGACAATACCAGAGCGACCCGAAATATTTAAATGGTTTACAATATAATCAACAAAAAGAACTTCGGTTCTTTTCACATTTACATTAAATCTTGAATGAGGGCTAACTCCGCCTTTTGGGGTTGTGAAAGGAGGGTTTGCCATTATGACATCAAAGGTTTCTCCCCAACGTTTTTCGCTTGTAAGCGAATCATACTCGTGAATCTTTGGATCTGGAAAACCATGCAGATACAAATTTACGAGTGCTAATTTCACCATATCGGGCGAAATATCATAACCCGCAAGATTATTCATCAAACGCAATTTTTCATCAGGCGAGAGTGATTTTTCTTTGTTCTGCTTCAAAATATGTTTATAGGCAGAAATTAAAAATCCAGCCGTTCCACAAGCGGGATCAAGGATTGTTTCGTTTTTCTTTGGATCAACGACATCAACTATAAAATCAATAATGTGGCGTGGTGTGCGGAATTGTCCCGCGTCGCCTTGGCTTCCGAGAATAGAAAGCAAGTATTCAAAAGCATTTCCTAAATTTTCGCTGTGTTCGTAATTAAATTCGTTAATCTCTTTCAAAAAAAGCGAGAGTGTTCGCGCGTCGTTGTATGGCAAAAATGCTCCTTTGAAAATATCCCTAAATAGTTGCGGAATATGCGGATTTTTCGACATATTCGTAATTGCTTGAACATAAAGATCAAGCCGTTCCTGTCCTGAAAGTTTATTGTCCAAAAGTTTCGTCCAAGAATATTGGCTAAAGCCATTTGCGAAAAATTTCGCCTTTCCGCCAAGTTCTTCCGATTCCTTGTCCATATCGTCCATAAACTTATAGACGAGGGCAGTTGTGATTTGCTCAACCTGTGCTTTTGGATCAGGCACTTTACCGACAAGAATTTGTCGGGCAGAGTCAAGTTTTCGTTTTGTAGTTGAATCAAGCATAATAATTTTTTGGTTACCTCATGTAAACATTAACGGGAACATAATCCTTTACATATTCGGGAACAGTTTCTCGCCAGCCGTTTAATTCTTTAAATTCCGACATCGTAAATCCAGCATAGACATTCAGTTCTGCAAAATGCTTTTTGTTGATAATGTCTCGGAACTTTTCATCCGTAACATAGGCTTTCAGATAGTTTTTGATATGCGGAACATACTTGCTTTCGGGTTTGTAGATTGAGATAAATTTTTCGCATTCTTCTTCCAGTTTTTCATCTTTTGACTTAAAGACATCAATTAAGCCGAAAGCTCGTTCCAAAAATTCACGCCAAGAAATACGGCGATCAAGATTTTCGCTCTTGCGGATTTTTTCAAGATTCAAAAATAATTGCGGTTTGTCTTCGTATTTGTCCCGCATTATCTGCACCGCCTTTTCCCACTGTTCATTTTCAACCGCACTTTTTACTTCGGGGTCATTTTGCAATTCCTCGCGAGCTTTTTCAAAAAGTTTTCTATCAACTTTCATTCCCTCAATTCCGACAGGAGTTTCCGTAAGTGTTTTGACCTTATCGGGATTGAAAACTTCTATTTCATCAATATCAACGCCGATAGGTCCTTCTCCGCCTGTTCCTTTTTGTTTGATAGGTAATTGCAAAACTTCGTCATAATCAAACTTTTCTTCAAAATATTCACAGTTAGCAAAGAAATCAAAAAGTTTGAAATTATCTTTCTCGTGTTTGTGAGTTTCGCCGTATTCGTCTTTGTATTCAAAAACAAATTTTCGTGTTCCTCGTCCTTTGATCTGAATAAAATCAGTTGGTGAGAATATTGGGCGCATGAGTGCGAGATTTAGAATATCTTGGCAATCATAACCAGTTGTCATCATGCCAACAGTTACGCAAACTCTCGTTTTGCTTGATTTGTAATTCTCTAAAAACTTTGTGTGTCCACTCAGATTGTTATTGGCAAAATTGATTGTGAATTGTTGGCTATCAGAAATATTTGAAGTGATTTGTACCGCAAAATCAGAATTGTATTTTTCGGGCCAAAGTTGGCTCGCCATTTGATTGAGCGTTTGCGTGATTTTTGAAGCGTGTTTTTGGCTTATGCAAAATATAATACTTTTGCCAACCTCTCCGCTTATTGGGTCTTTCAAAATATTCTCCAAAAATGTTTGGCAAAAGACACGATTTGTTTTTTCGGAAAAGAATTTCTTTTCAAAATCCTTATGGAAAAAGGTTTCCTCACTTTCAACACCTTCTTCATTTTCTACCATTACGGCATAACCTTTTTCAGAAAGCAGTTCTGCCGTAATGTCTGTGCGTGCGTCTGAAACGACGGGATTAACCAAAAATCCTCCACGAACACCGTCAAGCAAACTAAATTTATAAGTTGGCTCGCCATTTTTGCAACCAAAAGTCGTGTATGTGTCCAGTAATTGCCGTTTTTCCCAAGCTCGCGGGTCTTTCTGCGACAGTTTTTGAGGATCAACATTTTTTAAGTAATCTTTTGGCGTAGCAGTAAGTCCAAGTTTATAACCTATAAAATACTCAAAAACTGCTCGTGAATTTCCACCGATTGCTCGGTGTGATTCATCTGCAATAATTAAATCAAAATCGGTAGGTGAAAATAGTTTTTTGTATTTATCTTGCGATGAAAGACTTTGAACGGTTGTAATGACAACTTCTGCCTTTTTCCAGTCATCACGATTTTGTTTGTAAATAACAGAGGAAAAATCATTGCTCAAATATCGGACAAAGTTTTTATGTGCTTGATCTTCCAATTCCAAACGATCAACCAAAAACAAAATTCTTTTTGCGTTTCCTGTTCTTAAAAATAGTTTGATAATTGCGGCGGAAATAAGCGTTTTCCCTGTGCCTGTTGCCATTTCAAAAAGAAAACGATCATTTCCCGCTTCGGCGGATTTTTGCAAAGCATGAATAGCTTTAAGCTGATACGGACGCAAAATCCGCAAGTTTTCATCCCACAAATACTGTTCGCGTGTTTCTTCTTTGACATAACGAGGGTCATCTTTGAAACTTGGATTTTGTGTCAGTGCAATATAATCGGATTCAACCTTTTCATCTGCCAATCGTTGATTGTCAGGCTTGAAATCTTGTCTATGCTTCAAAGATTCTTGTGTTGGAAATTCGGTTATAACTTCAGGATCGCCTCTTTCCAAATCCCAGAAGTAGTGAAGATTGCCGTTTGAAAGAATAACAAAGCGAGCGTTTTCAGTGTGAGCGTATTTTCTCGCTTGCTCCTTTCCGTCTAACGGATTTTTATCTTCTTTTTTGGCTTCCAAAATAACGAGAGGAAAACCTTTTTCATCAAGCAACAAAAAATCAATAAAGCCGTTTTTTGTAGATTCAAAATCTTCGCCAAAAGCGTCAATCTCCTTTTGGGTAAGTTTTACATTTGGTTCAAGCGAAATGTTTGCTTGTCCTTTTTCATTATCAAAAAATCGCCAGCTCGCTTGTTCAAGCAGTTTGTTTATTTTTATTCGTGCTTTTGCTTCTTTAGAATTTGCCATAATTATTTTATTAGATCATCAACGCCAACCTCAAGCGCCTTGGCGATCTTGGTCAAGGTTTCGATTGTCGGGTTCTGATTAACGCCATTTTCAACCTTTACAATGGTATTGAGCGATAAATCAGCAAGCCGAGCTATCTTTTCGAGAGAATAGCCCTTTTTGCCTCGTAGCTTTTTTAGATTGTCTGAAATGTTATTTGACATTGCTTTTGTAATTGTTTAACATTATAATATATAGAATATGATATATAGCATAATTTCTTGATACTACAATGATACATAATTTAAACAATTTTGTAAATGAATCTTTAGGAAGTTTTTTTGTATTGTCCGCCCCGAATTCCCCCAAAACAAAAAGAGGAGCAAATGGAAAATTCCTCCCCAAACCCCTCCTTTTCCATTTGCGACATCCGAATTCAAAAACAAATGAGCCGAAGTTTTGGCAAATCCTTTCCCCAAAAAATAGTTTTGCCAAAACTTCGTCCGCATTGTTCCGCCACCTGCCCGAATACTTGGAGGGCAGAACACCAAAGAAAAATGTCCTTTCCACTTTCAAGAAAAATTTCACCCCCGCCAAATCAGAAATGCAAGGAACATTTTTCTTTGGTGTTGCCGAGAGAAGCGAGGCAGTGGCGGGACGATACGAGCGTACGAGGCAGTTTAGAGCCACCACGCGCTCCGCGCGTGCGAAGTGGGTTCGCGCAAAGGTTAATACATCACCGCTAAGTCGTGCTAGGTCATACCGAACGAGAGGCGTCGCGTTTGGCGATTTCTTTATTAATTTCATCCAGTCGAATATTCTTTTCAACTAATAGCACAAACGGGTGATAGGTAAGATCAACCATTTTCTCCACCAACCATTTCTTTGTTCCATTATTAATGTGTCAGGAACCTTTTCATCGTCGAGTGTGTTTGTTTTTATGGGTGTGGAGACGGTTCACTAACGTCACAGTTGCTACACTCATCTTACCCTTCTTGCGCAGGGAGCTAAATGGTGTATTCTTTTCTCAAGTTATGCTCAATTATTAATTAGTACAATATAAGATATGAATGCAATACAGATTATTATTATCATTTTTGTTCTCGTCGCGCTTATGGGTGGCGTGTTTCTAGTCATGGGTGGTCCGAGTAAAACTCTGCCGGATGCGAACGTTGTGCGAATGGAGAAAGGCGATGTAATGAATGAGAAAAAGAATGACGCTATGATGAAAAACGATGCGACGAGGGGTGCGGGTGACGCAATGAAAAAAGACACCGGCGCACCCGCGGCTTCTGTTCCCACTGCGGCGCTCGATGATTTTGCAAAGGCGCTCGATGCAGACATTACGGCGCAAATGTCTGCGGTCGACGCACTCGACACCGACGTTAACAACTCGGCTTCTTCGGTAAAATCGGGGACCGGAGGATCTATCGACACTAACTTCTAGTATGAAAAAAACTATTTCAACAATCCTTTCCGCGGCGCTCCTTGTGCCGGCGCTTGTGTTCGCGCAAGACGGACGAGCGCATCCGATTCGTGAGGCAACGCAAGATTCAAAAGTTCGTGGGCAGAATTCAGAGGGAAACTTCTGTTCGCGAATAGACAAATTATCGGAAAAAATTATGGAAGGTATCGCAAATCGAAACGAAAAGCGAGATGGACGTCTAAATGCCAAGAAGAGTAAGCTAATAGAACGTCACGGTATTCGGGACGGCAAGCTCGATGATAAGCGTGGACAATGGGATGAAAACCGTGATGCACGTTATGACAAAATTACTGAACGTGCAACGACTGATGCGCAGAAAGCTGGAGTAAAAGCCTTTAAAGCATCGGTGGATGCGGCCGTTTCCATCAGACGTGCAGGAGTGGATGTTGCAATTCAAACCTTTCGTACAAGCGTTGATCAGCATCTCGTCGACCGACAAACAAAGGTGGATACCGCACAAGCTGTACGAAAAGCTTCTGTTGACGCCGTGATCGCAAAAGCAAAAACTGATTGTACGGCAGGTGTTGATCCGAAGACTGGTCGTGAAGCGTTTCGGGTGGCACTTAAGACCACGCAAGACGTTTTCACGGCGACAGTTAAGCCCTCGGGAGATGTCGACTCAAAGCTCAAGGGGTTGCGTGCTACACGCGATTCGGCTATTAAGGTAGCAATTGAGACATTCAAGGCAACCGTGCAGATAGAGCTTACGAAACTCAAGGGCTTATTTGGAAGCACTACATAGGTTAAAAGTTTTTTATGCAAAACGCGCCCCGAATGAAGTGATGGGCGCGTTTTCTTTTGTGCTTTTTCATACGTGCATTATGCTTCCATCATGGTGGAAAAAGTTTTACTCAAAGATCTGTTATTCAACAAGGCGAAAGTTGAGCAGATTGCGGGAGACATACAATGTGTACATCTTGCGTTTAAAAAGAATGAGTTTGTTCGTGCTGTTCTCGATCAATTTCCCGCACTTGAGCTAAAGGCACGTATTTCGTGGATAGCGGAGTGTCTGAAAAAGTATCTGCCGAGTGACTACGTATGCGCGGTCGATATTCTTATCAGGGCGCTACCTGCTCCGAACAACCCGGAATTGTCCGATGATGATTTTGGCGATTTTATTTACGCTCCGTACGCGGAATATGTAGCAAAAAATGGATGCAATAAAGAGCATCTTGAATTTTCGTTGCAAGCATTTCGAGAAATGACAACACGTTTTTCGTCTGAGGATGCGATTCGATATTTCATAAATGCGTTTCCAAAGGAAGTGCTCAAAGAATTGCTGAAATGGAGCAAGGATTCTCATTACCACGTCCGAAGACTTTGTAGCGAAGGAACGCGTCCGAAACTTCCGTGGTCGCAGAAAATAAACATTCCCATTACTGCTCCGATCCAGATACTCGACAATCTTTTTTTGGATAAAACGCGTTTCGTTACACGCTCCGTAGCGAATCATATCAACGACATTTCGAAAACAGACCCCGAGTTTGCGACAGGCACGCTTGCGAGATGGCAGAAATCCGGTAAACAAAAACCGGAGGAAATGGATTACATCGTACGTCACGCACTTCGTACGCTTGTAAAACAAGGCAATAAAGAGGCGATGCGATTGCTGGGTGTTTCTAATTTGCCGTGCGTTAGCGTGGTAAACCTCGATGTTCTAAAAGAGGTGAAAATGAATACTGCCTTTGAATTTTCCTTCGAAGTTGAAGCCATGGAAAATGTAGAGATAATCGTCGATTACATCATCTACTTTCAAAATAAAGTGGGAAAGTTGAGTAGTAAAAAAGTCTTCAAACTTAAGCGATTTTCGCTTTTGAAAAACAAAAGAATCACACTCACAAAACTTCATGTAATGCGTGAAAATATGACTACACGGAAACTGTTTCGTGGAGAGCACGAGTTAGAAATACAAATAAACGGAAAATCATTTGGCAAGCAGTCATTTTGGATTGTGTAAAGAGCCAACCCCCGCCATTCTATAATTTTTCTTCAAACTACGAGGGTTGTTGTGCGAGTAGAGTGGATGAGGCAAACACATGTTGATATTGTGCCTAGCCGTTTCTTAAAGAATTTTGTATGGCGAGACTCCTAAAGTTATTTTTTCTTTAGGCTTGCCCCATTGATACAAAAACGTAATCCTGTGAGTTCCAGGCCATCAGGAAAAACGTGTCCCAGATGCGCGTCACATACACTGCAAACAGCCTCGATTCTACTCATGCCATAACTGCCATCATCACGGTACGAAATAACATTATCTGTCAGCGGTTCAGTAAATGAAGGCCAGCCGGATCGACTGTCATATTTTGTTTTGCTATCGAACAAATCAGTATTACAGCAAACGCAAATATATACACCTGGTTCATGTAGGGTACAGAGGCTCGAGGACGTTCTCGTCTCTGTGCCTTTTTGTCTGGTGACGCGAAACTGTTCATCGGTGAGAATTTTCTTCCATTCCTCGTAAGTCTTTTCTACTCTGCGTGTCGGAGCGTTGTTGCCTTTTCTTGTAAAATTTAATACCTCGCTATAAGTAAGCATATGGTCTTATGTTTAAGGATAGATCCAAGATCAAATATTTTTTCGGAGGAGAGGGGGAGATTCGAACTCCCGATGCCTTTCGGCATGGCGGTTTTCGAAACCGCTCGTTTCAACCACTCACGCACCTCTCCGTTTGAATAAGTAAATCCTGCTTGTGGTCTTTTTATTTAAAAAGCCACAACGGCACATCGGTCTCTGAACAAAATAACACACTTTCTAGGATGTCGAAAATAGGCTATATTTTCATTGTAGTGCTAATATGAAAGTTGCCAAAGTAGGCCCTATCGTCTAATGGTTAGGACGCCGGCTTTTCAAGCCGTTAATCCGGGTTCGATTCCCGGTAGGGTCATTAAGACAAAAAACTCTGCATTGTTGCAGAGTTTTTTGCACTTGGTGACAGCCGGACGCATGTTTTTGCAGTAGCAAAAACAGCGGAGGCAGGGTCGAGGAAATTTGATCGCGACGGCGATCAAATTATCCGTGACCACAAGTCATTTTTATGACGGCGAGGAAATTATTGTGGCTCACACGAATCACGTGCGCAAAGCGCTCCATATATTTTTTGTGGCGGGGGATTTAAACTCTAATCATGACACCGAGAACAATAATCATAGATATTTTGCTTTTGAAAATGAAATCTCTTTTGACTTATGGCCTCGTGTGATAAGTATCTCTCGTGGCAGGAGGCGCATGTTATACGTTGATGCCATGTTCATTCCATACGCGCCAGTATTTCGAATCACCAAAATATCTCCAAGTTTCGGCATAAGCATGGTGCGATTCTTTGCGAAAATGTCGCCAGATTCACAAATGTTACCAGCGATTGTTACTTTAGTGTACGTGCCGCAAGAACGAGAAATATTTTCAATGCAGTGATATGCTCCGTACATCATGGGACGCGCTAAGTGGTTGAGCCTAGTGTTCACGCCGACAAAAATATGTTTGCCCGTTCGTTTCGTATCGACAACTTGAGCTAGCAGTATTACAGCTTCTGCAACCAAAAATCTTCCAGGTTCAAAAGAATAGCTAGTCTCCGATTCGCGTTGACCCTCAAAGGCATTGATGAGCGCATTGAGTTTTCGGGCGAATTTTTTCAAGTCAAAAAAAGAATCAGTTATTTGATATGGAACGCTGAATCCGCCGCCAAAATCAAGATGTCCAACATCAGAAAACTGTTCAGCAGTTTTCAGCAAAACCCGTACCGCCTTGAACATAATGGATTCGTCTAGGATGTTCCAGCCGATACGTTGGTGAAGCGACGAGATAACCAAACCGTACCTTTTTGCGACTGCTTTCGTGCGAGGAATGTCCGGCAACGTAATGTTTAATTGATTGTCATATCGTGCGGGTGCGGTGACGACCCGAGATTTGGCTAGAATTCAAGGCAAAAAGTGCCGAGATGAGCCTTAATACCGTATCTCGGCATGACGAGATGATATCTCATGAGTAATGGAAATACTCTGTACTGCCATCTCCAATTAACCTATCCCCGCTTGTCTTTGCACCACAAGGGCATTTCCATTTTTCTAACATGGATTACCATGTTAGAAAAATTGGTCACGTTCGAAGCGAAGCAATCCAGAGTTTGTACACATATTCTGGATTGCTTCGGCCAAAGACCTCGCAAAGACGGATATTTATTCTTGAATGGTTACTTGGTGATGGTATTAAGCATGTTTTTAATATCAAAAAAGCTGCAAATTATGTCTCTCTAGACGAGGGATTCAGTATTCCGCTCAACGTTGCATTTCCTTATATCCGATTAAGACAAGTAATTATAATTTTCGTAATTATGCTGATCAATTTGTCGTATTGATTCTTTAGAAAGTCTTATCCCCAAATCTATTGGGATATGGACATCGGATATACGGTATATCTAGTATTATATAGATAATCTGTCTGTTCTAATCTCATTATGAGTGATCCAATAATTTTCGATGGGGTTAAGTATCTCTCGACGAGCGATGCCGCTTTGGACGCTTCTCTGACTCGTGATTATATTGTGCGTCTTTGCAAAGAAGGAAGACTTCTAGGAAAACTAATAGGCCGACAATGGTACATAAGTAAGTCATCTCTGCAATCTTTCATTCTTGAGCAGAGTGCTGATCGAGAAAAAAGACGAAGCATTCTCGCAGAATCTCGAAAGCGCGCGTACAGATCAGAAGCGCAAATTCCTTGGGTTAAGTATCTCTCGGCGAGCGATGCCGCCTCAAAGGCTTCTTTAACCCGCGATTATCTTACGCGTCTTTATAAAGAAGGAAGACTTATCGGAAAACGAATAGGTCGACAATTGTACGTAAGCAAGTCATCTCTGCAATCTTTCATCCTTGAACAGAGTTTCTATCGAGAAAAAAGACGAAGCATTCTCGCAGAATCTCGAAAGCGCGCGTACAGATCAGAAGTGCAGATTTCTTCTGTAGCGGTCTCAGACTCGTTTTTAAAAAGTAAGCACGTGCATGATTCGCTTCGTGCCTCTATGGCACGTGTGCCAATGGGTTCTGTGCCCAACACTGCGAGGATAATTACCAGTGTTCCAATTCACCCTATCTCATTTTTTAAACACGGATCAATATCATCGGTTTCTCTTTTTGCAGATGCGGTACATAAAATTTTTGCAGGTCTTATTGCACTTCTTTTCATGGTGGGTACGTATACATTCGTCGATGCGGAATACGCACGCATTGCAAAACGTCCGGCAATTTTCGGAGAAGTATTGCGCGGCGAGATGACACATCAACTTGCCGTCGTATCTGAGAATCCAACCGTCGCTTTTTCAAATATTTTCACCACACTCGCTCGAACTTTGAATCACCGTGTCGATTCTTTTGTATACGAAACAATGTTTCCTTTTCGTATTGCGGAAACTTCGCGGGCAAGTAGCGTTGCCGTACGCGTGATTTCTGGGAATACTCGTTTATCAAAAACGAAAGTACGAGATACTCTTTCAAACGGTAGAGCATCTTCGTCTGCACAATCCGCAGGCACTGGTTCGACATCGCTAACCACGGGTCGCACAATTATCGAGCGTGTTTACATTGAACCCGCTAAACGTGTTTACACTGAGCCCATCGAACGTGTCACAGAGGTGCATCGTATCGTCTCTGCCGCAGGTGGCATCACGGAAGAATATCTGACAGCTCGCCTCAACCAACTCGACTCCAAACTCTCTTCGCAAATCTACTCCGCCTCCGCGCAGAGCTCCGCCAACACGACGCAGATCGTGAACAACTACAGTGGCGTCGCGGGAGCCCTTCGTATCGACGAGTTGCATGATAAAGATTTCAATAATTCCCGCTGGTCGGGCGGGACCATAAAAAACACTGTGATCTCCGGTAGTGCCGTCTCGGCAACAACTCTTTCCTCGAGCGGTGCAACTTCTCTAGCGACCACGACAGTGAACGGAGATCTCACGGTCACTGGTTCCCTTATCGGTGGCAACGTTAGCTTCGGCGCAACTACACTCACAGGTCTTACCGTCACCAATTCGACAACGACCAATTCGACTTCGACGAATATGTATTCGTCTTCGCTCATTGCAGGAAACGCGACAACAACGAATTTGTACGTATCAGACAACGCGAGCTTTGCCGGATTTGCATCGTTCGCCAGGGCATCAACAACTCTTTTTTCTATTTTCGATACCCTGTACGTCGGCGGTTCTGCAACTACAACGATTCAAGGAGAAGCAACCGGCACATCGACGTTTCGAGGTTTTCTTAATGTCGCAGGTACAAATTCGACGTCTACTTTCTTTGGGGGTCTTGCCACGACGTATTTGAATATAACGGGAACAAATGCGACCTCGACCGCCGCGAATGGTTTCAACATCGCCGCAGGTTGTTTCGCCAAAGCTGGTTCATGCCTCCAATTCACCGACATCGTCGGCAGCCTCGGCATCGCGCAGGGCGGCACCGCCACATCCACCCAAGTCACCAACGGCGTGAATTATTTTGATGGCACGAGGATTACATCAGGCACCGCACTCACATTTGATGGTACTACTTTCGGCATGCCACTTTTCAACGCGACACAAACGAGTGGCACATCCACTATCGCCACGGGTCAAGGCTTCACCATCGGCGGCTCGCAGTTCGTGCTCCAGCAAGGGAGCGGGAATGTGG
>ERZ1292633.5155-Hain-H41-02um-R1-5155-length-11870-cov-5_pt1 | contig 11870 bp, 11 predicted proteins | sample MGYA00564406_ERZ1292633 | MGnify/ENA primary metagenome ERZ1292633 (study PRJEB36523, sample SAMEA6512639) | groundwater metagenome | collected 2019-01-08 | study: AquaDiva: Metagenomics assemblies of 32 groundwater samples
GCAAGTCTATGATATGTGGGCAGCCGAGGGCCGCGACATGACCGCCTATGACCGCGCAAAGCTGATGAGTGTCGATTATGACGCCACCGAGCTTAGCGTGGAGTCGGACAACCGCATCCGCGATTTCCAGCGCGATGCGGCGGCGCGGGCGGGGATTTTCCATCACCTCATCACGCTGCCGACTTATCACACCGCCGCGCTATCGACCAACAATCTGGCGCGCGAATATTTCGGTACCGAAGCGATGCTGGGCTATGTCAAGAACGTCCAGCGCGCTGAAATCCGTCAGGGTATCGCCTGCGTCAAGCACCAGAATATGTCGGGCAGCGACGTTGGCGACGACCATAAGGAGTATTTTGCAGGCGAAGCCGCGCTGAAAGCCGGCGGGGCCGACAACACGATGAACCAGTTCGCGGCGTAAGGTTTGATTGATTTTAAAATTAACCGTTCGTGCTGGCTCCCGACGGGTCGCTGTCGAAGCACTGCCCTTTTCTTGGGTCGAAAAAAGCAAAGACAGCCCTTCGACAGGCTCAGGGCGAACGGGTTGAGGTGATAGAGGCTTTCCTGGGGAGGAAAGATCGCCCGTCGGCAGCCTCACAGCTTCCGGCGGGCGGTTAATTTAACGCAACAGTTCCGCCACCACCGAAGGCCTCCGCGCGATCATGGCAAGCAACACCTGCGCCGGGCCAGTGGGGTGGCGGCGGCCATGTTCCCAGTTGAGCAAAGTCCCCTTGGCTACCCCGATACTCTTGGCAAAGGCGCTCTGTGATAGCCCGGTCTGCGCCCTGATCTCGGCGACATCGATCACCGGCACCTGAATATGGTGCACACGTGCGCCGGTATTTTCCCCTCGCGAAAAGGCAATCGCTTCGTTCAGCCCTTCGACAAGGTCCTCATAAAACTTGCTCATCATAACACTCCATAACTTGCGAGCAGAGTTTTGCCCAACTGTACAACATGGGCCAGCTCGGCCTTGCTCAGATTACCCTTCTCATTCTTGGCAAATACGGTCACCAGAAAGAGCGGCACATTCGCACCGCCAAAGACGAACAAAGTCCTGTAACCGCCGCTCTTGCCAGCGCCCTCCCGCGCAATGCGGACCTTGCGTAAGCCACCACCCAGAGCGACACCGCATTCAGGGTTGGCGGCGATAGTGTTAACGATGGCGCTACGTTCATCATCCGACATGATCGCCTTGGCCTGCTTCACAAAGGTCGTAAGCTCAACAACGGTGTGAAGGGCGGCCATTGCGCTCGCCTATATGCTAATGAATCATATGTCAATGACACATGCTCCGCCCTCACACGTCGGCAGCCTAGCGCTTCCGGCGGGCGGTTAATTGCTACTCACCCTCACCCAAAATCGCGCGCCAGTTCGCTGCGCAATTCGGCATTCAGCATCGCGATATGGCCATAGGCCGTGTGATCGATGCCGACCATTGCGGAGCCGTCTCCTGACCGCCACGCCGCGATCTGGTCTGGCGTGAACGGGAAATGCAGGAAGTGCACGGCGCTCGCCTTGCCGTCCGCATTGGTGCGCGGGGTATCGCCCTCTGGCACCGCTGCTATGCGATGCTCGCCGATCGCCAAAAAGATATGGTCCTCGACCCCGCCGAGCTTGCCCAGGAATGCCGCGCGTTTGACCGGGTCATCGACCTCGAAAAACAGGCAGGCGGTCAACTCTGCTCCATCCGGAATCATTGGATTGTAAGCAGCGAGTTCATCGGCAATCTGCGCCTCGCCGCCTTTTTCCACGCGCAGCATTTCCTGCACCTGCCACCACATACTGTCCCAATTTTCAAAGATGATCGTCGCATGCGGGCCGATGGCGACGCGGCGAAAGCGTTTGCGGATGAGGTTATCCTGACGCTTTTCGGCGCGGATCGTCTCGAACTGGTCGAGCGGCATGATGTCGCCTGGGGTGATGGTTCGTGTGTCACGGGGCATGTCGGAATATCCTAAAATCCATAAGCCTTGGCCATCAGCTCAATCGGATGGCCAAGGCGGTCAGGCACATTATCCATCCCCGACATTTCCATGATTTGACCCAGATGCGGGCCAGCCAATGGGCATTCGGAAACGACATAATCGGGGTTTGATTTCATCAAATTACGTGCGGCAGGGCGGCCAATTTTGACGGCGGTGTCAAAATTTTCGGCCATGATGCCCCATTTGCCACCATGGCCAGAACAGCGATCGATCAGCTCTGGCGTCGCACCGGGGATCAGCCGCAGCATCTCCAGAGCCTTTGGCCCCATATTTTGCGCCCGCGCATGACAGGCGAAATGAACACCGATCTTGACCTGCAGCTCGCTGATGGGCATCAGCCCCACCTCCTTAGCCAGCGCAACGACATATTGCGACACATCGTAGGTCGCGGCGGCCAAGCTCGCCACGGCCGCATTGCCGGGATGGAGCAACGGCCATTCGAACTTGAGCATCAATGCGCAGCTGGTGGTCAGCGGCACCACGTCAAAACCGTCCGCAATCAGGGGTGCAAAATGCGCCGATATCCGCTCCGCCGCGCTGGCCACCGCCGACAAATCGCCATTCTCGAACTTGGGCATGCCGCAACATTCGGGGTGCTCGATCCGCACGGCGACACCATTATGCGCCAGCACGCGGATCGCGGCCATGCCCGGCGTCTGATCGTTGAAATTACCATAGCAAGTTGCATAGAGCGCAACCTTTTTGCCAAACGCCGGGCCATCAGGATTGGGCGGCGGCACGCGGGATTGCATATGCGTCAAGGGCACATCGGCAAAGGCCGGCAAATGCGCGCGGGCGTCTATACCCGTCACCTTCTCCATCAGCGGCCGCAGCACCGAACCATCGCCCGTCACCATATTAACGATGCTGGGCAAAATCGTCGCCAACTTGCCATTACGGTCGGTTTTGGCCAGCTCGCGGTCAATCAGGCTGGTTCCGCCACCCCGGTGCTGAACCGCACGGTGGCGCAGCATCAGGTGTGGGAAATCGAGGTCAAATTCATGCGGCGGCACATAGGGGCATTTGACCATGAAACACATGTCGCACAGCGTGCATTCGTCCACGACGGCCTTGATGTCGCCCGCATTCAGATCATCGACGCTCTCGTTCGGACTGGCATCGACCATGTCGAACAGCTTGGGAAAGCTGTCGCACAGGTTGAAGCAGCGGCGGCAACCATGGCAAATGTCGAACGCGCGGCGCAGCTCGGTATCGAGCGCGACCTCGTCGTAAAAGGCTTCGTCGGCCCAAGCTATCGGGTGGCGCGTCGGCGCGTCTAGGCTTCCTTCGCGCATGGTGCGTCCTCATCAAAAGATACGAAGTGTGCCGCCTGCCCTGCCAAGCCGGGGGGAGTGGCTGTGGCAGGACAGGGGCATTGTGCGCAGCCCCGAAGGGCGCGCAACCTCTAGTAAAGCTAAGGCATCACGCGGTGGCGAGCACCTCGTCGAGCGTGCGCTGGAACTTGCCAGCATGACTCTTTTCCGCCTTGGCCAGCGTTTCAAACCAGTCGGCGATCTCGTCGAACCCTTCGTCCCGCGCGGTGCGCGCCATGCCGGGATACATGTCGGTATATTCGTGGGTTTCGCCCGCGATAGCCGACGCCAGATTATCCTTGGTGTTGCCAATCGGCATATTGGTGGCCGGGTCGCCGCCACCGCCCTGAAGAAACTCCAGATGGCCGTGCGCGTGGCCGGTTTCACCCTCTGCAGTCGAACGAAATACTGACGCAACGTCATTATGACCCTCAACATCGGCCTGCTGCGCGAAATAAAGATAGCGGCGATTGGCCTGACTTTCGCCGGCAAAAGCGGCCTTCAAATTGTCTTCGGTTTGTGATCCTTTGAGGTCCATTGTCTCTCTCCTGCTATGGCTGCGCGTTGAAGCCGCTTGAAAAAACTATCATGCTCGCCTTATTCCTGCGTGATGCACAAAGCCAACAGGAAAACTGGGTCACACTTATCGACTATGGCGATTATTATACTCAATGTTATTGATAATGACTATCAATTGGCTCCGCAAAAATGAACGAGCCTTCCCCCGAACCCATCGCGCCCGAACGGCTGCTCAGCGCCTATGCCAGCGGCATTTTCCCGATGGCCGACAGCCGCGAGACTAGCGAAATCTATTGGGTCGAACCGCAACAACGCGCCATCCTGCCGCTCGATGCTTTTCATCTATCCAAGTCGCTTGCCAAAGCTTTGCGGCAAGGGCGTTTCCGCGTTACCACCGACACCGCTTTTGCCGAAGTCGTTCGTGCCTGTGCAGCGCCAAGCGACGGACGCGAAGGCACGTGGATTAACGCACCGATAGAGGCGAGCTACGCCGCGCTATTTGCACGCGGGCACGCTCATTCGGTCGAATGCTGGGACAGCGATACGTTGGTTGGCGGGTTATATGGCGTGTCGCTGGGTCACGCATTTTTTGGCGAATCGATGTTTTCGCGTCAGCGAGACGCATCAAAGGTGGCGCTGGCATGGCTGGTCGCGCGGCTTCGCGTTGGCGGTTTCACCCTGCTCGATTGCCAATTTCAAACAGAGCATCTGGCTTCACTGGGCGCGCAGGAAATGAAGCAGGCCGACTATCTCAAACTGCTCTATCGCGCGGTATCTACTGCTGGCGTTGCGGCAGCGGCGGGTGGTGGCGTCGGGGCTGGTGCCGCTGCATCGCCAGAGGCGGGCGCGGATGACTGGGGTGCGCTCGATGTCGTATTGGCAGGGGCTCGCGGGGTAGCTGGTGCAGCGGCCGTATCCGGCACAGCAATTTCACCGGGCCATGTCATCGTACAGCTTCTGACGAACACGTCATAAATCGGGTGCTGAATGATGTTGCGGTCGGGCCTGTCCTTGAACAGCCAGCCCGAAAAGGCACGCCGCCAACGTTCGCTACCATGGTCAAGCACAATCAGTTGCACGAATGCGCCGGTTTCCTGTGGCATCTCCCACTGCGCGGTGCGCTCACACGCCCGAACGCGGACAACCGCGCGGCCGATGCGGATGCTCTCGCCGGGCTTTAGCGTGATGTCGCGGACCAGGCCGTTACGTTTGTTGAGCAGACCGAGCACCGCAACGCGTTGCTCCATCACCGTCACGCCCGCATATATATCGTCGGCACCAGCGGCAGTTGCGCGCATTTTGGCAATGGGGCGATTATCATCGGGCGGAGCAGGTTGTTGATCAGAGGTGCGGTTACAGGCCGCCAATCCGCCAACAAGCACTGGCAATAGCGTCAATATCGCCGCGCGGCGTGCGCCATTGGGCGTGCCAGCCATCATCAGGCGTCGGGTGCCCATGGTTGGTAATCGCCGCTCGCACTTGCGCGTTTTTCGCCGTGGCCCAGCGCGCCTGCGGGGCGGTAGGCCGCTGGGGTTCCGGTCATATTGCCCGCAGATCCTGTCTGCCAGTCACGCGCAGGGGGCAACACCGCATTGGGCAAGCCGTCATAGCTGTGGTGCAACCAGCCATGCCAATTGGGATCAACGCGGCTGGCATCGTTCGCGCCATTGTAAAGCACCCAGCGTTTTGCGCCGCTCTTGCTCTCGAAATAGCGGTTGCCGAGTGCATCCTCGCCAACTTTGCGCCCATAGATTGCGCTGGACAGCAAGGTGCCGATGGTCGCGCCATCCCACCAAGTGAATATTTTGCCTAATAATCCCATGCCCGCCGCTTACCGTCAGCACGCCGTGGGAGCAAGCGGATTGGGCAGCCTTCTAAGGCCTGATTGCATCGCCTTGCCATCGCACGACCGCGTTTTCGTCGATACCCAGCCGCGCCGCCGTCCCACCAGCCAGTTCGAGGACGGCAATCACTTCGCCGCCGCTGCCCACAGGCTCGAGCGATTCGGGAATAGTATTTTCGGCGATCCGGTCAATCGAGCCATCCGCTCGAACGAACAGCATATCGAGCGGAATCAGCGTATTTTTCATCCAAAAGGATGCAAAACGTGGCGGAGAAAATGGAAACACCATCCCGGCATCGGGTGCCATACTGGTGCGATACATCAGCCCGCGCGCCTGCTCGTCCTCGCTCGCCGCGACCTCGACGGTGAAAGCATGGACGCGCGTGCCGTTGGTAATTGAGAGCGGAACGGTTTGCAGGCCCGATTCGGCATGGCGCGCGCCAGATGTCGGCGCAGACGCACCGCTGCACGCAGCAAGCCCGAGCATTGCCGCAGCGCATATCACCCCCATGGCACGCAATCGCCGTCTCGGCATCATCTCACCTCATTCCTCATCGCCTAAATCGCTGACATCGCTGCCCGGCGCAAGGGCGATAACCATTCGCGCCGTTGCAAAGTCATGGCCCGCACGCATGAACGCGGCCAACATCTTTTGTCGCACCGCTGGGTCCACAGCCTGCTCGGCCGCATAAGGACCCCAGCGCCGACGTTCGGCATAGCGCAGCGCAGCGGCAGTTTTGCCCTGCCCGCTCTGCTCGATGGCATCGGCGCGGTCGGCATCTCCTACGCCATCGGCGCGCAGGCTTTGCTCGACACGCCGCGCACCATAGCCACGCCGACCCAGTCCGCGCGCTTTCGCCTCGGCAAACACTGCATCATCTATATATTCCAGCGCAACCAGATTATCGGCAATGGCCGCAACATCGGGCAATATGCCCTCCTCAGCCCAGCCACGTGTCGCCAATTTTCGTGTCAGGTAGCGGATCAATTTGGCCCGTGTCGTGGCAAATCGGCTGACATAGAATAGCGCTAGATCGGACAATTGCCCCGCACTCAACGGGCGCGGCTGTCGTGGTTCATAGGGTTTGCGCGGTTTTTTCATTGTGCCTCACTCATGCCATAGTCACGCGCATATTTGAATGCGGCTAGCGTAACTAGGCAGTGTTGACTAAGTGGCTTCCGTCTCAGTCCGCGTGATTAATGGATCACGGCCACAATACAAAACATCTAAAGGGTTTGATATGAAAGACTTACATGCGTTTCGCGCCGCAGCCGTGGAAGCAGCTGGGGGGAGCAGTGATGAAGCCATAAAATTGCGAGTATTAGATGTTTTGGGAACCATCGGCACATGCTCTACCCTCCTTGATTTTGGCGCAGGCAAGGGCGATTTTCTAGCATTATTACGTGAACGTTACCCCGATGTGGCACTCACAGGGGCCGATTATTTGCCACGGCCAGCTAACATATCACAGCACGATGGCTGGATTCAAACCGACCTCAACGAAGAATTCGTAGGCGGTCAACTATTTGATTTCATTACCTGCATTGAAGTTATTGAACATCTCGAAAACCCAAGGCTGACGATGCGAAGAATAGTCGCCGCCCTAAAACCCGGTGGGACACTCATCCTCACCACACCTAATCAGGAGAGTATCCGATCATATGCTGCTTTGGTCGCTGGCGGGCATTTTGCTGCTTTCCTAGGAACCAGTTACCCAGCGCATATTACCGCACTTCTTCGGCTCGACCTTGTTCGAATTTGCTATGAATGCGGCTTGGCTCCGCCCATTTTCTCCTACACAAATGTAGGCGGGATTCCAAAAATGCCTAGGCATAGCGGGCAATCATTTTCTTTCGGTCTGCTTAAAGGGCGCCTGTTCTCGGACAATTTGCTCATGGTCACGACAAAGTCGGAATAGACGAAATATGGCCACAAGCTTCGCGGCTCTCATTGAACTCATAAGGGATAAATGACGGTTGCATGCGCATCGTGCCTCACTCATGCCATAGTCACGCGCATATTTGAATGCCACTGGCACTATCGGCTTCGCACCGATATAGTGGTCCATTGGTGCCGACCTAGGGGAGGGGGGCATGGTACAGCCAACCAACCAATTTTGGTGGGATTGGCGGGTTGATACCAAGAGAGATATAAAAGGAAGCGCAACTGTGCCCGAACCGATCGACACGATGGTCGCAGAGCCGACAACAGACAGCGTAATCACCCCCGTCGGGACACCCACCGACGATGATTTGGCACGCCGCTACGCTGATTTTGCGACGCTCGGCGATGCGCTAGACTATGCAGCATTGGGCCAGCGCGGCCTCAATTTCCATGACCCGCGCGGCAAATTGTCCCGCGCTTACACCTATGCGGAACTGCGCCAAGACGCGCTCGCCGCCGCATATCGCATGATCGCGCATGGCATCAAACCGCAGGACCGCATTGCGTTGGTTGCGGAAACCAGCGCCGAATTTGCAACCCTGTTTTTCGGCGCCATTTATGCAGGTGCGTGGCCGGTGCCGCTGCCACTCCCCACCAGCTTTGGCGGGCGTAGCGCCTATGTCGAACAACTCTCCGTCCAGTTGGCGAGCAGCGACCCGTGCATATTATTCTACCCGCCTGAAATTGCGGAGATGGGGACAGAGGCCGCCACGCGACAGGGCGCAGAAGGCATTGCATGGGATGTATTTTTAGCAAAGCCTGTCACCAAAACCGCTCTGCCCGCCGCCGCCAGCAGCGACATCGCCTATCTGCAATATAGCAGCGGATCGACGCGTTTTCCGCACGGTGTGGCGGTGACGCATCATGCCTTGCTCAACAATCTTGCAGCACATTCGCACGGGATGCACATCACCGATGGCGACCGTGCCATTTCGTGGTTGCCATGGTATCACGACATGGGGCTGGTCGGGTGCCTGCTCTCCCCCGTCGCCAATCAAGTGTCGGTCGATTATCTTAAAACCGAAGATTTTGCACGACGTCCACTGGCTTGGCTCGATCTGATTAGCCGTAACAAACAAAATACGCTCTCTTACTCCCCGACTTTTGGCTATGAAATATGCGCGCGCCGCGTATCGAGCCAGACCCACGCATCGGACCGTTTCGACCTGTCGCGCTGGCGGGTCGCGGGCAATGGTGCGGACATGATCCGCCCCGACGTGATGCAGCGTTTCATCGACACTTTTGCCGACGCAGGCTTTCGCGCTAACGCTTTTTTGCCAAGCTACGGCCTTGCCGAAGCAACACTTGCAGTCTCGATCATGCCACCGGGCGAAGGGATTGTCGTCGAACTGGTCGAAGAAACACAGCTGTCGGGCGGCACCACGCGCGAAAACCGCCCCACCCGTTACCGCGCCATCGTCAACTGCGGCAAGGCCGCACGCGACATGGTGATAGAGGTGCGCGAGGAGGACGGCACGCCGCTTCCCGACGGCCAAATTGGCAAGGTTTGGTGCACTGGCCCGTCGTTGATGGCCGGCTATTTCCGTGATCAGGGGGCAACCGATGCGTGCATGGCCGATGGCTGGCTCGACACCGGTGATATGGGTTATTTATCAAAGGGTTATATCTATATCGTTGGCCGCGCCAAGGACATGATTATCATCAATGGCAAGAACCATTGGCCACAGGATATTGAATGGGCGGTCGAGCAATTGCCGGGGTTCAAATCGGGCGACATTGCCGCCTTTGCCATCACCACACCGGGTGGCGAAGAAACGCCTGCCGTGCTCGTCCAGTGCCGAACCAGCGACGAGGCAGAGCGTCAACGCCTGCGCGAAGAAATCCGTGAACGGGTGCGGTCCATCACCGGAATGAACTGTATCATCGAACTGGTGCCGCCGCGCACGCTGCCGCGCACCAGTTCGGGCAAGCTCAGCCGATCAAAAGCGCGCACGCTCTATCTGACAGGGGAAATCGTGCCCTATGATCTGGCGGCGTGATGCAGGTCAACGGACAGTATGTACAAAACTCGGGAAAGCTGACTTTCCCAGTGGAAAAATAACCAAAAACTAACGCCTTCAGGCCTAATCGACCTTATGAGCGTGCACAAATCGAATCATAGCGACAAATTGGTCATCCCGCTGCGGACCGTTGTGTTCGGCGGCAATTTGCCATCTATGGATCTGACCGAACTGCGCAGCAAGCAAAGCGAACAGACGTGGCGCTCGACCTCGATCCAACTGGGGGCAATGCTGCTGGGTGCATTGGGCATCATCGCCGACAACTTAGGCGCACAGCCGCTGTGGCTGCTTGGTGTTTATGGCGGCGGTGTTCTGTGCATTTTGGCCGTCCGTTTCATCATGGCTGACAGCCGCCGCACGGGCTGGATTCATGCGGCGCCGGGTTTTGTAACGCGTGAAATCGTGCTTGGCACCATGACCGGTACAATTTTGGCCGCGCCAATGTTCTTGTTCGCGTGGAACGGTGATCAGCAGGCGGCAAGCAATGCTTGGCTCATCATCATCGCAATGATGGCGCTTTATGGCTATAGTTCCGCTGCCATTCCGATCATGTTCTGTGCGACGATGCCGCTGGTCGGCCTAATTTCCGCTGCCGCGCTCGCTGCCACAGGAAATTGGCCCGGCGCAGTCAGCGCGCTGTTATTCACCGCCATCACCATTGTGACGCTGTTGACCGCCGGGCGCGATTTTATCCACTTTGCCGTGATTGGACGCAAAGCCGAAGAGCATGGCGAAACCGTTAGCCTGTTGCTGCGCGAATATGAAGATACCTCGGCTGACTGGTTGTGGCAGGTTGATGGTAACCGCCGCATATCGCGGCCATCACCGCGCTTTGCCCATGCCGCAGGGCAAGAGTCCGAAACGCTCGAAGGGGCAGGTTTTCTGCAATTGCTGGCTGGGGACAATTGGGACAAAGGCAACCTTGACCAATCGCTGCACGAACTCGCCAACCGCCTTAACCGCCGCGAGAGTTTTTCGGGGCTACACGTCCCGTTCAACCATTCCGCTGGCCAGCGTTGGTGGGAGATTTCCGCATCACCCAATTTTGATACGGCAGGTAATTTCACGGGCTTTCGCGGTGTCGGTTCGGATGTAACGGAGCAACGCACATCTGCGGACCGAATTGCCCATCTCGCTCGCTTTGATGCATTGACCGGACTGCCCAACCGACTTTACCTCAATGAGACATTGGCTGGTGCGCTCGAACAAGCGGCAGCTTGGCGCAGGCGCTGTGCCTTTTTGATGATTGACCTTGATCGGTTCAAAGCCGTCAATGATACGCTGGGCCACCCCATTGGCGACCGTTTGCTAGCGCAGGTTTCGGCGCGGCTCAGCCAATTATGCGGCGACAATGTCATCGGCGGTCGGCTTGGTGGTGACGAATTTGGCGTGGTCATGCGCGAAATTGACAGCATTGAGACTGTAGAGCGCCTTGGTCACCGCATCATCGAGATTATTTCGCGCCCCTATGAAATCGACCATCATACGCTCTATGTTGGCGCCAGCCTTGGCTATGCCATCGGCCCGCGCGACGGAGCAACCGTCGAAGCCTTGACCCGCAATGCCGACCTTGCGCTCTATCGGTCAAAGGACAAGGGCGGCGGCGTTATCAACAGCTATGAGCCGAGCCTGCACGATCAGGCACGCGAACGGCGCGACATTGAAATTGAACTGCGCGCTGCGCTCAATAAAAATGAGTTTGAGGTCCATTACCAGCCCGTTGTCAGCGCCGATGGGCAGATTGACGGGTTTGAAGCGTTGCTGCGCTGGACCAACAAAAAACTCGGCAACGTCTCTCCGGTCAAGTTCATCCCGGTCGCCGAGGATACACGCCTGATCGGCCCGATTGGCGAATGGGTATTGCAAAGCGCGTGCCGCGAAGCCGTCAACTGGCCCGAATCCACCAAGGTTGCGGTCAATGTGTCGGCCGAACAACTCTCGTCCCCAGGATTTATCGGCGCGGTTGTCAAAGCCTTGTCGCACAGCGGCCTAACGCCGTCGCGGCTTGAGATTGAGGTGACTGAAAGCGTCTTCCTGCGCGAAGTGTCGGGCGCAATGGCGACGCTCGATCAGGTCCGCGCGCTCGGCGTCAAGCTGGTGCTCGACGATTTTGGCACCGGCTATTCCTCGCTCGGCTATCTGCGCATGGGGCAATTTGCGACAATCAAGGTTGATCGCAGCTTTGTCCAAGGCGCGCTTAAGGGCAACCGCGAATCCATTGCCATCATCCGCGCTGTGGTC
>ERZ1292633.5157-Hain-H41-02um-R1-5157-length-11866-cov-4_pt1 | contig 11866 bp, 14 predicted proteins | sample MGYA00564406_ERZ1292633 | MGnify/ENA primary metagenome ERZ1292633 (study PRJEB36523, sample SAMEA6512639) | groundwater metagenome | collected 2019-01-08 | study: AquaDiva: Metagenomics assemblies of 32 groundwater samples
TTTAAAATATACCCAAGAACAGCAGCAATCATAAATGATATCATTGCAAGCAAATCATCAAATTCCAGATTCTTGTTATACATTACTTCTGTAAATTTTGTGAAGAAAGCTGCTGCCATGCCCCATCCAAGGCCATAGGTAACACTCATCATAACAGCGGAAAATGTAGAAAGTTCAAGGTCATGGGTTATATTGACATACCTGTCAATAGAAATTAAAATAGCATTTAGAACAGAAAAAATAATTATAAAAATTACGGCCCAGATATTTATGAAAACAGAAAGTATCAATAGAATGAACACTATGATTAATAAAATACGCAGCCTATATCTATATTGCCTAAATAGGTTAGTTATTTTAACGGTATTTTTTTTATTATTTTCCATTCCTCTGGCTTGCCGTTATTATCAACAACATACAAGTTATTAACAGGCATTTCTTCTTTTATATTAAGTTTTGAAACAAGTTCTTTTTTAACTCCCTCAGGATAATCTCCATAAAGAAGACTAATATGAGGCATAAACTTTTGTGATTCCATATAAAAAAATCTCCTTGCAATATCGTTTGCCTTCATAAACTCATATTCTTCCTCTGCTCTTACAAAAACACATTTAAAATATTCATCCATATAATCAACTTTGTCTAACTTCATCACTAGTGGTTTAACTACCTGTGCCAATTGATTGGCTCTATTGAGCACATCTTCTTTGTCCCTCTCAATATCTCCTAGAAGAGTTAAATGTGGCTTAAACTTCGGACCATTATGTTTTTTACTTAAATCAGAAATAATTTTGCTGAACCTATTGTATTGCTCGCCTTCTGGCATTAACCAGATTGATAGTCCTTTTGTTTCCATTTTTTAAGTTAAAACAAAGAAGATATTAAAAAGTTATTTATTATATAGCAAAGGCAACAAATTTTCGAACTTGAAAATTGCCTTTGCTTATTACGAAAAGCAAACAAATGTTCGATAATTATTTGCTTTGAGTATAACATGTACAAAATACAAATCAATTGATAATTGTTTCTAATATTGGCAAAATATACATAAACTTTATAAATAAAACCTATTTTAATATTAAAATATATTGTAGGTGATGCTAATGGAAGTTTCAATAACAAAGATATCGCAAAATGGGCAAATAGTAATACCCTCAGAAGTTAGACAAAGTGCTAGAATTGGTCCATCAACAAAGTTTCTTGTATTTAATAAAGGAGGAGATATTATTTTAAAGCAGATTAAAAAACAGCAGCTTGACAAGATGGCTGAACTAATAATGAAAATTGAAAAAAGTGAAGACCAGATAAAGAGCGGAAAAAATACTAAAGCTAATACTTCAATGAGTGATAAGGATATTGATAGTCTTTTGATGGCTTAAGATGGAAATTATTTTTTCTGATGAATTCAAAAAGGATTTTAAGAAAATAAAGAATCAGGATTTAAGAATTAAAATTATTAAACAGATAAAGAAACTAGAGGAAAATCCTGATGCAGGAAAACCACTAAGAAACGTGATGAAAAATCATAGGTCGTTAAGGGTTCATCCATTTAGAATAATTTACAGGATTGAACAGGATAAAATAATTATCAATTGTTTTGATCATCGAGATGACGTTTACAAGTAGCCCCTTTCTAATAAATTAGGAAAATCCCAATACAACCATTAAACAATCGATAATTTATCAAGTTGGTTCCGAGTATTATGTAACATAACGACGGTTATGTTAGTTTTTTAGGACGGAAGTCTTAGTGCGGGTATATCAACGAAGTTGATTATAACGAATGTAATGAGTTTAGGTAATCTTGCGACGAGACGCGACCTCGTGCGAAGGTCGAGCACTGAGGTGACTGAGCGAAGCGAAGGAATCCGAAGAGCGCAGAAGTTGAGAGTTAGGGCGTTTGTGTCCAAACTTGTTGACACAGATTATTAACACACCGAACATTAAAATCATGACCTGGAGAAGGACAGGGTTTATACATAGCATTAGTCCTCCTAATTTTGAATAGACAAAAGGGTTTCCAATTTTTATTTACAGCTTCACCACAAGAATATTCAACACATTGTGTCCCTTTAAGGGCACAATCAGAATCATCTGAACAAGATTTATCAGGCAAACCAGCAATTAATCTGTTAATTGGGTGATTAAAGAAAGATAATCCACCTACTAGGTTTAGAAAAATTATAGCTACAATAATTCCAAGGAGGACTAATGCTAGTTTATATTCTTTTTTCATAATTGAACATTTGTGTCCTTAGCTATAAATAATTTTCGATGACTTCAAGCCCTAACTCTCAATTGAACATAACGATGTTATAGCAAAGGCAACAAATTTTCGAACTTGAAAATTGCCTTTGCTTATTACGAAAAGCAAACAAATGTTCGATAATTATTTGCTTTGAGTATACCTAGAAAAGAAGAAAATACTTAATAGTTCAGAATAAAAAAATTAATATCGGATTAGCTTTGGCAATCTTTTTGCCTGAGAGATCCATTTTTTAACTCTTGTTTCTGAAGCATTAACTTTTACAAGCTTCTTTTTTGAATTTATCTCACTCAGCTTAGAATTTAAGTTCTCAGAGTTTCTTTGTGCTAATTCTGGAACTGTATCAACTCCGGCTTCCTCTAACAAATCAGAATATTTTTTCCCAATTCCGCCAATCCTCATCAAATCTGCTCTGTTTACCCATTCAAGAATCTGGGTTTTTTTGAACTTTGTTCTTTTAGAGATAGCACTTCTGCCTTCATCTGTTGCTCCCTCATTAAGCAAATCTATTGCTGTTTTTACATTATTCTTTTTCAACACATCAGCAATTTTTGTGTTAATTCCCTTAATATCTAGTAGACTATACTTATAAAGCGCACCATACTTTCTTGATCTAACAGCAGGTTTCTTTACATTGTGCTTGCTAATAAGTTTATCAGAGGCAACTACTTTCTTAGATAAATTTTTTTGCCCTAATTTAATCTGTTTAAGAAGCTCATTATGCAGCTTTAATTCTAGTGCGAATAATTTAATAATCCTAGAATGCTCATTCACAATGCTTGTTTGTGCCCTGTATTCTTCTCGCATCAGTTTTACTATTTTTTCAAGTTGCAAAAGCTCTTTTTTTACAGAACCTGAATGATTTTCGAGATTAAACAAGTTATTTTCGAATATTGTCAGCCACTTCTTATGTTCATCTCTGTCTCGCATAAGAGAGTATATGTCTTCTTTTGCTCTATTCCAAGAGTCTCGTAAGTTTAAATCCATTCCTTGTATCTTTACCATTTCTTCCATTTTAGTACCACTAATTAGTGGCTAATAACTTATATATAAAGCTATCTGAACTTTTTCATAAATTGCTTGTTTTTACTTAAGAATTCTGCCGTTTTTCATGGACCATAAAAGAAGGTCAAGCTCATCTACACCTATTCCAAGTTCTTTACTAAAACTCACAAACTTCTCTTCTGTCTCAAGGTAATTTTTCTTATTCAATGATTTAGGAACTTTTTCAAGCACACCTTGTTCATGCATTGTCCTTAAAATATGCTTGTCAAGTATTGCTAATCCGAAAATACCTATGTTTCTTAAAAAATGACTGGCTTCCTTGTATCCAAGACCTTTCACATTTTCTGCAAGATAATCTCTCAATTTCTTTTTATCATCATAGCTATCGACAAGTTCTCTTATGTTTGAAAATTTTTCTCTGGCTTCAGCAATATACTCTGCTCTTTTGTTTGGGTACCTATAGCCTGCTTTCACAAGTGCCTGTTGCATATCTTTAAGATTACCTGAAAACAACATCGGTCTAATTCCATCAACGCCTTTTAGTCCCATCTCAGCTGAGGTGTTTGCAGTCATAAGACAGAAACAAAGCTCCTCAAAAACTCTTTCATTATGGTTCCTGTCAACAGGCTTCAGCACCATCTCTTTATTTTCATAAAACCATGAAACAGGAGTGTTATAGAAATGTTTAAACTCCTCTAATCTTGACTTTATCCTGTCTTTTCTTATGTTATAGACAGTTAAAAGAGATTGTTTATCCATGAAATAAAGCAATAACATGGTTTATTTAAATTTAATCGGACTAGATTTAAATACTAGTTTCTCAAAATTTTTCGTCCTTTGAAAGTAGTTTCAACAAGCGAAAATTATCTGATCTGCTGCCTTCGTTAAATCGTCAAACGGAACGACTTGGAAATGCTTCGCACTATCCTCTAACATATGATTTAACGGCTCACTTCGTTCGACCCAAATTTTTTCTTACTAAACGACGAGAGGGGGAGTTCCGAACGACTAAAAACAAAACGAGGGGGCGAGAAAACACACAATATTTTAATAAATACAACAACATTTCAGCTATAAATGAGCGCTTTAACAGAAAGTAAGTTTATCGGTCTTAAAAAACCAAAAGAGACTATTGAGGACTTTCAGGGATGTGGCATTAACAGCTTGCTTACTTTACTTCAACACATCGAACCGACACACCAAATATCGGTGGATGATTGTAAAAAGATTTTTGGTTATGATAAAGACGGAATTAGTGAACAAAGATATAATTTTAACAAATTTAATAACCTATTAAAAGATAACAGAATACCTTATAAGATTCACATGGGAACGTTTAATAGCCATCAGGAGATTCTTAAGTACCTTACCTATCCAGTCCCAGTGTACTTTTCAATGAAAGTGATTAATTTTATTAAAGATAAATTTAAGTACTCACCGGTCAATATTAACTTTGGAGATGGCAGTTCACTATTTGAGAGCTCAAACCACCACTTACTCCTACTGGTTGGTTATGAAGAATCCGGCACCAAGTTATACTTCGTAGATCCCGTTTATCAATTACCTTATTATAGTGAGAAAGATTTATCAACTAAAGAAAAATTATGTGTTTTGAACACACAGCAGTTTTATGAATGTGTAAAACACATAAAATCATTTATGGAGCTCAGACATCACCAAAAACTAGAGAAAAGCTATAAAACAGAAAAGAAAAAGAATGAAAAACAAAGTAGGCTTGAATAAATGACACTGCAATCTGACAATAGAATGGAGAACATGATGCTTGATATAAATCGTACACTTTTACAGGGTTATGGGAATAATATCGTTCTTAGTAAATTAAAAGAAACCTCCCTAAACGAATATGACCTTGAATTGGATTATAATAAAATCTTCCATATAAAAGATGAAAAGACAAATACACTATTTGTCAGGAATCTTAAATTTAATCGGATCTTTGGAAGTAAATTGAAGTCTAATGAAAAGTTGCAATTACCACTTGATGAGATAAATTCAGCAATCCTTTCTGAGTACGATCAAATAAAAAATAGTATAATACACAGAGTTCTTTCAAGAAGAGAATTAGTTTTATCTTTAATTAAGAACACCCATATTTCTATGGCGTTTATGAATAAATTTTATACTCTTCTAAACCAACTGGTTATTAACAATATTTTTTATAAACATATGATAGATGAGTTGGTATCAAAGAATAATAATTTTGATAAATATGTTAATCTTATTCTGGAAGAGGGTTTTGCTGAACTAGATTCAAATAAAAATCTAAAAGCTACGAATAAGTTAAAACTGTTATTCAAGAACAAAAAAGAGGTAAAAGACACAGTTGATGAAGCATTATTCATCTTAATTAAGAATCATTATGATTATATTATATACGACTTAAATATTCACACACTAAAAACGCATGTGAATATAGTCTCTTGTTTAATTTATTTGGTTGAATACATGAAGTTAAAAGACATAAAAATGAAATTACGCGATTTTTATAGAGTATATCTTACATTTTATAATAAAGTTGATTTTGATAAATTTTTAGAAAGAGTAAATAATTTAGTGTATAGCAATGTTATTAGCAGTGATAACGGAGTTATTTCCCTAGCTGTTTAGAATTGCACTCATCAACCCACTTACAAAATCCACACTCTTCAGAGGTGGCGGGAATTTTTTCACACAGACCAAGCTTTAAACCAACCTACAAATCTATTAAATGCTCTAGAAAATACATCTTTTTCATTATGCATACTTCTCGTTTTGTCAAGCAACATTGACGTTTCATTGCCTAGCTCTGTTGTTTTAAATAAATAATTATCTAATGATTTTATATCAGTAGTGTAATACTTATCTTCAAGATTAATCTTTTTTCTACCCTCAACTATAGATTTTTTACGTGAATTTAATTCAGAAAAATTCCCATTTAGTTTAGCAATTTCTTTTATACCAATACTCACGTTTTCAAGTAATTTATCTAATTCTTGTTTCTTGCTTTCTTCTGTAGATTTCAATTTTGAAATTCTATCAGATAATTTTAAAAATTTATCATTGGAATTGGAACCAACAAAATCTCTTAATGGTTGGGATTTTAGTGCCGGATATTGATCAATAACATTTATCTTTGTTAAAAAATCTTCGGCAGTAAGTTGATACTTATGAATCATTAAACTTGTATAACGCTTACAAAAATAATATTCCAGCAAATAAAAGAAACTATTGAATGATTTGTAGGAAAAGTTTAAAATTAAGGTTTGTTTTTGGCTATGTAAAAGGGGTGTTATATATGGAGCTAAAATGCAATCTATTTCAATGCAGTTATCTGACTTGTATTATAATGCATTAGTAGGCGCTCTGTCTTATTTTTCAAAAGTTCCTTTATATGGCGAGGAGTATCTCCCTGAAAAAGGACCTGCAATCTTTGCTGCGAATCACTTGAGTGAAAAAGGACCTTTAAGGTTTATCTTTTCAGTGAACAGAAGAGTCCATCCATGGGTAATCTCAGAGATGACCAATTTCCAGCAGAGCCCTGATTATCTTAGAAAGGATTTTGTCGAGCCTGTAATGCACCTTCGGCCACCTGTCAGCAATGCAGTCTCATATGCTATAACACGGATAAGTGTCCCCCTCATGAAATCACTGCAGCCTGTCCCAGTATACCGCAGAAACACATATGGAACTCTCAATGATACAATGCTGCAGAGCCATATTCTCCTTGATAACTCCAGATATCTTCTCATCTTTCCTGAAGATCCTGACAGCAATATTGTTGACGAAGCATCAGGAATCAAACATTTCATGAAAGGCTATGTAAGGCTTGCAGAGCAATTATATGAAGAAAAAAAGCATGTCCTTTCTTTCTATCCAGTCGCAATACTGGAAACAGGCGTCCATATTGGAAAGCCTGTGCAGTTTGATCCTGATAACTCTGATAGAAGCAAGGGACTGGAAAGAACAAGGATTGCGCAGACATTGGAGAACGAAGTAATTAGATTATATCATCTGCACTGAATGTAATACAGATGGTTTAATTTTGGTTTATTTAGCATAAAAACTGGGCAGAGGAAATTATATAAAAAACGCAGTTGGGAGGGATTCTCACCAATCCTTTTAGGAAAAGCATTGATGGAAAACAGGTACGGCATTCAACTTCGTTGAAACCATACATAAGAAAAAAACGCAGTTGGGAGGATTCGAACCCCCGGCCTAAGCATTAGGAGTGCTTCGCTCTATCCAAGCTGAGCTACAACTGCATGTTTTTTGTAGTGGGGCTAAGCTCATTAATTGAGCGCATGCCACACTTTGCGTATCAATCGAGCGTAACCAATTGATACATGTGAGCTACAACTGCAATTTATAAACTAGAGAATTTGGAGTATTTTAAAAAACTTATTAAACAGCCCGTATATAAATCTCTTTTATTCTTTCAAAAGCAGATTCAATTTTATCTCCTACAGAATAACGCTCTTCCTGACTCATACTAGTAGAGTTGCTATAAGTGTCATAAACAAGTCTGTATATTTCATTTAAACTATCATACTTATTTTTACTTATGTTTTCATTTATTTTATCCAATAGAAAATTTATTCTGTCAATATCTGTTTTTATATCTAAAGGAAAATCATATGAACGAAAATGAACATGATGTTTTCCATCAGGGGTTGGAGCAGACAAATCAAAATCAGGTTTATCTGGCTCTAATGGGTTTTCATCTATCTCTTTTCTAACTGGAGAATATTGTTTTGGTTGAGAGAATGGATTAAATTCCACTTGATTTTTTGGTCTTGTATCTTCAGGCCATTCCACTTTTTTAGTCGGTGGTTTTTCCGGCCATACTGGTTTTACTGGCTGTACTGATTGTATTGCTTTTGGTTTTTCAACAACTGGTGCCGGCTGTACTATTTTTGGCTGTGGATAACTCCGAGTATCTGGTCTAGTAAAATTATCTTGTGCTGGAATATTAATTGGTAATGGCAGTGGTTCTATTGGTTGCTTTTGCATTGGTTTTTCTTCTTTCTTATTAAATAAAGGTTGTTTTGGTGCCAGCTCTTTTTTATGGACTTTATGCATTTCTGGAGGAGGTACTATGCTATCATCTGTATTCCCAAAAGAATTATCTTTTGCAAGACTGACCATTGTATTTGGAAATTTGTGCTGTATTTTTACAAGACCATCTCTCTCCAGGTATTCAGCTGATTTCTCTGCATCTTCTTTTTTTATGCCTAGTTCTGCTGCAAGAGATTTCATACTAATAACTTTTTTTTCCCTTAAAATCTCTAGAATCCTATCAACATTAGCCTTTACCATAGAGAATAAATAAGAAAAGAATACTATTTAAATATATCGCTAAAAGAAAAAATAGGGAATTAGTTCCCTAAGATTTTATACATGCCTGTGCTGCATTTAGAGCATTTACCTTTCATAGCTTTTCTGCCGTTTTTCATGGTAACTTTCTGAGCACTAGCCATTTCTCTTTTTGCTTTGCATTTAACACAATATCCTATTTCTGCCATAATCATCAACCTCCTATTAGTATATGATTCTAAAATAGGTTAAATATTACCCCATTTAAAAATATTTCCCCAAAAATAAGAGGTTTATGCTTAAATTACTCATATCTAAGGGCATTTGCAGGTTTTAGTCTAGCTGCCCTGATAGCAGGTAAAAACCCGGAAACTGCTCCAATAAGGAGAGAAAATAATAGACATCCTAGTATTAGAGATATAGGAAATATTGGTTGTAATGAACTATATCCAGCTGCAGCTGCTGCCAAACCTCCAGAATAAGCGACAATAAATCCTAATATAACTCCTAAAATTCCGCCAATTAATCCAAGTGCTCCTGATTCATATATGAATATCTTCATTATGCTTCTGTTTCTCGCACCTATCGCCTTCATAACTCCTATTTCTTTTGTCCTTTCTAAAACTGATGTGTACATTGTGTTCATTATGTTCACAGAGGCAACTATTAGGGATATAAGCGCTATGAGAACAAGAACACTATTTAATACACCTATTATAGCACCAAATGTTTCTAATAAATCTGCAAATGTCTGAACATAAAAGTCCTCTTTTCCTTCTTCTTGCCCTTTATGCTTTCTATATTCTTCCTCAATTTTTTCTGCTAGACTATTAGGATCAACTCCTCTATCTGCCTGCAGTATAACAAAACCATATTTGTCTTTTGTGTTTGGGTACATAAGTTCAATTGCTTCGTCTGTAAGATAAATATTTGCATCGTCTGAAGGATTGCCTATCTCGCTATAGAAGCCAACAACATCAAATTCTCTGTTATTTATTTCAATTTTATCTCCTAAAACAATTCCTTTTCCAAATATTTTATCTTCTAGCTGATAGTTATAACCAAGGACTGCTTTATTGGTATCACCACTCTTTAACGCTCTGCCTTTTCCAATGCCTCCTCCAAACGATTGTTCTACAAATTCCCATTCTTTTGGGTCATTCCCCATTGCCCAATTGTATTTAATTTGGCTATTAAATTTTATAGCACTCCCTTGTATATATAGTCCAGCAAGATCTTTTACTCCTCTTATTTTTCCTAAGAAAATTATGTCATCTTTAGATATGAAAAAATTACTGTCTGTCCCGGGGGCACCCAATCCTTTGCTTTGCAAAAATAACTTATCTGCTCCTGAATCTTCTCCAATTTCTTCAACATATCTTTGTATACCTAATCCAAAACTAAGCAGGGCAAATATTGCCATTATGCCCATTAAGATAGAAAGCACTGTCAGCCAGCTTCTTGTTCTCCTGTCCCAGAGATTTGTCATTGCATATTTTAGCAAATTGCTCATTTTGACCTCAAGGCCTCCACTGGCTGAAGTTTTGACGCCTGTACTGCTGGAAGAACCCCAAATATTGTTCCAAGTAAAAACGAAAATAATAATGCAGAAAAAATTAACAATGGACTTATGCTTGCCTGTATAAGATTAGAACCTAATACTAATCTGCCAATAAAAGATAAACCATACGCTAATATCAAACCTAAAATAATTCCTAGAATCCCGCCAACCATCCCCAAAAATCCTGATTCAATTGAAAATAGAAGAAATATTGTTGAATTTTTGGCACCAATTGCTTTCATAATGCCTATTTCTTTTGTCCTTTCTAATACAGCAGTATACATTGTGTTCATTATGCCAATTCCGCCTACTGCAAGGGAGATTGTTGCAATGACATAAATAAAAATCTGTACTGCAAATAATGTGCTGTCAAGTGTAGCTAGCAAACTTTGTGGCGATTGCACTGTAAAATCCTCCTCCCCTTTTTTAACCTCTCTCTCTTTTCTTAACAGGTTCTCAATAGAAAGTTTTACAGAAGATATTTCTTTCTCATCTCTAACTTTAACAGCAATAATATCTGTACCGCCATTATCTCCAAAAATATCTAAAATAGTATCTTCATTAATCATTATTGAGCCATCAAGTATAAAGCTCCCTTTTGGTTCAATTATGCCTATAACCTCGAATTCTACACCATTAATCAGAATTTTATTTCCGGTTTCAAGCTCTCTATCAAAAGTTTTGCTCGCAGCAATACTATTACCGATTATTGCTCCTTTACTATCACTATCCCTAAGAAACCTGCCTTTTGCTATCTCAAGATTAAGCATTCTTTCAAAAATTTTTTTATCCGTTCCTAAGGGTATAGATACAACAGGTGTTATAATCAATTTATCATTGAATTCTAATTTGCCTGCTTCTATATACCTATTAAAAGATGTCTCAACACCATTAAGCCTATTTATTTTATCAATTAATTTATTATCAAGAGGATTGACAACTCCTGTTCCAGGAGGGCCTGCAAAATTAAGGCCTGATGCCTGTATGCTTAAGACATCATTCCCAAGAAATCCAAACTGGCCTCTAACAGCAGTTCTAAGACCCTCTCCTAATCCAATTAATGATACTACTGCTGCTATACCTATGAATATACCTATCATGGTTAGCCAGCTTCTTAATTTCCTATGGCTAAGGCTTTGAAAAGCCAGCTTTAGATGGTCCTTTATCATTTCTTGCTTTTCTTTTGTTTCCTCTTTCTATAAAAATAGAAACCTGCAGCTGCTAAGATAAGTATAATGACAAATCCTGACCCACTACTTTTCTGACCAAGTTTTTTTGGATCTTTTGGCGCGAGGGTAACGTTAAATTCATTTGTGTAAAGACTATTGCCCGCTCCTTTGTATTCCATCTCAAATAATAATGGTATGGGTTTTTTTGCAGATTTTTTAGTGTAAATATCAAATTCTGCTGTTTCATAATCATCGCTATCTACATCTCCTAGATAAACCTCGTTAGCTGATACAACTTCATAATCTTCAGTATCAGTCAGTTTTACATTAACGAATCTTGCATCAGTAACTCCTCTATTAACAAACCTAACAACCACGTTTCCTGACTTACTGCCAATGCTTAAAGAAGTTTCATCAACAATACCATATACCTCTGGCTCTCCACCGACAACTAATCCTATAATGTCCTGCTTCACATATTTTGTATCAAGCTCATCATAATAAGTTATTGTTACGGGAACTTTATAGACTTTTGACTCTGCAGCTGAGTAG
>ERZ1292633.5158-Hain-H41-02um-R1-5158-length-11865-cov-5_pt1 | contig 11865 bp, 10 predicted proteins | sample MGYA00564406_ERZ1292633 | MGnify/ENA primary metagenome ERZ1292633 (study PRJEB36523, sample SAMEA6512639) | groundwater metagenome | collected 2019-01-08 | study: AquaDiva: Metagenomics assemblies of 32 groundwater samples
TCCACGAAGAAGCAACGCAATTTTTCACCGACCAACTTTGGAATTCTTCAGAGGGAGAAAAAGTCATTAAATATCTGAAAAAAAGGGGAGTCACCGAAGAAACAATTAAAGCCGAAAAACTCGGATTTGCGCCGGATAGCAAGGACGTTCTTTATTCCCACCTTCTTAAAAAAGATTTTACGCGCGATGAAATTTTGGCCGGAGGACTCGCAGTCAGTCGTGACACGGAAAAATCGGATTGCGTTGACCGTTTCCGAATGAGACTAATGTTTCCCATAGAAAATTTAAACGGAAATGTTTGCGCGTTTGGAGGACGAGCTGTTCGCGAAGGAGACGAACCTAAATATTTAAATTCCCCCGAAACTTCAATTTATTACAAAAGTTCTTTGATGTACGGTTTGGCGAAAGCTCGGAGCGCGATTAGAGAAAATAAAAATGCAATTATTGTTGAAGGCTACATGGATGCGCTCGCACTTCGCCAAGCGGGACACCTCAATGTTGTTGCGTGCGGAGGAACATCTCTCACAGACGATCAGCTCGCTGTTCTAAAGCGTTTTACTAAAAATGTACTGTTGGCCTTTGATCGTGATAATGCCGGAAAAACCGCGACAGAGCGCGCAATTCAGCTTTCCATGCCGCAAGAATTTTCTGCGCGCATTGTTGTTTGGAAAGGAGAATATAAAGATCCCGATGAATGTGTCCGTGAAAATCCAAAAGCTTTTGGGGAAGCATTAGCGGGAGCGGGCAATGCGCCCGAATATTTATCGCTTTATTTTAAAGAAAAATTTGGCGATGATAAAAAACAAATTGTTGAATCTTTGTTGCCGTTTTGGAATCAAGTAATAAATTCCATTGAACTTGATCAATGGCTCCGGCAAAGTTCCGCAGATTTTAATATTTCTCTTCAATCAATATATGACGAACTAAAACGCTTCCAAGGCAAGCAGAAATTTTTAAAAAATCCCACTAAAAAACAGGAGACTGATATTGAGGCTAATAAGGTAAAAGGATTTGATGTTCAAGAGTATTTATTGGGACTTCTATTGACGTATCCCGAGATTTATACTATGGCTAATCAGTTCCTGACCCCTGAAGACTTTGAAAAAAATGAGCTACAAAATATTTACAGATCTCTTACAAGTGAATATAATCAAACACTGACAGATGACGAAAAAGAGAAGATGAATTTGTTGAGTATGTATACAGAAGCGCGGAATACGGATTTGAGTTGGGAGGTGATAGAAGAAGAAGCGCTTGAAATAACTCGTTCAATACTTAAGAAAAAATTTAATACGGAAAAACGGACGCTTAGCTCGCATATGCGAAACGCAAAGCCCTCCGAACAAGCAGAGTTTCTTGAGTCTTATCAGAAACTTCTTGAGAAAGAAGAAGAGTTAATAAGCCGCATGCCATGCCAAAAAAGTTAAAAAAATTCATCAATCAGCCCAGCGAAGAACAGCTTTTAAAATACGATAAAATCGTAAAAGAGCTGATACGGAAAGGACGCGAACAAAAATTCGTGACGCAACAGGAATTAATGAGGGCGATTCCGAATATTGAAGGAAATTTATCTTTGCTTGATGAAATTTATACGATGTTTTTGGATTTGGGAATTGAAGTTATTGACGTTAAGGATTCTTTGATATGGAAAAAGGAACCCGAAGAAGGCGAAGTGGTGGAAACGGCAAAAGTGAAAAAAGTAGCAGAATATAAAACTTCCGAATTATCCGAAATCGCCAATGATTCAATCCGTATGTATTTGTGCGAGATTGGAAAAGTGAAGCTTTTGACGGGTAAAGAAGAAATAGATTTGGCAAAGAGAATTCGCCGAGGAGACCAGACTGCGAAACAAAAACTTGCCGAAGCCAATTTGCGTCTTGTTGTTTCAATTGCGAAAAAATATATAGGTCGCGGATTGTCGTTTTTGGATTTGATTCAGGAAGGCAATATCGGTCTTTTCCGCGCTGTTGAGAAATTTGATCCGGATCGCGGATTTAAATTTTCAACATACGCAACGTGGTGGATTCGTCAGGCGATTACGCGCGCAATCGCGGATCAGGCGCGCACCATCCGTATTCCGGTGCATATGGTTGAAACTATAAATAAATTGACGCACGCGCAAAGAAGGCTTGTACAAGAGCTTGGTCGCGAGCCTCTTGTGGAAGAGCTCGCCGCTGAAATGGATTTGGATATTAAAAAAGTTCGTCATATTTTGAAGATCTCACAGGATATCGTTTCGTTGGAAGCCCCGGTCGGTACGGAGGAGGATTCAAAGCTCGGAGATTTTATTGAGGATTATGATGCGCTTTCTCCTTCGGACGCCACAAATAGACAGCTCATAAAAGAGAATATTCACGAGATGCTACATTATCTTTCTCCGCGCGAAAAGAAAATTATAGAGATGCGTTTTGGGCTTAAAGACGGCGTTGGCCATACTTTGGAAGAAGTCGGGCAAGAATTCAGAGTTACGCGCGAACGTATTCGTCAAATTGAAGCAAAGGTTTTGCAGAAATTAAAAGAGCATCCGACAAGCGTAAAAGTCCGCCCGTTGTTATAAAATTTCCAATTTCTAATTTTTAATTTCCAATTAATTTATGGCTCAAGATATTATATTTCAAGACACCGGAGCTCCTGCGGCGGGACAAGCGGGCGATGACAAAGTTACTCTTCTTACAAAAGAAGGTTTGGAAAAACTAAAAGAAGAATTGAATTATTTAAAGGAGGTAAAAAGGAAAGAAGTTGCGGAGCGCTTAAAAGAAGCCATCAGTTACGGTGATCTTTCCGAAAATGCCGAATATGAAGAATCAAAAAACGAACAAGCATTCGTTGAAGGTCGCATTTTGGAATTGGAGGAGAAAATTAAATATGTAAAAATTATTGACGAGAAAAGCCATAAAGGCGCTGATGTCCAACTCGGTTCAAAAGTTTCAATCCAAAACCTTTCAAGCAAAACAAAAACTGAAGAAGAATTTACCATCGTTGGTTCTACGGAAGCGGATCCTATAAATCATAAAATTTCAAACGTATCGCCTGTCGGAAAAGCTCTTCTTGATCGTAGCGCCGGTGACAGCGTAAAGGTGATTACTCCGGCCGGAATGATGGAATATAAAATCCTAAAAGTAAAATGAAATTTTTTTTGCGTGCTTTACCTTTTATTGGAATAGTTCTTTTCGGTGGCGCTGTATTTATAACTATTTTTTTTGCCGAAGGATATCAGTATGACTTTCAGAAAAAAGATATTGTAAAAAAAGGTGTTATTTATTTTGAAGGCAGTTTTAAAGATGTTGAGGTTGTGATCGATGGACAACTGCAGAAAGCCCAAAATCCTTTTCACGGGGAAGTAAGGGTTTCGCCGGGTCCTCATGATATGGAAATCAGGAAAAAAGGTTGGAACACGTGGAAAAAATATATTATCGTTCCTGAAGATAAAGTGGTTAATTTCGCGCAGATATGGCTTTTGCCGCAGAATCTGGAGCAGTTCACGACTGCGATTCCGGAGGACAAGGTGTCCAATTTACAATCTTGGTCGGAACTCGGCATTTTTCTTGTAAATTCCAAATTGCATTTCGGTAAATATTATTTCTTAAAACCCGGCGGAAAATTTTGGGTTAAAGATTTGCCGATAAAATCCGCTTTTTCAAAATTAACGCCGTTATCGGAAGATAATTTTGTTGGAATCGCTTCAAAGAATAGATTTTTCACTTATGATGCTGAAGATGGAAAGGAGATTTTCGCGAAAAATATTTCAGCGGTTGATTTGAAGGTTGCAGGCGATAAAACACTTGTTTTGGACAAAGCGGGTAAGGTTTTTGATGTGACAGATGGAGCTTTAACGTCGAAATTATTTTTATCTTTACCGAGCATTGCCAATAGTTTTCTGCGAGTACAAAACATCGGTAATTATTTCGCATTTTTGATTTCTTTAAAAAACGAGAATATTTTTATTGTTGCAGGGGATAGCGGAGAAATTATATTCCAAGAAGGGGGAGTTGATGGTTCGTATATTGAAAAAGATAAGGCGTATTACACGAAAAATAAGCAATTGATTGTCTTTGATTTAAAAGAGAAAAAAGAGATTTCCAGGCGCGATATAAATACCGATGTAAAATGGCTTTCAAGAATCGGCGACAGTTTTAATTTCCTGTTTTTGACCAAAGATCGTAATTTATTGTATTGCGATGAAGATTTTGATAATTGTAATCACTTTGCGAAACTTGATTCGTTTTTTATAGAGGCATCGGAAAACCGCTCTGTCTTTATCGCGCGTATCAAGGATAAGTTTACATTGCTTGATTTTGCAGAGGAATCATTTTTTCCGCAGTTTCTGGAGGATTTAATTTCGTCGATCCTTTAAAGATTTTTTTCGTAAATTTTTGTAAAACGAAATCCGGATCGCCGCCTTTTTTATTGGTATATCTTATATAAATTGCGTAAGCCGAAGCGATTGCCGCGACCAGCGCAAGGATTTGCGGTACGCGTATAGATAAAATTTCAAATGTTTCGTCTCCCCTGAAAAATTCCTCAAAGAATTTTAGCACTGAAAAACCGAAAATTCCTATTTCAAAAATAAATCCCTGAAGCCTTCCGCGATTTCTTTTTAAGATTTGTATGGTGACCCACGCCAATATTAACGTATAAAGCGCCGCGTATAATTGGGTAGGATGAATCGGGGCGATATATTTCACGTTTGCGCTGTGGAATACCATGCCCCACGGAAGATTAGTCGTTGATCCGTAGTTTATGCCGTCTAGAAACGCACCCAGATTGCCCAAAACCATTCCGAGCAAGATGGATGGGGTCATGACATCAAGCAGTCGCAATGGCGATTCGTCTGCTTTGCGCGAGAAATACCATATGCTGATGAACCACGCCGCAATGGCTCCCCAAAATGAAAATCCTTTATCCCAGATTTCCAGCAATTTAAAAATGTTTCTAAAATGGAACTGGTAAAAAAACAAATCCCAATGCATAACAACAAATGTGATTCTTGAAACGGCCAGTGTCCAGAAAAAAATAGGGAAGCTGTGTTCCGTTAATACGTTTAATTGAATTCTGTTGCGTTTTGAAAGGTGTACGAATAAAAACGATGCCGCAACAAATCCCAAAGCTATAAAAAGCCATTTTGAAAAAATAGTGATGGGACCGAGTTCAAAAAGTATGGGATACATGGGGTGATTTTACATTAAGTTAATTACAATTAGAAGAAAAGCAAATATGCTGGCCGGATACAGCAAATACGCCGCGCTCCAATGGTTTTTCAGCCAAAAATTGCGGGCTTGGATCGTTCCATATGCTAAAAATAAAAATATTGTTATTCCTTTTAAAAATGTTGAATGGTAGAAATAGATGCTTTTAGGCAACGGTGGGGTCTGGAAAGATTTTATTGTGAAAAGATAAGAAGCCGCGTACGAAACAATATAAAAAGCCAAAATCCAGCCGATGGCAGAGGCGGTTGATTCCCAAAATGCGGATGAACGATTGGAGTCTGTTTGTGATTGTAATTTGCGCTCTTCGTATTCAATCACGCGAGATTTCAGTTTTAAGCGTTTTTTTTCCGCGAATAATGATTTTATGCTTGTCCACGCTTCGTTTCGTTCAAGTTTAGACTTCGCAAAAATAAAAATTCTTATATAAGACCATATATGTTTATTTGTAGCCTTAATTTCGTCTTTGGCTTTTTCCATTTCGGGATTTTTCGGTTTAGAAAGATTTAAGAGAAAGTTGATAATAGGTTTTAAAAACGGTTTTTCTTTTAATCCCTCCAGAATTTTTCCTATATTTATGTCTTTAGTTAGTGTTCCATGTTTTATATCGGAAAGCATTTCTTGCGTTTCCGCTTTAATACCGGCGCTTTCCTTGGCTTTTTGTTCTTCATGGATGAAAAGTTCCTGTCTTTGTATATGGGCGAGCATTTTTTCGCAAGTATTTTTTATGTGCTCCAAATTCGTAGAGTCCTTAATACGCATCAGTTGGTTTAAATACGCCTGAATAGCATCACGTTCTTCGGTTTTTAAATCTGCATTATATTGTTTTAAAAAAACCTCAATGCGTTGCATTGTATAATCCACTTTTTGTATCAATTCTTTGCGTTGATCCGCTCTTTTTATAAGTTCTTCATCTTCTTGATTTTTTTGCGTCTCTTTTGCGTAAAGTTTTTCGTATTCTTGTTGGATTTTTATAATTCCGGCTTTACGTAATTCTTCTTTTTCATCCGGAGTGGAGGATTGGGGAGCCAAAAAAATGACATTCAACTGATATTCATCAAAGAGTTTGGCAAAAGCTTTAACAATGTCTTCAGCCGTTATGGTTCCGGTTACCTTTTTGTTGATTTTATCTATGGCTTCAAATTCAAATACGGTTCTGCCTTCTTGAGGAGCGTGTTTTTCGTCGGCAGCTAAATTTAAGGAAATTACGGAAAGCCCCATTGAGTTCATTTTTTTCCGCGCGGATTGTTCATCCACAGCTTCTACTACTCCGGAAAGGGTTTTATTGTCTTTGTTTAGGGATGTGTAGTGGAAGGCCGGCATGCTGTCAGATGTTAAATGTCCCTGCAGAGGGGTCAATTGTTCTTCAGGGTCGCTTTTATAAAGTTTAAAAATAATGGATGCGGTCTGTGCGGACGTGACAAAAATTCCGGATGGAATTGGGAGCCGATCATAAACGGATGATCCCTTAATTCAGCGATTTCCACCAAATTCGCTTTTTCAAAAATTCCGGCCGGAATCCAACCGGCTTTTTCCAATTTTTCGCGGAAATCATTATTTACTTCATAGCGGTGGCGGTGACGTTCTTCTATCGCATTTTTGCCGTATGCGGCATGAGTTTTTGTCTTTGGCGTAAGCTTGCATGGATATACGCCGAGCCGCAGAGTTCCGCCTTTATCGGTTTGCCATGATTGATTCGGCAAAAAGTGAATTACATATTTTTTCGGGCTTAATTTATTTTGCTCATCAAATTCTTCGGAAGTGATTTCGGGGTCTTTAAATACGTGCCGCGCGAACTCAATTGTCATAATTTGCATGCCGAGACAGAGTCCGAGATAGGGAATTTTATTTTCTCTCGCGTATTTTGCGGCTAAAATTTTGCCTTCAATACCTCTAATCCCAAATCCTCCCGGAACCAAAATTCCATCAGCGGATTTTAATTGCTCCCAAGTTTTTTCGTCTTTTTCTTCCAATTTTTCAGCGCTGATCCAAATTAATTTGAGTTGATGTTCATTGTGGAAACATGCGATTTTCAGCGATTCAATTACGGAGAGATAAGCGTCGTCCAAGCCCGTATATTTTCCGACAAGCGCGATTTTGACTTCTTTGGTTGAATTTCGGATTTTATTAACAAGATCTTTCCAGTGTTTTAGATTAAGTTTTACTTTCCCCAAATTTAATTTTTCGGCGATCAATTCGGCGATCTTGTATTCTTCCAAAAGTAGCGGCACTTCATAAATTGAATTTGCCGTTACGGAAGGGATCACCGCGTTTTCTTGCACATCGCAGAAAAGCGCAATTTTTTTAATAAGTTCTTTGCTGATCGGATAATCGGCGCGACCGATAATTATATCCGGCTGAATTCCGATTGAGCGCAATTCGCGTACGGATGCTTGCGTCGGTTTTGTTTTTAATTCTTTACTGCCTTTTAGGTAGGGCAGGAGAGTCAAGTGCACAAAAAGCGTATTTTCGTGTCCGAGCTCCCAGCGAAGCTGACGGATAGCTTCCAAAAACGGCAAACCTTCAATGTCTCCGACTGTTCCGCCAATTTCAACAAGCACGATATTCGCTTTGGTTTTTTCTCCGAGTCCCGTAATTTTTTTCTTAATCGCATTTGTGATATGAGGAATAATTTGAATCGTCCCGCCAAGAAAATCTCCTCTGCGTTCTTTTGCAATAATTTCACTGTAAATTTTTCCTGTTGAAACACTGGATGATTCGGTTACTTTTTCATCTATAAAACGTTCGTAATGGCCTATATCAAGGTCTGTTTCAGCGCCGTCATCGGTGACAAAGACTTCGCCATGCTGGAACGGGCTCATTGTTCCCGGATCCACATTTTAATACGGATCCATTTTTTGAGGCACTACGGAAAACCCGCAGGATTTTAAAAGAGCGCCGATAGACGCTGTTGCAATTCCTTTGCCGAGAGACGAGCAGACCCCTCCTGTAACGAATATGTATTTTGTGTGCTGCATAATTAGTAATTACAGGAAACAGCGAAATAGGTCAAGAGAATTTTAAATGCAATAACTACATTCCTTGAACTATTTTTGCGGGTTCAAGTTCAAAAAAGACGGATCAACATGCATTATATTTTCCAAATGCGATTTGCCTTGTCCATTGATTTCTTTAAAATTAAAGACCAGCGGCCCGCCGACTTTTTGATAAACCAATTTATAGCTTATAATAAATACTCCGCCGGGTTTTAAAATCCTCAAGGCAAGACCGAATATTTTCGCCTCTATTTCCTGAAATTGTGGACATTCGGTGTTAAATCCAAAAAATAACGAAGGAGAAGGTGCCCTCTCATTATAACCGTCATCAAGTAGAGCATTAGCATTTGCAACATCTACCGAATTGGCTTGGATGCCAAGTTTTTGTGGGGCATTTACAGATGTAAGATCTACCTGTTTGAAATCCCACTCTTCGGCAGATTTCTCGCCGGTAGAATAATCGCATCTAGGATATCTTAAATCAACGCCCGTTACATTTACGCCAAGAAGATGCAATGCCCTGCATAGCCATGGTTCGAATTTTTCACCACCTTCAGGAGTTCCTTTGGGGTGAGCAGCTCCACATCCAAAATCCACGATTCTTAATTGTCGTAATCTATCAATATTAATATCATTATTATATAAGGTTTTAGTTGTATCATCGGGAATAATTCCTATGCATTCGGATAAACGATATAAGGATTCTGTCCCTAAATAGGAATTTTCGGGACCATATTTTGCTTTCATAGCATCGTCAATATCGCCGTAACCACGCACTTCGCCTGAAGTCGCAGGTGTTGAAATAAAATCAGCAACACAAGAATGTGGAATTGGTAGTGTAGGCACAAGCTGTAATACGCCATCTTTTATGGTAAAAATTTCAGGAATAATATCTCCTGTGCTCTTGGCGCAGGGTTCTTCAGATTTTGCGTTTCCTAATTGCAAATATTCTTCCATAATTTAAGAGTTTCTACTATAAAGTTATTTTTTAAATCTGTCAATCGTTTTGTCTTCATATCTGCAAAAATCCGTGCCGGCACGGATTTTGAAAGAATAGCCTCCTCAAGTGGGCAGATTATGTTAGCCCGAATCGATTCGGGTTTTGACAGATTATTCTTTTAACCTCTTATTTCTGCGCGCGCAGGAATAAGAGGAAGAACTCTATTTATGTCAAACGCGCTTTTTAATCGTTCAGCGCGCCAGTAATTCCAATGCAAACGGATCAATTCCCAATTGTCTCATGGCATCTGTTCGGTCACGATACAATAACATTTTTTTTCAACACAAGCGCCTTTTGTACCATAGTATTCCTTTAAAGAACATGATTTATCACACTCGGCATTTGTATTACACTTCACTTGAGGTGAAAGGTATGGAGTGTTGTCTTGTGGATGATTAGGATCTTCTTCACTACTCAAAAAACGACCACAAACTACTTCGCACTTATTAGCTATACATAGTGAACCATGTGGACAACTTGATTTGACTAAATACTGCATAGGTGTTTCACATTCATTATGAGTGTTGCAACTTGCGCCAATATTTTTACTTTGAGTAGTAACAGTATTTTTGTTGGGTTCCTTAGTACAGCTACTAATGAACACAGCTAAAATAAAAAAACAAATAATGGTTAAATTTTTCATACTAGCCCTGTTTTTTTACGTACTTCATCCAAAGTCACGCGTGCCAGCTTTTTCGCTTTTTTCGCACCTTCCTGCAAAACATCTTCAACAAAATCCGGTTTTTCTTCCAACTCCAACCGTTTTTCGCGCGCTAAACCGAAATATTTTAAGAGTTTTTCAAATAGTTGCGTTTTTAACTCGGCATATCCGATTCCGCCTTCCGTTAGTTTTTCCATAAGTTCGCGCGTTTCTTTTTCCTCCGCTATCAACGAATACAAAACAAACGGCAAACAAGTTTTCGGATCTTTGCATTCGGAAACGCCTTTTGAGTCGGTTTTAATTGAAAAAACCTGTTTTTTAAGCGCGTCAGCCGGCGCAAAAATTTCTATTACATTTCCATAGCTTTTGCTCATTTTTTGTCCGTCTGTTCCCGGCACAACCGCAACTTCTTTTTTAATCATCGGCTCTGGCAACTTAAAAGTTTCGCCATAAATATTATTAAAAGTAGTCGCAATATCCCGCGCAATTTCCACATGCTGTTTTTGATCCTGACCGACAGGCACAATATCGGATTGATAAATTAAAATATCAGCCGCCATTAAAACAGGATAAGTAAAAAGTCCGCTAGTTTCGCCTTTCTTTCCTTTTGCTTTTGCATCTTTCCAAGCATGAGCGCGTTCAAGAAGCCCCATAGGAGTCACGGTATTTAGAATCCAAGCCAACTCCGTAACTTCCGGCACATCGCTCTGTCGGAAAAAAGCAACACGAGCCGGATCCAATCCCAGCGCCAAATAATCCATAGCCAGTTCACGCGTTTTTGCGCGCAATTCATCTGCATTTCTCAAAGTCGTTAAAGCATGGTAATTGGCTATAAAATAATAGCAGTCGCCTTGATTCTGCATTTCTATATGTTGTCGCATCGCGCCGAGATAATTTCCCAAATGCGGATTTCCCGACGGCTGCATGCCGGATAAAATTCGTTTCATGGGAATAGAATATAGGATGTACTGAAAAGTCCCAAATTTTTGCGGTGATCTGTAAAAGTCTGCCCGGGCAGACTTTTAACCTGTAGGTTTGATTGAGATTTTCCTTGACATACATTTAAAAATGCTTAAAATGCCTGTGTTATTATAATTTAACTGCAAAAATATTTATGAAAACAGATTTACCAAGAGGGTTTGAACCGGAGGTATGTAATTCTGGCGATCATCCAATAGATGCGTCCCAGTTTTTATTACATAGTATTGATTTGCATTTAGAACATAGAGGCGTAGAAGAAAGACGGGGTGAATTTAGGAGAAGAGCCACTATGGTGGTTGGTCTTATTCTGGGGATAGGATCAGTATTGGGTACCAGAGCGTGTGAAGGGCAAAAACCGGATACTTCCGGTGCATTTGTTGAAACTTATGTTAATCCTGATGGGTGCGCCGCTTTGACAGATCAAGAACAAGCAGACTCTCCATACTGTGATTAATTAAACGGCGGCAAATTCAGCATTTTTCGCGCGGCTAATTCGTCTTCATAGAAATCTTCCATGCGGTTTTCTTGGAGATTTTTAAAAAGTTTGTGTTCGGACAAAAAAGTTTGAATTATCATTTCGCCGTTTTGAGTGAGGTGGCGGATGTGCGTTAGAATTTGAAAAACGCGTTCTGTTGCGCGGAAATCCGGCATATTAAGCAGGAAATCCGGCGTTAAGGCAATACTTAATTTTAGCCGCGGAAGATCCAGAGGTTTATCAATTATTTGAGTTGCGATTAAAATGTCCGCTTTATTTAAGGTTTTTTCGTCAAGTTTTCTTGCGGCTATTGTTTCTTGATCCAATCTTAAAACATGCGCTTTTGAAAATATTTTAGAAATTTCTTTTTCAATTTTTTCAGTGCCGGATCCGATGGATTTTAAATTTATGCTGTCGCATTTATAGCAATTGTCCGGTATCTCAATTTGAATTTTGCATTTGTGGCATTTGAGAAGATTTTCTTCATGCAAAGTCAAAATTCCGTTGCATTTTTCGCATTTAAAAACTTCTCCGCAGTCGGTGCAAAG
>ERZ1292633.5159-Hain-H41-02um-R1-5159-length-11862-cov-4_pt1 | contig 11862 bp, 12 predicted proteins | sample MGYA00564406_ERZ1292633 | MGnify/ENA primary metagenome ERZ1292633 (study PRJEB36523, sample SAMEA6512639) | groundwater metagenome | collected 2019-01-08 | study: AquaDiva: Metagenomics assemblies of 32 groundwater samples
ACCTGAGTTGATGCCGTTACCCATCGCTCTGGCTCACGCGCTTAGCAGTCGCATTGATGCCGCTCGTGAATCAGGTGAACTGCCATGGCTACGACCGGATGGCAAAGCCCAGGTTACAGTTCGCTACGAAGACGGCAAGCCAGTCGGCGTCGCCAAGTTAGTACTAGCGGTGGCTCATGACGAGCAGACCACGGCCGAACAGGTTAGAGCTGATGCTATCAAATCAATTGTTACTCCTGTTCTCGAGAAATATAATTTTGCTCTGCCGGCTGACGAAGACATTGTTATCAATGGCACTGGCTTGTGGCACATTCCTGGACCAGAAAGCGATGCCGGTCTGACCGGACGTAAGATCGTAGTCGATACCTACGGCGGTTATGCCCGTGTCGGCGGCGGCGCCTTCAGCGGCAAAGATCCCAGCAAGGTCGACCGCAGCGGTGCTTACGCGGCACGTTATATTGCCAAGAACATCGTCGCTGCTGGCCTGGCTACCAAGTGCGAAGTTGGTCTAGCCTATGTCATCGGTCAGCCAGAGCCTCTAATGCAGACCATCGACACCTTCGGCACTGGCACAGTCAGCGAAGAAGAGCTGCACGCCTTCAAGGACAAGCTAATCCACACTTCGGTTAAGGGCATAATCGATACTCTCGACCTGCGCCGACCGATTTACTCCCAAACTTCGGCTTACGGTCACTTCGGCAAGCCGGGCTTGCCCTGGGAACAGATTAAACAAATCTAGTTAGCAATATGTTGAGTGCGTTCATATTGAGCGCGTTCCGTTCATAATTACAATCCCATGACCATATTAAGGTCGCTAGCGAATCGCCATAAGATTTATAGGGATTCTATATGGAATCAATGGTAATCATATATGGTCGCCAGACTGCTAAACTTGAATTAGCGAAAGTATACGAAAAGTCGCATTTGGTGTGAAACTTTGCGAGGCTTGCATATTGCACCTGACAAGCGGTATCATTAGGTTTGTTAAACATAAGGACAAATATAATGCAAAAACTGAAAAAACTAGGTTTGCAAGCGGTTTTACTGTCAGTGACTCTGTTATTTGTAGCAGTTATTCCAGCCCACGCGATTCAGGACGCTAATAGTTCTGACACGTCCAGCGACCAGACTGCTAAGACCGAATCAACAACATCCGATACTGCAGCCAAGAAGAATATGTACAATGCTGAGCTGCGCAAAAAGGCTGAGGCCGAGCTAGCAGCCAAGCGCCAAAAGCATGAGGGCGCTAAGAGCAAAGAAGAACGCCACAAGCGCTGCGAGTCTCACAAGCAGGGTTTGACTACCAAGTTTAGCCGTATCAGCGCCAACAGCCAGAAGATTAAGGATCACATTGATAGTGTCTTTACTAAGGCACAGGCCTATCAGCAAGCCAAGAATCTTCACCCTGACAACTACGACGCCCTAGTTGCTACAGCTACCAATGCTCAAGCCGCTGCCGCTACTTCGATTACAACGCTCAAGAACCTGACGCCAACAATTGACTGCAACAATGAGTCGACTGCCTCTGATGTGGCTGCCTTCAAGATGGCGGCTGCGGACGCTCGCGATAAGCTCAAGGCCTATCGAACAGCCGTCAAGGATGTTCTCAAGGCACTCCAATCAGCCAGAAAATCCACCACCGAAGGGAGTAACCAATAATGAAAACTTCTCTCAACCAAAGCGGTAGTACCTTTGTGGCACTACTCCTGGGTCTGGTAGTGATAGTCGTTGTAGGCGTCGTTGGCTATCGAGTAGTCAACAATACCGATACAGGCACTGTTTCGTCGGGGCCTGTCAAGTCCAGCAGCAACAAAGCCGACGGCATCAACTCAGCGGCTGACATTAAGAAAGCCGACAGCTCCCTGGACAGCACTAGCATTGACAGCGATGTTGACCCAGCACAACTCGACAGCGACCTAAACTCATTGCTCTAGAAATTAGTTGTTAAACGGCGATAAGTCAAACAATCGCTGTGCAACATTGGCGAACTTTTCGTCTGGCTTACCCTTAAAAGCTAACTCCACAGTACCATCTTTCTTGCTAACCGAGTAACCGTCTGTCATTTTACCTTGTTCGTCACGTAAGCCCAGCTCTTCGATAAGTTTCTCGGTGTTCATATCGCCCGCTCCACCCATATCATGCATGACGACATCTACTGTTCCCTCTGTCGCAAAACCCGTACTTACCGTCCAGCCCGCCATAGCCAGCGACATCGTAAGTTCACTAAAATTAGTTGCATTCGGATCTATAGGAAAACCATCCACTCTTGGCTTGCCAAAATTAAACTCTGGAGACATAAAACCACAATAACATCTAAAAGCGTCAAGCACAAATCGAGGCCATAATTCTAATTTGAAGGAGTTTTAAGATTAGAAGAAGTCTAGATCTTTGAGCTCGTCCGGCAGGAAGCCCTCGGGGTGCTTGAAGCCGCTCTCCCACTTGGTGCCTTTGCCATAGCCGAGATCTTTCATAAGATTGGTCGGTGCATTGCGTAGTTGCAATGGCACTGGCAGGTCAGGGTGATCGCGCGCGGTCTGCTTGGCCTTGGACATGGCGTTAGTGACTTCACGCGACTTAGGCGCTTTGGCCATAACAGTGGCGCAGTGAAACAGATTATACTCAGCCTCAGGCAAGCCAATACGCTCAACAGCCAGGAAGGTCGAAACAGCCAGATTGAGCGCAGCTGGTGCAGCCATGCCGATATCCTCAGAGGCAAATATAACCATGCGCCGAGCTATGAACTTGGGATATTCGCCAGCTTGCAGCATTCGTGCCAGATAATACAGTGCCGCCGTGGCGTCCGAGCCGCGCATCGACTTGATGAAGGCGCTGATGACGTTGTAGTGATACTCGCCTTTCTTATCGTAGCCTGGCAAACGTGTTTGGGCGGCTGTCTCTACGACTTCTGGCGTAATGGTCTTGCTGCCGGCCAGCTGAACAGCTAGTTCGAGGTTGCCAAGGGCTACGCGGGCATCGCCGCCGGATAGTTCAGCTAGCAGATCAACCGACTTGGCTGGCAGGCGCTTAGCCGTTAACTTCTCAGTTTTGACAGCTTTCTTAATAATTGCGACGATTTCGTCCTTGGTCAGCGGCTCCAAAACCAAAACACGCGAGCGGCTAAGAAGAGGATTAATAACTTCGAAGCTAGGATTCTCAGTTGTGGCTCCGATCAAGATAATCGTGCCGTCCTCAACGTGAGGGAGGAAGGCGTCTTGCTGAGCCTTGTTGAAGCGGTGGATTTCGTCAACGAATAAAATCGTCTGCATGGCCAGTCGATTGTTCTGCTTGGCGCGTTCGATCACCTTGACAACGTCAGCTTTGCCAGAGGTGACAGCACTGATTTCGACGAACTCGGCACCAGTTTCGCGGGCGATAATCCGAGCTAGAGTAGTTTTGCCAGTACCCGGCGGGCCCCAGAGTATCAGGCTAGTCGGTTGGTTACTCGCAATAATCTCATGAATAATTTTGCCATTACCCACAAGATGCGTTTGCCCAACAACTTCATCTAATAATTCCGGTCGCTGCCGCTCCGCCAAAGGTCTGCTGTCCATACATTCATTGTAACCCACAGCAACAGATAAAAGGCGTTGACACCCAGCCCGTATCGTGCTAATGTAAAGGTATTGTTCTAAGTGAGTCTGAGTTAGTAAGTTAAGTTAGTTTACTCTGTTTCACCCAAGTGACAATCGAGTAACATTAATCTACTTAAACAAAGGGCTCATTTTTTTATGGCTTCATACAAATATTCAGTTTACAATTCGCGAAATAATCGTAGCCGTCGCCCATCAGGTGGTGGCAAGCGTCGCGGACAATATATCAACCCAGACCGCTTCGTAGCTGTCGCTAAGCCTTCGCAGGCTGTCGACTATGCTCCGCAGCACAGGTTCGATGACTTCGAGATCGACGAGCGTCTTAAGGCCAATCAACTTGCCAAGGGCTTCGAAGTGCCATCTCCTATCCAAGACCAGACTATTCCTCTGGGACTGCAGGGTCGCGATGTTATTGGTATCGCTAACACCGGTACTGGTAAGACAGCAGCTTTTGCTATTCCGTTGATTCACGGTCTTATGACGCGTCAGAACGCCAAGGCGCTGATCGTGGCTCCAACTCGTGAGCTCGCTCAGCAGATTGACGTCGAATGCCGCAGCATTGGTAAGGGCGGTGGCTTTACCGGCGCTATCCTAATTGGCGGCACCGGCATGGGTCCACAGCTCCGTGACCTACGTAGCAACCCCAGGATCGTTATTGGCACCCCAGGTCGTATCAAGGACCACATCGAACGCGGCACGCTTAAGCTTAGCCAGTTCAACATGGTAGTACTAGACGAAGTTGACCGCATGCTGGACATGGGTTTCGTTGACGACGTTACTTCTATTCTTAAAGAACTGGCACCAGAACGACAGTCATTCTTCTTCTCGGCCACCATGGATCCACGAGTACAGGGTCTGATCCGCAACTACTCCAACGAACCAGAAACCGTGTCTGTTAAAAGCGGTGAATCCAGCGATCACGTCAACCAAGACGTTGTACGCTTCAGCGGTACTCACGACAAGATGGACAAACTGCACGACATCCTGCTCAAGCAAGAAGTGTCCAAGGCAATCGTCTTTGACGAAACCCAACGCAGCGTCGAGAAGCTCAGCAACGAGCTAGTCGCTCGAGGTTTCTCAGCTGACGCTATCCACGGTGGTAAGAGCCAAGGTCAACGCCAACGTGCGCTTGATAGCTTCAAGGCTAGCAAGACCACCATCCTGGTTGCTACCGACGTAGCCGCCCGCGGTATTGACGTTGCCGACATTACACACGTCATTAACTTCAGCCAGCCGCAATCCTACCAAGACTACGTTCACCGTATCGGCCGTGCTGGCCGTGCTGGCCGTGTCGGACACGCTCTGACTTTTGTTAACCACTAGCAGGCCATCAGACTTGTTCAAGTTCAGGGAGACGTAGCCAAATCACGCCGCGTGGCGTAGATTCTCGGTGGAAGGCGGTAACTCTAGCGAGACAACACTCGCTTCGATAGGCACGTGAGCGTGATGTTGTCGCTGACGAACTGCTTCGACTACCGGCCTGACGCCGAACTCTCCTACAACACCCCGTAGTAAGCCATAACCAGCAAGGCTGTATATTCTAGCGGTTTCAATTCTTCTTTCGATCGGACTCATTTTGTATCCGTGTTTGTTATGGTGTGAACAATTCGAAGTGTAGGCTCACCTCTGTAGTGTGTCAATGTGAACTATATCACCTAATGATTGTTTGCCAGCCACTTGGCTGTTGTACAAACCACTTGCTTATGCTATAATTACAGATAAGAAAGCATGACGCTTGCTTAGAAAAGCGTCTTTTTTATTTCAGGAACAGCCCAGCAACAGCAGGAACGTAGGAACAGCAGGAACAACATGACCAAGGCCACTCAAGACCCGACCAAGATTCGTAACATTGCCATCATTGCTCACGTCGACCATGGCAAGACGACGTTGGTGGACGGCCTGCTTAAGCAGTCCCAGACCTTCCGCGACAACCAAGCCGAAATGAGCCAAGACCTCATCATGGACTCCGGTGACCAAGAGAAAGAACGAGGTATTACCATCACGGCTAAGATTACCGCCGTGCAGCATGACGACTACCGCATCAACATTATTGATACTCCCGGACACGCCGACTTTAGCGGTGAGGTCGAGCGCACACTCAACATGGCCGACGGCTGTATTCTGATCGTCGACGCCCAAGAAGGCCCAATGCCCCAGACTAAGTTCGTACTAGGCAAGGCGCTGGCCTCCGAGCTCAAGCCAATCGTCATTATCAACAAGATCGACAAGAATGCTTCGCGGGTTTTGGATGTCGAAGACGAGCTGGCTGATCTGTTCCTGGAGCTGGCCGTTCACGAAGACCAATTGCATTACCCTGTCTACTACGCCATCGGCCGCGAAGGTAAGTCATGGAACGAACTACCAGGTGACCCAGAGGCCAAGGCCGATCTCGAGCCAATCTTCCAAGCTATTATCGACAAAATTCCAGCTCCTAGCATTGAGCGCGACAAGCCTTTTCAAATGCTCATCACGGCTCTAGCTAGCGACACCTTCAAGGGCAAGTACGCCATCGGTCGAATCACCCGCGGCTCAGTCAAGAATGGTGACCAAGTCGCTTTATGCAAAAAAGACGGCACCATCACCCGCGCCAAAGTCGACAATGTCTTCATGAGTCACGGCGTCAGTAAGTTCGAGGTTGGCGAAGGCATTGCTGGTGACATCGTCCAGCTAACCGGCATCGCTGATGCCCAGATTGGCGAAACACTAGCCGACGTCGAACAGCCGGAAGCCCTACCGGTCATCGAAGTCGAAGCTCCAACTCTTCGTATCTATATTGGTCCTAACACTTCACCATTTAAGGGTCTAGAGGGTGAGTTCAGTACCTCTCGCCAGATCGCCGAACGCCTAGACAAAGAACTAGAAACCAACGTCGGCCTGCGGGTCGAAGCCGACGGTATCGGCTTCACTGTCGCCGGCCGCGGCGAACTCCACTTAGGAGTATTAATCGAGACAATGCGCCGCGAAGGCTACGAGTTCGAAGTCGGGCGCCCGCAAGTCGTCACCAAGGAAGAGAACGGCAAGACCGTCGAACCAGTCGAAGAAGTTATTATCGAAGTCCCAGCTGAACACGTCGGCACCGTCCAGATGGAACTAGGCCAGCGCCGCGCCACACTTATAGAACAATTCGCCAGCCCCAAAGGGGTCACCAAGCTGATCTACTCCATGCCAACCCGCGCCCTGCTCGGTATGCGTAACATCCTGCTGACTAACACCAAGGGCACCATCGTTATGAACTCTCTAGTTACAGGCTTCCAACCCCAAACTGCCGCCCTCCAACAACTCCGTAACGGCGTACTTATAGCATTCGAGACAGGCACGACCACGCCATACTCACTACAAACAGCAGAGGCAAGAGGCACAATCTACGTCGGCCCCGCCGAGAAGGTCTACGCCGGCCAAATAATCGGTCTCAATACAAGATCAGAAGATATGGAGATGAATGTCTGCAAGGCCAAGCACCTAACCAACATGCGAAGCTCAAGCAGCGATGGCGTAGTACAATTAACGCCCCCAACTATCTTCAGTCTCGAACAATGCCTCGACTTCATCGAAAACGATGAGCTACTAGAAGTCACACCTCAGAACTTGCGTCTTCGCAAGAAGGAACTGGATCCCAAGAAGCGCAAACGCTAGGATCACTTGCTTTGTTATAATTCAGCTATGTTAAGCCCTGAAGACGAAAAGCTCAAAAATTTAGCCAAGCAATGGGTTAAGGCCAATAGGCGTAAGTTGATTGCTAAGTTTTGCGACATGGATCAATATCCTAAAGCTTCACGTCCGATAACAATATTTATGGCTGGCACTCCTGGTGCAGGTAAGACTGAATTCTCCATCAGTCTGCTCGAGAGGTTTGACAGTGCGTTCGTACGTATTGATGCCGATGACATACGTGAAATGATGAGGGAGATTGGGTATAACGGTACGAACGCTGAAGTGTTTCAAGATGCAGCTAACAAAGCCGTAAATATTCTATTTGACTTCGCCAACAAAAAAGGTGGCCAGAATGTCTTGCTAGACGGCACATTTTCATATGGAAACTGGCGTGAAAACGTAGAGCGTTCAATTGCTCATGGGCGTACGGTGGAAATATATTATCTGTATCAAGATCCGATTGTTGCATGGGATTATGTCAAGAAGCGTGAGCAAGAACATGGTAGAGCTGTGCCTCTGGAGGCGTTTCTCAAATCGTACGAACTATCGGTTATAAATGTCCAAAGAGCCATCAAAGACTTCGGTGAAAATCTAACAGTCTACTTTGCCAAAAACGATTACACCAAGAATATTGAGTCTATTGCAGTCGACGTTGACGATATTGAAAAGTTATTGCCGACACGATACAATAGAGAGGAATTACAAGATTTACTCCATGCGCCAGAAGCTAATTAACCTACGAGCTAACCACGTTATCGGCAAGTACAAGACGTACTCCGAGTTCTCTCGTCATGCCTCGACTTCGGAGAAAAAAGCCGTACTTAGAAGTACCCTGCGCGAAGCTAATAAGCTACAAAGACACACTGCCGGCCTCAAGTAGCCCTATTAACAGTCGCTTTGTCGTGTAAACTTAAACAATATGACAGGCAGAACCCACGACCTAACAGCCATAACTGCCCTCGGCATAGTAGTGCTTGCACAACCAATCAGGACGGTAACTCTAGCCACGGCCATCGTAGCAGTATTCGCGAACCTAGTAGGTGGCGTAACGCCTGATATTGATCAGCCCACGGCGCCGCTGTGGCGAAACCTGCCGGCGGGAAAGTACTTCGGCCGAGTGTTCGGCCTCCTCAACGGTGGCCACAGGTTCTTGACGCACTCGCTAGTAGGGCTGGCGCTGTTCGGTTTTGCGGCCCATTGGTTTTTGGTGATTATAAGCCCAATCATGGCCAAGGTAGATATTGGTCTGGTGTGGTGGGCTTTCATGATTGGTATGGCTAGCCACCTCGTGATGGATACTCTGACTCGCGAAGGCGTGCCGTGGCTGTTGCCAGTGCCGTTCAAGTTCGGCTTTCCGCCAATCAAGAGTCTGCGAATAACCACTGGAAAGGTTGTGGAAAAGTTCGCTGTTTTTCCGATACTAATTATCTTCAATGCGCTGCTTTACTTCGGTAATTATGACAAAATCGTCAGCATATCGAGACACATCAATTAATTGTTGACACGATCATTAGGCAGGCGTAAAGTGAATCATAGTCACTGTGAGGTGATCAGCAATCGGAGCCTGAAATGGTCGAGATTGCGAGCAGAGAAGAGCCCCTCAAAAGGCTCTTTTTTGCTATAGCGGTCACGATACAGATAGCCATTCACACTATATCGATTGCAATATCGATTGTCATTCAGAGTAGAATAGACACATGAGCAAACCAAAGCGATTGACGGTGACGACGGATCAGGCCAAGCAAGTTATTGATATTACTGAGCAGGTTCAGCAGCTGGTTGATAAGGATGCCTCAGCTTGCGTCGTCTACGTGGCGCATACTACTTGTGCTATTACTACGGCTGATCTTGATCCGGGCACTGACCTTGATCTGCTGGATGCCGTCTGGGAGATGATTCCTAATCTGCAGTACCGACATCCCCACAATCCGGCACATGTACCAGCGCATTTGGCGACATCAATCATCGGTACCTCAGCCACCATTCCGGTAGAGAATGGTCAACTGATTCTCGGTACTTGGCAGCGTGTGATTCTGATTGATCTGGACGGGCCACAGCAACGCAATCTCGTCGTAACTAGCCTCTAGGCTGACAAGTAGCCCTGGCCGGTAAGAGGTCAACAGATTAGGCCGTGCTGCGCTGACGGTCGGTTTCGTCCTCAATTTCGTGGCCGATGATTTCTTCTATCAAATCTTCGATGGTTACAACGCCGATGATTTGATCATCGCGTTCGATCGGTATGAGGTGGCTGCGGGCACCGATGAATTTGCGAAACATAGTATCGAGTGCGGTCATGCTGCCGACTAGCTTAGTAGAGTGTAGCTTCAGCTCGGATACCTTATAAACATGCTCGTCGAAGTCGATGTCAACCAGATCTTTCATTAATAAAAGGCCATAGCATCGTGTCAACTTATCGTCGAAGATAGGAATCCGGCTGAAGCCTCTGTCCTTGAGCTCGTCGATTTTGGCGCCGGTTAGCTCGGTGTCCGGCGTTAACCAATAGGTGTGACGAATGTCGGTCATGATGTCGCGGACGCGCTTCTCGCTGAGCATTAAGGCGCCGCGCATGATTTCGACTTCGTCCTCGTCTAGCTCACTAGAGTCATTGGCCAAGTGCTCAGTTATTAACAGACCCAACTCATGCCGGCTCTGGAGCTTGTTGCGTTGAAGCGGGAATAGCCTATCAAGCAGTAACTGCAGGGGCTTACTAACGATATAGGTGATTACGATCATCACTCTGAGCAGGGGTGCGAACGTGCTAGTCCAGCCCAAGGGGTTCTTAGCGAAGAGGGCTTGCGGCATAACTTCACCGAAGACAACAATCAATAGTGTAGCGACCAAGCCAGCTAACCAGCCATCTAAGCGCTGATCAAGCACTAGTGATGTCGCAGAAACCGCCGCTACATTGGTAAACAATATACTACCCAACGTCAGGTGTACATTGAGTCGCAGGGGCAACATGCGCTTGGCGGCGCGATTGCCCAACTTAGCCTTGCGGCGCAGATCGCCGGGATCGAGCGACATCAGGGCTATATTCAGCCCTGAGCAAACAGCCGAAGCCAGTATTAACAAAAAGACTTCTATAATGATTAAATTTGTGTCGCCGCCGGCATGCATTCAGGCTTATTGTAACGAATAACGCTGCTGCTTAGCAACCTAGTGTGGAGGCTCACATGTCTGAACCTGGACACCTAGGTGAACTAACGCATTCGAATCAAGGGACTATAATAGTAAAGATGAATAGAATACTAGATAAGTTCTGGCACCGAACCCTCAAGCAGCCTTACCACCTGAAGCGCACTGTTGACACTGGCCAAGGCGCACCCGTGGTTCTCCTACATGGTATCGGCCGATCCGGCCGCGTCTGGCAGCGTGTGGTCGAAGGTTTTGCCGGGCAGCCGTATAGATTGGTGGCTTTCGATCTGCTTGGCTTCGGCGAGTCGCCCAAGCCGCACTGGCCTAGCTACAACGTTGATGATCACGCCGCCGCTGTCATCAATAGTATAGAAAAGCTGGGCCTCAACCAGCCTGTCGTATTGGTTGGTCACTCTATGGGCAGCTTGGTTTCGGTCAGGGTGGCGCGCACCAGACCAGATCTCGTCAAGCATCTTGTGCTATACGAAATGCCGCTGTACGATGGTTTGCCCGAGAAGAAACGCTATCAACTTAGGCTTGATCTGTACCGCAAATTTTACGAAAAGATAATTAGCTACAACCCGACCTTCGACGACAAGAAAACCATGCGCTTGATTGAACGTTTTGGCCGCAAGGTGATTGGCTTCGAGGTGACGCCGGAAACTTGGCAGCCTTTTATCAAGAGTCTGGACAATACCATCATTAAGCAAGCCATCGCCCAGGACATTCAGGCGATTGATGTGCCGATGGATGTTATTTATGGCACCTTCGATATGTTTGTGATTCGCGGTGACTTGCAGCAGACCTTTGGCACTGACAGCGATCACATTACAGCGCACAATATTAGAGCCACCCATGTCATATCAGTCAAGGCTAGCCGCTTCTTAGTAGAAAGAATTCAGGCAGCTGTGCTAGGATAGCAGGATGCTACGCTACTTCGGCTTTTCTGGATTTATAACACTTGCCGCTATATTTGTCGCTCTATTTGCGCTTGGCGTATCAGCGGCCATGACCACTATTGTGCTGATTGCCATCGAGATCGCCTTCAGCTTTGACAATGCCATTATTAACGCCAAGGTGCTGGAGCGACTGTCCAAGTTTTGGCAGCAACTCTTCTTGACTGTTGGTATGATTGTGGCGATTGTCGGTATGCGCTTCGTCTTCCCAATCCTAATTGTTATGGTGACAGCGAATTTGCCGTGGGGGCAGGTAATTGACGATGCCTTGCATCATCCGGAGGTTTATGGTGAACATCTGGCAGAGGCTCATGCCTCGATCGCGGCCTTCGGCGGTAGTTTCTTGCTGACTCTGACTCTATACTTCTTCTTCGATCATGATCGTCTAGTGCTGTGGCTGACTAAGCTGGAGCGGCGGATGCAGCATATCGGCGGCGGAATCTGGCTGCCGCCGCTGTTGGTGGCCATGGTAGTCGGATTGATCGCCCTCTTCGCCGGTGAAGAATCGATCGAGGTGCTGCGGGCCGGCA
>ERZ1292633.5160-Hain-H41-02um-R1-5160-length-11860-cov-5_pt1 | contig 11860 bp, 7 predicted proteins | sample MGYA00564406_ERZ1292633 | MGnify/ENA primary metagenome ERZ1292633 (study PRJEB36523, sample SAMEA6512639) | groundwater metagenome | collected 2019-01-08 | study: AquaDiva: Metagenomics assemblies of 32 groundwater samples
CCCCTCGAATCCACTAATGGTGAGAATGGAGTCAACTTCGGTGATCTGTTGGTCATACAAAAATTTCCCCAGCTCAAAAAGAGGGCCAGCCGCTTTCCCCCATCGTCCGCCGTAGGTAACTGCTATCCCCTCTCGAAAAACCGGGAGGGTGTAGAGCGGAAGCGACTTGAGGCTGTAGTTGACGAGAAAATGGGTGAGCTCGTGGTAGTGCGGAAATGTTGAGGAAATAATGTCGTCCGACGCAAGGTCATATGTTCCCTGCACCTGAAAGCCAACTATCAGCTTGACGATCGAATCGCTCGCGACATAGAAGTAGTCGATCTTCTTCAATTCAAGCAGGCTACGTCCCTCGGCGCCGATATGAAGAGAGTCCACCATGCGGTCGACAAAGTTATCGGCTTCGGACAGAGCGGCCGGATGAAGGTACCCCTTGGACTCACTGGCAAAATGAACGCGGAAATATTTACTGGAAATAGTCTTGTAGTCGCGGCAATAATAGTCCTGAGGATAGATGAACCAATAGTACCCGCCATCCATGCGGACATAATAATCGTGTCGAACCTCCTGCGAGTTTACTACCTGAGAATACTCAAGGCGCATATAGTCGGAGGGAGTGAGTCGCTCGGACATTCGCGCCGGAGGCTGGAGAAAATTGCGCATCACCGCGAGATTACGAACAACTGGAGACCCACAGTCGGCTTTAAGCGGAATGCCGGTATACTCTATGCCAAACCGATTGGCGCGCTCCTGCGAGGCCTCGTCCCAGAGATAGGCGGCCGACTCGTAGTTGCCGCCGACAAGGAAATCGAAATACTTCGTGAGCAATTCAATTTCTGCCGCTGCGCGGCATGGACGAGAGAGACCGACAACGGCAAGGACAATAAACAAAATGCTTAGGACAAAACTGGATTTGCGAACCACCGTAACTCCTTATGTCTGCTCCATACGCCCGGGATGGTGAATGGCTGGCCCAATATATTCCTTTTACACCGCCGCTGTACAGAGGAACCAGAAAAAAAGAACCCCGCCAGTAGCGGGGCTCATTATGACTAATCAGCCACTCCTTAGAAGCCGAAGCCCACTGAGAATCGCTGAACCGAGCCGAGGCGACCGAAGTCCTGCCAGGCGTAGTCCACCATCAGTTTGGTAGCATCGGATATTTTTGTCGAGAGGCCGCCGCCGAATGACAGCCCTTCTTCCTGATAGTTAAACTTCTGTCCCGCCCTGAGAAAGAACTGCTCATTATAGTCGAACTCAACGCCAAGACTCATCTGTTGATAGTTGTCATTGGGATGACGCACGTCACCAGCGAGGGTAAAGTTTGATTTCTGCCCGACCGGGACAACATATGACATTCCCATGCGGAACATCATCGGCAGATCATATGGCGTCGTCTTCAACTGAGCGCCGACCGCCGCGTTCGATCCGGTTCCGCCGAGACCGTCATAGTTGACGTCAAGGTCAGAGCCTTTGAAAGACATGTCGGTGCCCATATTCGAAATGCTCATACCAAGTTTGAGCGAGCGGAATCCGGTCTCAAGCTGAGTGCCAAAATCGAAAGCTACACTCGAAGACTTGAGATTGGCGATTCTCTCGCCGACATATTTCACGGTCGTACCGAATGCGAACTTGTTCGTTAGTTGACGGGCGAAGCTCAGTCCGAGAGCATAGGAGGAAGCGGAATAGAAATCCCCTGTCCCTGTCTGCTCTTCGAATGTCGTGATTTCGACATCTCCCATTGACAGAATCGTCGCTGAGACGCCAAATACGCCAACGTCCTCGAAATTGCGAGCATACCCGAAATAGTTAAGGCCTACATCGAGAAACCAGTCGACGCTGGTGAAACTAACGGTGGAGGCTTCCACGCTGGCAAGTCCCGCCGGATTCCAGTACATGGCATAGGCGTCGTTGGTGGTGGCCACTCCGGCTTCCCCCATCGCCTGATAGCGCGATCCAACGCCAATTTTCAGAAACTGGGCGCCTGCTGAACCGACTTTGCTGAAGTCGGCTGACGCTGGCACAGCCAGCGCGAGCACTACAAAAACTGTGAGTAACTTCTTCATTGTCGGCCTCCTCTATTTCACCACCGCAAATCGGCCCATGTGGGTGCCGAACGGCGAATCGACGTGGTAGACATACATCCCCGATGCAATCTGCTGACGGTCGACAGACTGAAGGTTCCACCGCTCCGTTCCAGTTCCATCGGTGTGATTCAGAGTTTTCACCAAATCACCGGCGAGAGTATAGATGCGGACGGTGCACTTTTCCGGAAGATTCTGGAATTCAAGAACAGATTGACCCTCCCCTGTCTCCACGCTCGGTGAGTATTGGGCGAAGTAGGGATTCGGTACCACCTTAACGTTCTTTAGATCAGTCTTAGCCGCCGCGGGATTGACGCCGTCGACTTTAAATGTGAAGACATCCGAAGGGCTGTTCATCGGCGCGCCGGTCAACGTAAAGACATCACCGACCACGGGAGCAAATGAGCTCGCGTCCAGCCTGAACATCCAGCTATAGTATTCTGGGAACGCACTGGGGGTCACCGATGTCGTTCCGTTGTAAGGAAAGTTCACCACCACAATTTGGTTATTTGATTCCCATGTACCGTTTTCATCACCATCGTAAACTGCCATCGACACTCGTTGGTTGGTAGTGGTGTTCCATAATTCAAGGGGAACCCAGTACGGGGTATCACTCGAATAGAAACCATCGAGTACATGGGTGGCGCGGGTTGAGTCGCCAGTATATCGTAGCTCGTATGTCGAGCGGAAATGGGCGTCGCCCCAGACATCGTTGTTGTCACCTGTAAAAACCGGAATTGATGGTCCATACCAGGTCCTGACGCTCAAGGTAGTATCAGCGCCGCCGAATCCGGTTTGAATGGCGCCGCGCGGCTCCCGCTCGCCATTGGTAACGACCACACGCATTCCGTCGACAACCGGCCAGAGATTAGGGTCGCCATCGGTTTTTGTTTGATGGCTAAGAATTGTATCGCCGCTTATAACATCGATAAGATGCCAATATGTCTCATCCGGTTGGTCTTCAAAGACAACCTTGTATTCTGCTCCGGTGAGTCGATTTTTATCGAAAACCTCCGGAAACACTCCGCCATCTGAGGCAATTTCTGAACCCGTATAGGTGTGTGTCACTGTTGACGACGCCTCATAATGACCGGCTGGCTGTGATGTCGGTCGCGATTTGACGACGTTCGGAGAATACCCGGCAAGGCCAAAACCCGACTGTAGCGGGTCGACGCCTACTGTAGTATCCCCTTTATCGAAAGCGACGAGACAATACCAATAGTCGACGCCATTTGACAGGCCGGTGTCAACATAGGTATGGGGAATTGGTTCACCGGGAGTGCTTACCATCGCCTTAAGGATTGGGTCGTAGTCGAGCTTCAGGCAGTTGTTACCAGTGGTGTCAAATGGCCGTCCCCACGTCTTGCCTTGATTTTCGCTTCGATACAGCTTATAGCCCACAAAGTCGTTCTGACCAGAGAGCGGATCAATGCCGACCTCAGAAGTATCTGTCCATGACAGATAGTTTTTACGATTGCCTGCGCGGGCTGTCAGCATCGGGGTGCTCGGCGGCTGAGGTCCGACATAGAAATTGTTATAGAGTTCCTGTGCGAGGGCCGCATTTGCCCGAAACTCCTGTTCGGTTTGTCCCGCCACCAGCGCGAATACCACGCGCACTGTCGATCCGGCCGTCAGATTGATACCCCTCACACACTGGACATAGAACTGGTCAGTGGGTGGAAGGGATTGGTCAAACTGATTCGTCGTCATGAAAGCATACTTGCCCTCATCGGTCGCAGGAAGGAATGACCAGTCATCGGTTCGAAAAGACGTCATACCGATATTCAAGGGCGTCTCGAGAAGTTTAGTGCCCATAAACCCAGTTGGCACATCCTGGCCCCATCCCGGATCCGTGCCAACAATGTCATAGGTCCAGGCGAGATTTTCGGTCGAATCAAATCCAACCAGATCCATCAGGCGGCCATTCTCACCGCTTCCATCCGGGCCACCCACGTCGAAGTCGGCGTAGATACCCATGGCAAAATCGGTGTAATTGTTGCCCGAGTTGTTGGTAATGTCGAGCTGAACGAATATGAAATTTTCGTTATAGCAATAGTTCCAGGAATAGACCGACTGAGTCACATCAACGCCCAGCACCGAAGATCCGAGGGCATTGTCCCGGAATCGATAGTGAGAATCCTGAAGTGAGGTCGGTCCGCCCGGCCTGTACGCCGATGCGAGTGAATTGTAAGGGCGGTTGTAGACAAACTCGGCCGAATCGGCGTCCCATACTCGCCATCCCTGGGCCGGAGTGCCATCAGCTGTGCCGACGGTGTCGGATGGATTGTAATTATAGTAGCGAGTGCTGTCGCTGGAAAGATAAATGCGATATTCATCTGTGCCATCGAACGGCATCGGTACCGCTTCGAAGTCTTCATAGGAGTCAGCCACGAGGGTATCGTTCGAAACAGTCGTTGCGCCCATCCAGTAGAGCAGTTCGGCCAGATAACTGTTGCCGGAACCGCGCGGCCATTCGCCGGAGGGGCGGCCATAGTATTCATAGCCGCCGATATAACCCCAGTTATCAATAGTGGTGGCGAGATTCCCTTTGTTGTGGACGACCTGATCAACGGTGGCTGGATTCACCGACAACTGAATATTCGGGTTCGTCGAACGAGGTTTTTTGTCGGCCAACGGCGACCGGGATTCAGCCCGGTCGGCGCCAAACGCCAGCAATAGAGCCAGCGCTATTGCAATATGTGTGTTGTGTTTCTTCATCGTATTAACTCTCCGGCTTAGAATGTGAACTCTAACCCGGTTCTTATAGTCCGGGGGGGGGCAAAGTTTTGGGGATCGTGATCATAGAGCTTGTCGAAGCGGTCAAGCTCGGCCTGATTCGTGGCGAATCCACCGCCCGGCCTCGCACCATCGTTGGTCGCCAGACCGGTACGGGTGTAGACGGCAATGACATTCTTGCGGTTTAACAAATTGTCAACCTGTATAAAGAAGCTCATTGCGGTTCCACTGAAAAAGGCTATCCCTTTTTCGAATCCCATGTCGACGTCAAAGGTGGCGGGGAATCGACCCTCGTTACGCTCGCCAAGGCGATTGCCGCGTGAGTCGGTTCTGGTATAGGGCATTCCTGAACCATATTGGCCAATCAGAGTGAGCCTCCAGTCCGTTGGCATCTTGACGCCAAACAACCTCTGATCCCAATTGCGCGGCGCGATATAGGTCATCGCTGCCGTGGCCGTGTGGCGCTGATCAAAGTCGAGTGGATACTCGGTTACCGGCGCTACGGAATCGTTAATTGAATTCAAGTACGTATAGTATGGCTCGGTGGCATACGACGAATTGCCCGTTGCGATCAGGTAGCCGTAGGCAATAGATGCCGTGAAATTGCCATCGCCTTTCAGTTTTTCAACCGCAATGTCAAAGCCTTTTGCTGATCCGTAATCGCCGTTGTCATACACCGTAATCCTGTTGCCGGCGACGGCGCCGCCGTCACGAGTGGTGACAAGGTCTCGAATGTCCTTGAAGAAGGCCGTGACATCGAGGCGGAGGTCTTCACCGATGACGTGGTCGAGACCAAGCTCGTACATGACGTCTTCTTCAGGCTTTAGGAACGGATTGCCAACGAGGGGCAGACCCGTGGAATAGTCGGCGTTGAGATTTGTGTATAAGTAAGGGAACCGAGGCATTTGATAATAGAATCCATAGTTAAAATGCATAACCGACTTTTCAGATATCGGGAAGGAAATACCGAGGCGCGGTGACCAGACATCGGTCGCGGCGGATCGTTGAGACCCTCGATACATGAACTCATCGTTGCGGTGATCATATCGAATGCCCGCATTGATGATGATGTTGGCGTATTCCATTTTGTTGTGAACAAAACCGGACGTATAGAGCGGACTGCTCTTATAGATTTCGCCGTAGGGCTGAGAGTTATAGAATTGTTTGTCATCCCATTCGATGACGTAGTCTTTGAACTCGGCGCCAATCTTAAACTGATTGTTGCGATTGGTTTGACTCGTTATGCTGAATGAACCGGTGTTGTACCACTGGGCGCGGCGAACATATCTGGGAAGAAAATTGTCGCCAATTGCGAATCCAACCGACTGCCGGGGATCAGAAGGGTCCAGTCCCTTGCTATAATTGTCGTCATCGATGGTCCCGTTGTAAGTTCCGTTTGACTCCTCAGAGTATCCGGGCCACTGGTCCCAATATGTATCGAACAGCTTATCAGGAGCAATCTTGGTGTAGGTGTAGAAACGACCGGCATTGGCGCTCAACACCGTTCGTTCGTTCGGAGCGAAATTGGCTGACAATCCTGCTACATACGCTTTCTTTTCAAATCTCGGAAGTCCATCCAGATTCAAATCGTAGGAGAGACCGTTCTGGTCGCGATGCGTGAACGTCCGACCATCATTCTGCCAATAGGTATAGTGGCTCTTCAGCTTGAGGGTTGGTAAAGGCTGGGCGGCCAACTTTAACACTCCGAACTTTGACACATTCCAATTCTGCGGTAAGTATGTGGGGTCCTTGCGGTACTCTCCCGCGACATAGAATGTCGCAAACCGGGGATTGGAAGGATTGATTGGGCCTGAGGCTGACCCAAACATCGATCGATAGGCGTTGGTCTGGAGGGATTTCCATTCCCCTTTTTCAACGTCATAGGGGTGAGTCGCCCCTTGAAATACCTTTAGGTTACCTTTGTATCGGTCACTGCCTTCGGGGGTCACGGCGTTTAAGACCGCCGATAACGCGCCACCATATTCGGCGGTATAGCCTCCCGAGGAAAGCGACAGCTCTGAAAGAGCGTCAGGGGCAATGAATATCCCGGCTTCATCGACAAAAAGGTCCTGCACCAGGAAGTCGTCATAATAGTAAGTGGTCTGACCGGCACGCCCGCCGCGAACATGGATATTGGCGTTGTTGTCCGTCACCACTCCGGGGTAGTTGTTCAGCACGGCCGCTACCGACTGGCTGTTCGGAAGAGATCTCAGCTTGTCGGATGTAAAGATCGTTTTTGATTCGGTCAAGTCGGCCTGAATCAAGGGATCCTTGGCCTGAACCACGATCGTCCCTGCCACTTCTACTGGCGCTACATTCAACTCGAATGAAACGGGGGTCGTGAGGTCTACCAATACCCGCACATTGGCGCGGGTCTCACTTTCATACCCGACGGTAGTGACGACAATATCGAACTTGCCGCTGGGAATGTTGATGATGAAGAATTCACCTTCCTCGTCCGTCTTGGTGCCAAGATTCGTGCCATCGACACGAACGGTAGCACCAATGATCGGCTCGCCTGTCGTGGCGTCTGTTACCGATCCAGCAATTTTACCCGTGACGCCGGCACTGGCGGTCATCGCTCCCACGAGGACCAGTGTCGCGAGGAGGCTCACGAGTATGAAGGAATGCTTGTGGTTCACCGTACGTACTCCTTATAAAAGGTCGTTCATATTGCTATGTCGTCATGAATGTCGCACCCAATGGCGGCATCCGCGTTGTTTACCATTTTGGAAGGCACACACAGGTGCTCGTCTTCAACTATCGACAGACCGGAGAAAAACTTTACAAGGTCTTGACGGCATTATTTTCAATTTTTGGATGGGGCAGTTGCGAGTTTGTTCAGAAAACATGAAAAGTGACCGATACTGTCGTTGATACGCAAACTGCCCGGAACATTACATCGCGGTTGAGGAACAATGGCAGTAGACGGACAAAAGGGAAACGGTAAACAATTGTTGGCGCAAAGGATTTCGGTGACGAGACGCGTTAGCCTCTTGATGCTCCTTGCGCTCGCTCTCGTGTGCCCCTCGTTACAGGCGCAGAGCGACAGCGTGCGCATTGTCACGCTTGCGAGTGACACCGTCATGTCGACGTCGCGTGTTATTCAGGGTATCAAGGGGACACTGGCAAAACAGCATTCCGCACTTTCATGGAGACATTTTGTCATTCCGGCCGGAGACCAAACCGGAGCCTCAATCGTTGACTCTATTCAATCTATCAAACCGGAAGTCATCGTCACCATTGGTACTGCCACGACCACCCTTGCCAAGGCGAAATTCCCAAACACTCCAATTGTATTTGCGGCCGTGCTTTATCCGGACATGTCCGGATTCGTAAAATCACTCGGCAAGCCCGGCGGAAATATCACCGGCGCTTCGCTCAACATCCCCCTCGAAACCCAGTTCTCCTATTTCAAGAAAATTGTCCCCCATCTCAAACGGGTCGGCGTACTCTACACGCAATCAACGAAGCGGCTTATCGACGAGGCTCGAGTAGTTACCGCAGGAATGGGACTGACCCTGGTTGCTATCCCGGTCAATGAAAACAAGGATCTGCCAGTAGCCCTTGATTCTATTATGAACTCCTGTCAGGGATTCTGGTCAATTGCCGATCCAGAGCTTTTCAATCCAAAGTCTACCAAATTTATCCTGATGACAACCCTTCGCAAGGGACTCCCTGTTATGGGGTTCTCGCGAAACGTGGTTGAATCGGGCGCTCTGTTTGCACTCGACTTTGATTTCAAGGCGGTAGGGAAGCAGGCTGGAGCCATAGTTGATTCGATACTACGCGGCGCTCGCCCCGATGCGATTTCAGTATCAACGGTTGATGTCATCTGGTTTCATTACAACGAAAAGACCGCCAAGCTGATTCAGATCGCCATGCCAGAGGAACTTGTGACTGTGGCTAAGGAGGTGTACCGATGAGTCTCGGAAGCATCCTCCATTTGAACAGTCTGAGGGTCAAATTTGTAGTTCCACTCTCTCTGCTTATCATGGCCTCGGTATTCGTTCTGAGCACCTATCTGATTCGCCGCCAGGCTGACGGCTTCGTGCGGGAGCTTGAAACAAGCGGCCAGACGATGATCCGACTCGTAGCGACCCATGCCGAAAGTGGCGTGCTCTTTGAGTCCAGTTATGAACTGCAAATACTTCTGCAGGAATTGTCAATGTTCCACGAACTCCGCTATGCCGGAATCAGCAACATCGAGGGCAAAATCTTAGCCGAAACGGGCCATACCTTCAAAGTCAGCGATGCCGAGATTCGGTCGACAGAACCATCGGTTGATTCGGCATCGGGGGCCATAATAAGCCACGTAAAGGATTCCGTTGGCGACGAATTCATTCGGCTCGAATACCCGGTTATTTCACGTATTGAAACGCTCGACCGTGAAAAACTGGGAATAACCGGCGAAATCGATTCCACGCTGTCACGCCAATCAGTCACCGAAGAGATCGGTAAAGTCGTTCTTATCCTCTCACTCACCGGAGTCGACCAGTCGATAGAATCGGCCCGAACCGCGACCCTCATCCTCGCCGCTCTTGTGCTCTTGATTGCGATTGTAGTGCTGGCGGTCTTCGTGCGCGTTGTTACAAACCCGGTGAGACATCTCGTCGATGTCACCGACAAGGTCAGCCAGGGAGACCTTAGTCAACAGGTAAAAATCACACAAACCGACGAAATTGGCCATTTGGGAGAAACCTTTAATAAGATGATCGATTCATTGCGGGATTCGCGTGACAAGATTGAGGAATACAATCGTACCCTTGAAATGCGCATCGCCGATCGCACCACCGAGCTTCGTGAAGCCCAGAGCCAGTTGATCCAGTCGGAAAAAATGAGTGCGATTGGTCAGCTTGCGGCAGGAGTCGCGCATGAACTTAACAATCCACTTGGAGGCATACTTGGCTATGCCCAGTTCGCTCTGGAAAAAATCCGCAAGCACCTTGGGGATCAAGCCCCGTCCAAGGAAATGGAATCGTACATTCGATACCTTACCGATATCGAGACACAGGCCCGCCGGTGCAAGAATATCGTTCAAAACCTTTTGCGCTTCTCACGCGCCTCAAAAACGGCCGATTTCGAACCAGTCGAGCTGAACAGGGTTGTTGACGACACCCGGATCTTCATTGAGCATCAGCTCTCTATGCACCAGATAGATCTCGAGCTGTCGCTCGACTCGTCGATCCCGGCCATTCAGGGAAATGCCGGTCAGTTGCAACAGGTGCTGACCAATCTCATAATCAATGCCATGCACGCTTCCAATCCGGGGACCTCAATCAAGGTATTTACCCGCCAGAGCCGCGCCCTTGGAGAGTTCGGAGGAACGGTCGAAATGCTCGTGGTCGACCAGGGCAGTGGCATCCCTACCGAACATCTCAAGAAGATTTTTGAACCATTTTTCACAACCAAAGAAGTTGGAAAAGGTACCGGCCTCGGCCTATCTGTAAGCTATGGCATCATTAAGGAGCACGGCGGCGAAATTAAGGTTGACTCAATACCCGGTAAAGGCACAACCTTCACCATAATCCTGCCGGTTCAGAAAGCCGCGGCGGATTCCGATACAACTATTACAGGTATTCGCAGACCGGAAAGCGTGGCAAAAAGTTAGCATGTCGACAGCCTCTGACCAGCACTCCATTCTTGTCGTTGATGATGAAGACATCATCAGAGAGTTTCTCTTTGAGGTTCTTCACGAATCATATACCGTTTCCACCGCCGTTGACGGCCAGGACGCAATTGACAAGATCAAGACCGGCCGGTATGACCTCATCATCACCGACCTAAAAATGCCAAAAATTTCCGGTGAAGAGCTTGTCCGTTTTGTAAGACAACATGAACCCTCCTCCAAAGTAATCGTCATCTCCGGATATTCCACCCTCTTTTCCGTCAGCCAGAGCGTAGACTGCGGCGCGAATGCCTTTCTATCGAAACCATTCAGCATCAAGCAACTGATGCAGACCGTCACGTCGGTCTTATCAGGTTCGGAAACCAGCGATGGCCAGCATACTAATAATTGATGATTCGGAAATCATCCGAAGTCTTCTCACAGATTATTTAAGCGAAAAAGGACATCGTGTTGATCATGCCGTCAATGGCGCCGACGGCGTTGAGCGGGCACTTGCCAAAGACTATCACCTCGTCTTCTGTGACATACATATGCCCAAGAAAAACGGCTATGAAACCTATAAAGCCGTGCGCGCTCAGAAACCCTGGCTACCGTTTATCATGACCGACTCGTTGCCCGATTACCTTGCCGAAGCCGCCACACAGCACGGCGCGTCGGCCTGTTTGACAAAGCCGTTCGACCTCGATCAGGTCAGCGCTCTTCTCGACACGCTTTTACGCCCGGAACATCAGCCATGAGCGGAGAGTCCCGAAAACATCGCATCCTTGCCGTTGACGACGAACAGATCGTTTTATCGCTGGTGCGCGATGCTCTTGAGGATGATCATCTCGAAGTTCGTGCCGTCTCCCAGGCCGCTGACGCAATTTCACTTATTCAAGCCGAAACGTTTGACCTTCTCATCACCGATATTCGTATGCCCGGTATGGACGGCATTGAACTCGCGAACAGGGCTCGTACCCACAATCCCGATATTGGTATCATTTTCATGACCGGCTACGCCAATCTTGATTCTGCCAAGGATGCCATCAAGCAGGGAGCGTTCGACTATATCATGAAACCATTTGAACTGACCGAAATCCGCCAGTCGGTACAAAAGGCTGTTGAGAAGTTAAAACGTGACGCCGCAGGCAAAAACTCCGGACACCAGCTTGAAAGTCTGACCGATTTCGGCCACATGCTCCACACCGTCTCTGATCCCACATCGCTTGTCACGGTGTCGCTTAATTTCGCTATGATGCAATGTAAAGCCAAGACCGGTGCGGTCCTTTTTGGTTCGCACAGCGAGAATCCGGCTCAGATGGTGTACATGTCTGGCAACCGAACGCAAGTGCTGTCTTGTGCGAACAAGAGTTCTGCCGACTTGGTCGCGTCTCTGGCCTCCCTGAATATGCCTGAGCTTCATCTCTGCCAATCA
>ERZ1292633.859-Hain-H41-02um-R1-859-length-33895-cov-7_pt2 | contig 11859 bp, 6 predicted proteins | sample MGYA00564406_ERZ1292633 | MGnify/ENA primary metagenome ERZ1292633 (study PRJEB36523, sample SAMEA6512639) | groundwater metagenome | collected 2019-01-08 | study: AquaDiva: Metagenomics assemblies of 32 groundwater samples
TGGCCTCCGCGACCGCCGCCGCGGCCAGGGCCGACGCCTGCGCCTCGCGTGCCGCCAGCTCGTCCTCGCGCTGTTTCGCGTCCGCAATACGGTGGGCCATAGCCAAATTGACGACGGCTTCCTTTTCGCGCAGTGCCTTGTCCATTTCGTCTTGGCGTTGGTTTGCAGCGGCCTGCGCTTCTTCCAGCCGGCGGAGGCTTTCCGCGTGAGCAGCTTCCTTGGCGACCGTTTCTAACAAAACGCGGTCCAGTTCCCGTTCTCTGTCCACTATTTCCTGCTGGCGTCGCTCCATGCATTCTTGTTCTTCTTTCAGCCGAGCTTCGTGTGCCAGGAGGCGTTGCTGCGCTGCTTCGGCATCACTGGATTTAGCATCGCGTGCCTCTTGTAGTTGCTTTCTCAGTTCGTTCAATTCTTCCTGCTTTCGTCTCAACTCGGCAGCTCGGGGATCTTCCGTGATGATCGCCTTGTTAGCGATGCGTCTTGCCCGAGTTGCATACTTCAGGGTGCTATCGCTTTGCGACCGGTACGTTTCGCTTGGACATAGAGTGGCGATCATGGTGGTGCGGCTGTTGCCACCGAATGAATCTTTGAGTAGCTTTGTTAACGCGCTGTCTCGGTACGGTGGGCGGTGGTTGACGGGGTTCGATGAGGCAAGCGCTTCAATGACTAGCCCTAATGTGAAAAGGCTTTTGTTGATCGCTTGTGCTTCTTTGAGTCTGTCCCCGGACGCACCGGTCTCGTTGACTCGTTCACTGCCGGCGAGATCGACCAGTTTTATCGCGAGACACCGCGACTTGGCCCGCATCGGGGGTGTGTCTCTGCTGGCATCCAGCAGGGCGACGTGAATCGTCTCTTCGAGTTCCAGAATGAAGAGCGCATGGCTGCGCGACGACTCTCGATTCATTCGAGTCTGGGCCACTTGACGGTTGGCGTTTCCGTCAAGCAGCACTTTCATGACGTCTTGGCAGCTCCGAACCCGGATTTTTCGCTGTCCGACTGCAACGAACCTATTGCCGTCCTCTCGCAATGCGACGGGGGCTTCGCCGTTACGGGACAATAAGTCGGAAATACGATCTTGATACACCTCTAAGAAATAGGCGTCGGCAGTCCACGTTGAGGATGTTGTTCCAGGAATGGGGTTCGTTGGATCAAGAAACGGATCTCGGCTGTCTGCCTCCTTTTCGCCCTTGGCGTTCAAATCGGGACCGTTGGTTGCATCCATCGTGAGCCGGTTCCGGTTCCAGATCGATTGAAGCCGCTGTCGGGTGGCTTCGTCAGGTTCAAGCGATAAACGTGGAAACAATTCCGAGCAAAATCGTGGGATGATCCCAGCATGCTCCGAAGGCTGACCGCATGAGTAGGTGCCGTCAGGACCAAACATGGTGTAGCTTTTTCCGCTGCTCGTCTGGCCGTACGCCAGCAATGTGACGTTGAACCCTTCCAGCGCGTGGTTCAATAGCGGTCGACCCACAACGTCGAAAACTTGGCTTTGATCGACCGAATCCTGGTTGTCGATGGTTCGCTGTCCGTCGATACTCCAGAGTGCGTGATCACAAACATAGCCGTTTTGACCTCTTCCATTGACATCAGGAGTTGCTGAAGCGGTAGGCGCTGCTTCGGGGGTCAGAAAGACGCTTCGTGCACTGACGTTCATTTGAACTGCTACTTTCATACCTGCATCTTTTTCGTCTTTGCTCAATGGACGGACACGAATGGCGACTTTTACGGCGTCGTTCGTAGCCGCCGATTGTCGACTTCGAGCAGCTGACGTCGCGGTTGACACGCCAGAACTGTTCACGTTGTCGTCCTCACACACGGAAGTCAACTTGACGTCGGCCAGAGAGGGGCGAGATGCCATGAATTGTGATAACAAGACCTTTATCGGAACGCATGCCAAGCAAGGTAAACGATAACGGTACACATTCCCCGACACGGCAGGATACTTGTCATGTCCTTTTCTACCACATGCCACGAACCATTTCATCCGAATCGCGATTTGGAACCCAGCTGGTGCCGATCACGCAGCGTCCGACAGTGCGGCCCGCTCGTTGCAGTGCTGCCATGTGAGTCGAAACTTCCCCTTCCCGCGAACGGGTAACCACCCCCGCTAAGGGCAATGTCGCGACGCAAACGAGCCGGTGCGGATCGGTAAGAACCACAGCTGGAGGGTATTGTGACGTGGTTGCCGACGACGAAGATGCATTCGCTGGACGAGCGTTGAAAAGACTCACCGTGACTCGTGAGTTTTCCAACACAGCGGTTTGTTGTGTGAGTGAACAAAGCTGCATCAGCGGCATGCCGCTCGAGTTGGCGACGAACTCTATAATGCAACGTCGTTGTTCACCAGCGCCCAAAAACGTTACTGTCGGTGCCGCTGTCCCACCGCCCCGCTTCGATATGGTGAGTGCCCCAAGCGGATCGTAGACAGCACCCGCTTTGGTTATCGGACAAGTCGCGAGAAGCAACGGCTGCGAGCAAATTCTGGCTGTTCCATCGCTGTGGTAGTCGGCATCCTTTCCGGATGGATCGCTGAAAATCTTTTGCAAGCTCGCTCGCATGTGACCATGACTAAGCAGTAGCCGATTGCACAGTATTTCCAATCGGATCGTCTCAATGCGCAATAAGGGTAGCGGCTCGAGCTGCGCTTCAAAAATAGACAACGGCGGACGAGCACATTGCGCTCGGAAAACTCCGGAAACGGGGAGAAACACCGACGCCGCGCATGCTTCGTCACATTGATACGACGCATTCGTTAGTCCTGCTGACTCGAACGGTGTGATGTAGCCATCCGCCTCCTCTTCCGCTTCCTCCACGTTCGATACTCCTTTCAAGACAGACCCTTGAACATTGCTTCTCGTAAGAATGCGACTAAAATAGCCCGGGCCTCGTTGCCCGAATCCCGTTGGGCCGAACGATATAGGAGGTTCGTCGAACAGCCCGCACAAGCCCTCTTGGGACATTACTCTCGTCAACGGGTCGAATCGTTCGACTGCTTCGGTATAGTTGTGAGAACCCAATGCGTCCATTACATTGACGTCAGTGGTCGCTCCGAGCAATGGGGAGCCCAATGTTCCGAAAACAAACACATGATCAAATCGACTCACAAAATCGGGCGCCAAAAATGCTCCATTTTCGATGGTTGACTGGCCATCCATCGCGGAAGATCCGGTGACTTGTACTTCAGGGGGTAGCGGGGGCGAATCTACCCCACATGTTGCTCCGACATAGATTTCTCGAAGAATGTACTGCAGCTGATCATCTTTTTCTCTCATTTCATTTCCACTTGCCGCATCGATCGGTATTGCGCCATTGGAAGCAGCTAATGTGGTGCCCATCTCGTCAACTTCGATACTGTCATCTGGCCGGTTTTCGTCGGAATCACTTTGTGTTCCAGCTGAAAATTCCGCCCACTCCGGTAGGGACACATTAACAAACGCAAATGACGTGTCTAAAATATGAACGGACACAGCTGCCGCGCCGTGACCGTCCGAAGTAATACGTACTTGAGACCCCTCAACGTTGCTGATGATAGGGAGCAGAATTTTGCGGCACCAAACCGTCACGATGGTCGCTTCACCGATGGAAGTCGACGCGACAAGAGACATGGCACCCATGACTGTAGAAAAGGCTCTGACCCGTTGACGGTTGCTGCTACTAGGAGGATCCGCTGTCGGAGTGGTGGGACCCGGCTGCGCCGATACATTCTCGTTTAACGCACGTGTCATCAACTCGTTCCACTCATCCGGATACCGCTGACCACGTGCACGTTGGACTCCAACAACGATCACATCACAATGGTTACCTTTAGGCAGCCATTTGCGCATATCTGCGACGCTGGGAATCGGTTGGTGGTCGCCAAGGTGATGAACACCGCACCAAATTGTAAGCGGTTGCGACGGCATCCGGGATACGCGTGACTGGGCTCGACCCGTTAGCTTTTTGAACGCGTCTCGTCCGTCTTCATCCACATACTCCACCTGCACAGCATGTGGGCCGGTGGCGTCGATTGAGGTGACACTGCAGTGGAGATAGGCATGGAAGTCCGACCAACGAACGTTCGCTGTTGAGCCGAGCGTGTTCGAACATGATGCGATTCCCGGTCTCATCATGTTGCACAATTCTACGAAACGTTGACGGAGATGAGCAGACTCAAATAGAAGCTCGTGACTTTTCTCCGTATTCAAGAATTTCAATCGTAGCCGAATTGATGACTGGTTGTCTTTTTCTACAAGTATCAAGTCGGCCGCTGCGAACGACTGAGTGATAGACTTGCCGTCGATATTGTGAAACATCCCGTCCAACACGTGAACTCGCCAAACGCGTTTGAGCTTGCGACCGTTCGCAGCCGACAAAACAATCCCTGGCACAACCTTAACGACTCGAAAAGATGCAATCAAGTATGTGTGTCGTGGGACATTGACAACGAGCAACTGCCACTCGTCCGTGGATTCCTTGGGCACCCCGCCGCATGCCGTTGTCAGGGTCATCGGCGATGGCACCACGCAACTCGTGGACATTGCAGCTTGATCAGACGCTGGTAACGGTCGTTGGTCTGTGAAATCTGTTTGCGTTTCTGAAGACTGCGTTCGGCCACGGTTCGCTGTTCGTTCAGCCGGAGGTTCCCGAAGCGATACCGCCTTCGAATGCCGGGCATCTGTCAATTCTCCTCGCAGTCGGTCGACCTCAGCCTTCAGGTCCAGAAATTCCTGCTGGTCGCCTCGCAGTGTAGTTGAAGTTTCAGGCTCGGACAGAACACCATTGCCGTCGATGATGTCAAGATCGTCACAAGCAGGTGCAGTGGATACAGTTTCCATGGCCCATGGTGCGACGCTTACGTATGTGGCATCTAGGCCGGCCGGCATCACCCGAAGCACACTGGCATGCAAAATAACAATAGATATCCCGTCGTCGTGTTCCTCCCATTCGGTCACATTTGGACATCCGGTGGTATGACCAAGCAATTCCTCATCGTCGACGCGGCTAGATGGCTTCACAATGGACACTTGAAGACTTTGAAGTTCTGATTGCAGCTTCGCATCTAGCGAGACATTGCGCACGATCTTTGCTTGCAGAGGAAGTAGACTGGCTTGCAGCTCCGCTTGCTTCGCGTGAAGCGGCTGCAAGCGAATCATCACGTCGGAACAATTCAGTTGCGCCACAACCCATTCGTACAGGGGACCTGCTGCCTTGGACGCTCGACGTGCTGAAGCAAGAGAAAAATCTGGATCATCCAAGTGATTGCGCCGGATGTGTTGGACGATATCTGGCTTCACGGTGCCTTCGGGAAAGTCGCGAACTAGTGCGATGAAAGTGTCTCGCTTCACAAACGCCTTAATCACGTCCCAGTCACTACCTGGTGGCGAATCTAGCACTGATATCACCATTTCCAACACACGCTTCACCGTCGCAGGGGGCGTCACGTAGGATCTCAACTCTCGCAGAGCTTCCGTGCTTATTGTTAACACGGCCTGCCGAGCCGATTGAAGGGCGGGAAGCACAACGTCAAGTTCCCGTTGGACGGCAGCTTTTTGTTGTTCCACATCAGAAACACGTTTTTGCATTTCCAACGCAAGTTGCAAATTTTCCTCGCGCAATGAGTGTAAGTCTTGAGTTTTTTTCTTCTGCATAGACACCAAGCTGCGGTTGGACGCCGTTGTTTCGTCGTCCCGATTGCCGTCGACGCTTTTTCGTTGAAACGGGTGCAACAAAATGGACCTGGTTGCAGACGAAAGTTGCGTGGCGCGGCCAACGGCCCAACGCCAGACTGGGCTAAATCGACCTTCGGCCCCGGTGTCAACCTCGGACAAATATTCATAAACCACGACATCCCCGCGTGAAACGGGGACAAGCATCCGGCAAATTCTGTCTTGATCAATTCACAACAATTTCTGATAGAAGTCGACCTCATTGGCAGAAGGGTGATTGGTGTTAATAATGCGTCTAGTGTTTTCCTTGCAGCGCGCCGATCAACTGGGGATTATGTGACTTCCTCGCGAGACTAACGGGAGTTTGACCGGATCGATTTTTGGACTTTGGATCACAACCACAAAAAAGGAGTTGTCGACACATCACCACTTGCTGACCACTCACCGCATCGTGCAAGGGTGTATTTCCCTCCCTGTTGATATACTGATCCATCGATTTCATCAGTCCGGCATTGAAGAAAAAACGCAGGACGAGGGAATGACCTGACCTGGCGGCGTAATGAAGACATGTGTCGCCGTTGAAATCTTCGACACCGCAAATATCGTTCACTCCGTAGCTACTGCTCAGCATCCGTTTCACCGGCTCGGCGTAGGTTGCGATAATCGCGTCGTGGTCCATGTCGGACTGCAGGTCGGTCAACAACGCAAACAATCTCTTTTCATCCGCTTCCTTGATGGCGACGCACATTGAATTGGCAACATCGTGGCGGAACGTTTGCGAATGGTCCACAGTTGCGGACATTGTGAAAAAGGAAACTTCGGACGACAATTTCATTTCATACTGCCGGTGGTCTGACCAGAGGGTGAGGCAAGGATGGCGAATCACGAAGTGTACACGAAAATTTCACGAAACCCAGACGAGCGTGTTTTCTCGAACCTTCACGTTGAAGGAAGGTAAGTCCAACGATCCGAAGAGGTGCTCCGCAGAACGATAAACATGCGGGCGACGCAGCAAACTGTTGACTTCGCCGCTCGGTGGAGAACCGAAAAGTTTTGTCCGCGTAAAGTACCCGAATTGTGGTGCTCGAAATCGATCCACCGGGGCCACGAACTCTGGGGACTTAGAAGGACGCGGTTGATGTTGAGTGGCTGAGTTGAGGTCGTGACAACATTCACGGTTGTCCGCCGGTGGGTTTGATGGGAGCAAACCTTTCAAGCGTTGTAGCTGAATCCAGGCTGGAGGCGCAAATTGTGGCCGCGAGACGTTCTGGTCCGCTGAGTACGTCGCACACTCTTTTCTCACTCTAGCAGCGGATGCCACCCGATAAGCCGCACCTCGTAACACCGATGCAGGCGGAGGAAATCGATTTCGAGCTTCCGGCGATATTGCAGATTGAGGACGAGACAGTGGCGCGTTGCTGAGACGTGATCCAGAAACCTCGGACAATCGTCGGCACAAGTCATGCCGCAGTTGTGGAGAACCCACTCGCAAACAAGAAGAAAGGGCCAGATCTGTGTCGTTTCCCAGACATGGCGATCGACAAGGCTCCAGCGCATCTCGCTGCTCCCCGCTGCCAAATGCATAGACGCATTCTTTGGCTCTCATATGAGGGGTTGCCCTTTTTTGAGACGGTGCGACCACACGGTTTTTTTCCCCCCCAAGTAAAGCCAGTCATTTTCCCATCGCATACTCCTACATAGTCTCCTGCAGAATACTATCTGCACTACCGTGTACTACCTGCAACAGTAAACTCCTGCAATGCAATCAACCCCAGAATTATCACACAATTCCCCATCACGTCTTGTTGAAAGTATTGAAAGTTTGCAGTAAATTGTTGAAGGAGTGATCTTCGCCACTAGGGTTGTTACTGGAAAAAATATTGGGCTGTGTTGTCGCCGGACGTGGGAGCAAGTCATTCGGCAAGGACTCGTACGCTGCCACGGCTTCATCGTACGCTTCGGCGTGCGTCGTGGGGCACGGCAGTGTCTGAGCAACATCTTCCTTGTACATTTCGTTGATTGAAATCTGTGGCACGTCACGCAAAGAATGTTCGGCAGCGCGTTCACTGACGTGCTTCGTAGCTCTGCGCTCGTCGTCGGCGACACCCAAAAGCAATTTGGCTCTGCAAAGATAATCGTCAAGCTTCGGTTCAATCGCTTGCTGCAATACTGCAATGTCTTTGAGGGCCAAGTCACCAGGTTTCGCAGACCAACACTCGCGGGACCGATCGTGGACAGCGTGAAGAATGAGTTCCACGGCTCGCACGTAGTGAAGTGCCGCGGCTGCGGGGTCGCCGCTTTGGCATTCAAGCCGCCGTGCTGCATCAACATGAAAGGACGCTTCATCCACTAAAACGTGGGAAGCCATCTGTCGCGACCGACAATTTAAATTTACCACTTTTCAATTGCGACTTTCTTCACGCTCCATTGACAACGGGCCGAGCTCCCTGACCACGGGGTATGTGCATAGAGATGAATCAAGTTTGTACTGCGCACACAATTCATCAAAAATCACAATCCGTTCCGATCTTCTTTTCGTTCGTCATCCATTATTTCTACCAATCAAAGGTCACGACAAAAGTACAAGTGCGGTTCGGCCTTCAGGGCGTTGCAGATTGAATCAACATTGAAACCCACGTTTGCGGGGTGATGATTCACAAACACCTTCATTTTTTCAAGCGCGATCGTCAAACGCACATGAGTTTTTGTCGCGTAGAAGGTTCGAAAAGCAAGAGGATCAGTTGCACCAGTGTGAAAATTTGCGAATGCTTTCATGAAAAATCTTGTGCCTGGCATGCTTCCAACCTCCAGTTTCACGTCATCGACCAGGGAATGCAGTAATGGCACGGTGTCAACGCGAGGCGACGTGTCCAACCTGGTGTCGGTCTTGCCGATTGTGTCGTTTCGTGCTTGGACAACAGCGGCGCTGCTTAAATTCAACAAAGGGACACATTCGCGTTGCGGCAGTGTCGATGTCGAATTTGCCACAGGGGCTCGAGGAATCGGGACAGGACTTGCGTGGTCAATAGAGCTGCGTAGCTCGTTTGAGCCTTGCCTGGGCGTCAAGGGGAAGTTTCCGCTCCGTCGTGGAGAATTAATTGGTGTGGCCGGTGGTTCAGACTCACGTAGAGTAAACAAATCCATTGAACGATTTCCAATTCGCGTAAAACGCCAGGTGTCTTCCACATCCTTCGAGCTCAGGCAGTGGCGCAACGGAATAGCACGTTCCTTTCCTTCAGGTATAACCCACAGAAGTCCCTGCATGGTCCCCGCGACGTGGAAAACACGCCCGGCCTCAGGGCCCTTTCCGCAACGCAACGAATCACCATGTCGAAAGCCAAATGCAGCGCAACTTGATTCGCTGATGTCGATCTTGACGCGACCGCCAGCGATCCAAAAATTGCGCGTCTTCGCCGGCGACGACCTTGCGGCCGACGAGCGATCGGGTAACGCCGGTTCCGTCACAACCTGTTTCTGGGGTGTCACTGTTGCCACACCAACAATCGTCAGGCCGTGCTTTTCGGCCAACTCGTTTGCGTTTGCGGCGTTTCGAAGCAACGTAACTTTGGAGTCACCATCGAAATGGACGTGGAGAGTGCCATTTCCGACGCCAACGACAGTGCAAATTTTGCCGCTGAATTCACCCTTTGTTGCCGTACGACGATCGCCATGACGCAAACCAAACTTTGACATCGCTTCGCTTCCGAATTCAACAACTGTTTTTCCGAATGGAATGATGCATTCTGCAGATTTCGGTTTTTTTTCGTCGACTCGATAGGGCAACATTGACGACACAATTCGCGGTGTCGTCGGTTGACGAGGCGAAGAAAGACCAGTTCGCCCTTTGTCGTACACACGATACAGCGTCAAGAAGGAAGATTCGGTAGTCGCGTTTTCAAGCGGAAAGGCATCTCGAGGGCTCTGAATCTTCGCGACCCATAAACAACCGAACATTGCCCCGACGACAATGACGTCGGCCGTCTCGGAATGCACATAAATCACCATAGCTTCCCCGGGTCTCACGCCAAATTTTTCAGAAACTTCCGATGCATCCGACAGCAAAGAGACGCGCATTCCGAGTGGATTCGTGTTTTGGGCATTGAATCGTTTTTGCACATCCGGACTCGTTGACAGTTCGGGCGAATAGAGATCTAACAAATCGGAATAATTTTTTGCTCCTTTCAATGGAAAGACGGAGTTGTCGTTTTCGTCGAAGACCCAAAGTTCGTCGGACAACACCCCTGCAACGATCAACGAATGCGTTGGATCGGCAGCTGCGGGACCTGGTCGCTTGACGACTATGCGGTCGCCGTGGGTGACCGTGAACGCATCGGCGATTCCTTGAGTTTGCATCGTGTAAGTCTGACCGAACAAGCCGCGAAAACGAACAGTCCTTGTCGGCACATCGTAACCGTCGAAAATCATCACTCGGCTATTTCGACCAAGCGATGCCATCTTTTTTTGGGGGGGATGAAGAGAAGCGTGTACTTGAAAGGAAATCCAAAAACTCCAGAATATTCAATGGTTACTTGTGGAGACTTGAAACCGGTCCGATCAAAAAGCTGCCAATCAAGGGTAGGAAGAGAAGATTATTGTGTCTAGAATCTACGAGGAGTACATGTTCATTCACTTCGTGGCCTTCCGTTTTCTGTAGGCGTCAAGTAAACTTCGCTGATACGCGGCAGCAGCGTCTGAGCCGAATTCCTGTGAAATGGAAGTTCGATCAAGTTGCGATTTTGTCACTTTTTCATACTCTGTCTGTCGGAACGACGTTTCGACACTCACACTCGAACTCGATGTTCCGGATGCCCTCGTCCGGAAACGAGCTAGTTCTTCATCTCGATAGTCGCGTCCCATCAAAATTCCAGAATTAGATTGTTCAACGTCGCGTTGCATTTCGTTGACGAGGTCGGAAGCAGACTTTCGACTCGCTGCATCCAATGAGTAAGGTGCGGACCGATGGTCATGCACCTTTGTCTTTGGTTGAGACCAGGCCATTGCTTCAGTCGTGGTTTTCGATACTGGTACCATTTGTTGGCATTCTCTCAAAGAAAATTGTACGCTTGTGTTGGCTGGATCCAAACGCAGAGCATTTTCATATGCTTCGATCGCCTCTCCCCACCGCTCCAACTTGAACAGCGCATCGCCACGCCGCGAGTATCCCTTGAACCAGCTTGGTTTCAACTCGATTGCCTTTTCGGCATCTCTCAAAGCCATTGACCTTGTGTCCAGGCCCATTTGTTTTCCGCCTTGAAGATAGGCTGCCGACCGATTGCTGTACAGCGCCGAGTTTCGCGGATCCTTATCGATTGCACGGCTGTACATGCGAACGGCTTTTCGAAAATCACCCACTTCAAAAGCTTGATTGCCAATGCATTTGATATCTTCAGCTGATGCATCGGCTGGAATATCTTCGACGTGTGGAGACGGTTTCAATCCTTTCAGGGACTTGACTGCTGGCGGAAACTCGCCATCATCGTCATCTTTCTGAATTCGGTGCTGAACAAATGCCTTTGCGGCAGCGAAGCTGGTTCCAGGGGCCTTGGACGGTTGCTCGACGTTTTCTTTTGTGTCGACGCGACCGACTTTATCGGGATTCGCCAAAAGATGCTGCTCGATCCCCAAGGACTTCAAAAATTCTGCGCGAGCATCCGAAGGAGTGGCGCGATTCGAATCCAAATTGCGCTGCGCATTCAAAGGGGCATGCGTATCCTCGCGAATCGGCCGGTCACGACTTGGGCGGCACGAAGGATCCTGAATATCGTCAGAAGTCAGTCCCAATTGCTTCAAAAAATCCGCACGACTTGTGCTCATTTCGCGTTTTTTTTTAAAAAGGAACTCGTGTGGGGCAAATTCAATCAAATTCAAACAAACAAATTCAAACACACTTCACTGGTTTCCCTTTCTCGATGTCCGCTCTCGACCGTAGGCTTTGCTGAGGCCGTTGGTTTCTTGGGGATCATGGGTTTGCCTGCAAGCGCCGGCACTGCTGGCTTCACCACATGGGCAGGCACCGACGGCTTGGCGGACTGAGCGGGCGTGGATTGCGTTACAGCAGGCCCCGGTCTGTCCAGGCTTGGGGGCGGGTAGCGAGCGCGACGGCTGGCGCGGGTGTCTAACTCGCGAGTGTCTCATTCAAACAGTTCTCTCATTCCCCCTCAGTTCTCTCATTCCCCCTTTTCCTTCTCTCCGTTATCGGCCCTTCCGGGCCTAC
>ERZ1292633.5161-Hain-H41-02um-R1-5161-length-11857-cov-5_pt1 | contig 11857 bp, 10 predicted proteins | sample MGYA00564406_ERZ1292633 | MGnify/ENA primary metagenome ERZ1292633 (study PRJEB36523, sample SAMEA6512639) | groundwater metagenome | collected 2019-01-08 | study: AquaDiva: Metagenomics assemblies of 32 groundwater samples
CAAGAAACGCATTTTGGTGATTGACGAGGCTTGGTGGCTGATGCAACACGAAGATTCGGCCAAGTTTATTTTCGCGCTCGTAAAACGCTGTCGCAAATATTTCTTGGGGGTCACCACCATCACTCAAGACGTCAACGATTTTTTGGGCTCGCAGTATGGTCAGGCCATCGTCAACAACTCGCAGATGCAGATTTTAATGAAGCAATCGCCGGCGGCAGTAGATCTGATTCAGAAAACTTTTAACTTAACCGATGGTGAGAAGTTTTTATTGTTGGAGTCGGGCGTTGGGGAAGGGATTTTCTTTGCCGGCAAAAATCACGCCGCTATCAAGGTAGTCGCTTCCTACACCGAAGATCAGATCATCACCACCGATCCGCACCAGTTGTTGGAAATTGAAGCCGCCAAGAAAGAATTTGATGCCGCCTTGGCCGTCAGTGAGGGGCAAAAAAAGTAAAAATTTATGCAAATTTCCAATCGCGCTAAATTGATTTTTTCCGGGGTGTTAGTGTTGATCGCGGTCGTTCTTATTTTGTTCTGGCCGCGGTCTGGACAAAAACCAGCAGCCACGCCCACGACCAATCAAGGTAATGAGCAGGTGGGGAGCAATAGTCAGCCGAGCGAGCCGGTCACGCCGCCTGAACCGCTGACCGTCGAAGAAAAGCAAGTCGCCAGCGCTGAAACCGTAGCCAAGATTTTTGTGGAGCGTTTTGGCAGTTACTCGAGCGAGGCTGAAGCGCAAAATTTGGAAGATATTTTACCGTTGACGACCGCGTCGTATCGCGCCACGCTGGAAACCCAAATCGCTAAATTGCAGGCGGCGGGAGCGGCGGCTGAATATTACGGCGTCAGCACGCGGTTTATTTCATCGACTAAGGTGTTCATGCAAGGAGACGCGGCCACGTTTGACATTGTGACTCAACGCGAAGAGGCTACTGGATCGGTCAGCAACACCTCGGTGAAATATCAAACGCTACGGTTAGAAATGACCTTCACCGAGGAACAGTGGTTGGTTGATTCGGCGGTTTGGAAGTAACAACGAGCTGAACGAACGAAGTGTTTCCCGCAGGCAAATTCAGCCTGTTTGAGCGTACGATCACGTCGCTCGCGAGCGACGTGAGAGAAGCGAGTTCTGCAATTGGCCGAAGGGGAATACGAGTAAGGATCAGCGAGTTAAGGATGTATTATTATGAACTTCCTGATCGACGCTCTCCTTCCCGAATTCTGTGTCAGATGCAAAACGGAGGGGAGCGTTTTTTGTTTGTCGTGCCAAGCGGCTTGGTGGCCGGATCCGGATTTGACCAAGCACAAAGGAGTGATTGATCAGCACTTTTCTCTTGGATCGTATCGCGACGTTGTCTTGCAAAAGCTCCTCGGACTTTGGAAGTTTCATTCGGTCAAACATGCCAAGGAGGCACTGCTTAAGATTGTCGAGCAAACAGTAGGGGATTACGCCGCGGCTTTGCCCAATGTCGACGCCGTGACGTTTGTGCCCCTGCATCGACGCAAAAAGAACGAGCGGGGGTTTGATCAGGCGGAAGAGGTGGCCTACCGTGTGGCGAACGTTCTTGAAGTGCCTTGCTTATCGCTTCTGACACGCACAGCCTACACTGCTCAACAAGCGCAGATTGATCGTGACAAGCGTGATGCCAAGGAATTCGACGGCATTTTTGTTATCACGACCATCGATGTGCCGATCCCCAAACGCCTCCTCATCGTCGATGACGTCTGGACCACTGGCACCACTTTGCGTTCCGCCGCCATGTCCCTGCGCGTCGTCGCCGTGGAATCCATTTGCGCGCTGACTATTGCCAAAGGCTAGTCTTTTGGCTATGATCTGCCCTGCCTGCCGTAAGGTGGGCGACATGGACGGGGAGGGGTACCCAAGTGGTTGAAGGGGACGGTTTGCTAAATCGTTAGGGGGCGCAAGCTCCGCGAGAGTTCGAATCTCTCCCCCTCCGCCATGTCTTTTTTCAAAGAGAATCTAAAGTGAAAACGCGTGGAGGGGTCGGATAGTGGTTTATTCCAGCGCACTTGAAATGCGCCGTACCGCAAGGTACCGTGAGTTCGAATCTCACCCCCTCCGCCACATCGAAGTGACCGCAAGGTCGCTTTTATGTTATACTTGGCAGGTATTAACCATCTATGCCTGAACAAAGCTTTGGAAAGTCGCTAGTTTCCTGGGAGACCTGGGAGTATCCCAAACATGATCGCTCCTTGCGTTGGTATATTATTGCCGGCATTGTCGGCACGGCCTTGTTGCTCTACGCCATCTTGACCGCCAGTTTTCCATTTGCCGTTATATTGCTGATGATCGGGATCATCATTTTTCTTTCCCACTTGCATGATCCGGCTAGGGTGGTGGTTCATGTTACCACTAATGGCGTTTTGATCGGTCATCATTTTTACGGCTACAAAGAAGTCGAAAATTTTTCCGTAGTCTACAACCCGCCGTATTCCAAAGTGCTTTATTTGGATTTCGTCAGTCGCTGGCACCCGCTGACGTCGATCCCTCTGGAAGAAGTCGATCCCAATATTTTGCGCGAGTCCCTGATGCCTTACGTCATTGAAAACTTGGCCCGCGATCACGAAACTTTAAACGACGTCCTGGCTCGCTTGTTAAAAATCTAAGTCGGATGCTCTGCAAAACATAAAATACCATGGTTACCCATGGTATTTTATGGTGCGGGCGAAGGGACTTGAACCCCCGGCCTTCAGGTCCGCAACCTGACGCTCTATCCAGCTGAGCTACGCCCGCATATAGTGAAATTCTTGAAACTGGCGATTTTCAGAAATTTCCCAACGGGCGGATAATAGCAGAACCGTCAGTCATTGGCAATAAAACCGCCGGCTCGAGAGGGAGCCGGTCGGTTTGTGTGGAGAGTCTACTCGTCATCGTCACTGTCCCAGGTGGCGTCGCCGTTGTTGACCTTCTCGCCGACCTGCTCGCGGATCCCGTCCCAGTCGCTGTCCCAGACCACCGTCCGACCCGTCTGGCCGGTTTCGGTGTTCTCGAGCTCGACGGTGGCGGTGTGTGACCCGGGGATGAGCGCGCCGAGGATGCCCCCGGTGTGCACGGTGGTACCGGTGATGCGGTACTTGTTTGACACTCTGACCTGGCCTTTGCGAATGCTGGGTGCACTCGCGGTTTCTCCTCAGATCATTCCGAGGAAGTTGGTAAGAATCTTTTTGCTTGGACCGACGGGTAAGCGGAGCGTTGGGAGTCTGGTCCCTTCGCGTTTTATGTCCGCCCTTCGTTGACGCACGATCGTCGAGAGCGTTCGTCGACTCATCTCCGGGTGGAACTGCGTTAGCACGACGCGTCGACCGATGGCGATGGCGTCGAATGGAGAGAGATCGGACGTGGCCAGAATTTTCCAGCCGGGAAGCATTTTTTTGATGATACAGCGGTGGGTGGCGGCCTGACGGAAGCGCGACGGCAGTCCGGTAAATACGGGGTGCTTGCGACCAGCCGAAGTCAACGTCACCACTTGCGTGCCGATCCTGCGTCCGCGAGGATTCATAATGACTTCACCACCAAGGGCGCGCACCACGAATTGCAATCCGCCGCAGATGCCGAGCATGGGCACGTCGGCCGCTTTAGCTTGGCGAATGAAGGCGTAGGTCTTTTTCATCCATGGCTTGTCCTCTTTGGGATCAACGGGATTTTCCACCGAGCCGCCAATGACGATGGAGTCAAACTGCTTGGGGTTTGGTAGACGTCCTCGGCTGGCGTAGACGACGGTCCATGCTTCGGATTGAATTCCGAAGGCCTGACGACACCGCTCGGCGTATGTTTTGCCGGCGTAAGACTCCCGTTCAATGCGGCGGCGCAGGACGGGGTCGTCGGTTAGGATGTCTACAAAAAGGATGTTCATAAGTGGAGTTGGGGCGGCCGAGTGCCGGCGCGCCCCGTTGGATCAGAAGAGGTATTGCTTTTCAGTGTCGTGGTAGATCTGGGGGGTCCACCAGTCTCGGATCGCTTTCGGCTGGTAGATGATGTTGTCGTAGCTGAAGAAGCATTTATCGCACTGGCACCGCACCGTGTCGCTATGCGGATTCTGATCCCAGCCGCGAGCCAGGCGACCGGTCATGGTCAGCTGGTCAGCGATATCGTTGTTACCGAGACGCGGCAGAGGACGAATTTCGACGCACAGCTTGCGTCCGAAGCGGCGCAGGCGGAAGTACCACCAGACCGAGCGAATGAACATGGGGATGTTCAGGTTGTCGACTTGGTCGTGCGGCACGAGCTGGCCACTCACGATGGCGTCGTGCTTGACGAGTTCCTCGCAGTAGTGCTCGAGCGAGTCGAAATGGGACGGCCCGCCGTAGCGGTCGGCACGGTAGTCGGCCTTTGATTCGGCGATGTAGCGGCGCCAGATCGCTTCCTGCGGATAGTCGCGCAGGAACTCGGTAAGGTTGAGATTGAGATTGTTGATGACGGCGATGGCCCGATCCGGCGGCACATCGATGGTGAACTGCACGGCGCTACAACGGGTCAGAAGCTTGAGCGCTTCGCGACCGTCGAGATCGAGCCAGGTGGCGTCGCGTTCGTCCGGAATGACGAGCAGATCCTCGGCGCCGGGGAGGATGGGCTTCTCCCACGGTGCGGCGCCGGCCGTCCCGGCCACGCGACAGAGTTGTTCGAGCTTCAGATGCGTATAGCGCACGAGCTCTGCGGGCTTCTGCGGGGCGAGGGACAGCTCGATGTTGGAGCGGCCGAGCTCGTAGAGCATGCGGTCGCCATCGGGGTGGGTGAGTTCGGTCAGAAGCTCGCCCTTCTGCTCAGTCACGTTCCAGCCAGCGTCAACCATGGCACAGAAAATATTCTGCGACGTGGCCACGGTGATCGGTTGATTGCTTCCCGCATTCACGAACGACGTCTCAACTTCCGTCCCAACGCGATCGGCGAAGGAGTAGCTGTCGAGTCCATCGGTGAAGTAGGCGAGCAAGCGGTTGGTCGGGGGCATGGGCAGGCTCCATAGGCAGGGACGGTTAAAAACAAAGCCTCTCCGGACGAAATTGTCCGAAGAGGGGGCTGAATTTATGCGTTGGCAATAATTGCATCAATACAGGCCGCTCTCCGAACGGAGATAGCCTTGATGCTTACAAGAATTGTTGCATTGAAGTTCCATATTGCTTTAATGATAACTCATCATTTCGACCTTGTCAAAGTTTGCTATACTTAGCGTCATATCGGCTTTTTTCTCTCATCTGTCCCCGGGCTTGGCCCCATGTCGATCGCCGACTTGGCTAAGCTTGGCATCAAAACGCCGTTCGACCTGTTGGAACACTACCCGTCGCGTTACGAGGATTTTTCGTCGAGGCGGCTGATTGCCGATGCGCAAAGCGGGGAAGTGGTGACTGTGGCCGGGGTGATTACCTCAATTAAGGCTCGGCCGATTACTGGAAGGAAGCTGACGTTGATCGAGGGAGTGATTACCGATGCCACCGGATCGCTCAACGTGATTTGGTTCAATCAAAAATTTTTGTTGAAGACGCTTCAGCCTGGAACAAGAGTCTTGTTGTCTGGGGCGGTGGAATGGCAAAAAAGGGGATTGCAGATGAAGAGTCCGGCTTATGAGATACAGCGCTCGGGGGAGTCGACGCACACCGGACGGATTGTGCCGATTTATCCGTTGATTGGCAGTTTAACGCAGAAGCGATTGCGGACGGCGGTTAAATTTGTTTTGGGTCATCCGTCGATGGATTGGTTGCCAGATGAGGTGCGTCGGCGTGAGGGTCTTATTGATCTCCCAACTGCCCTGCGTCAGATTCATTTTCCAGATAATCTAGACGCCACTGAAGTGGCTAAGAAGAGATTGCAGTTTGATGAGTTATTTTTGTACGAGCTGGCGCATTTGCGATCGCGCGAGGATTTGAAAAAATTGAAGGCGCCGGTTATTGTCGAAGCGATCGACGAAGTTAAGAAGTTTGTTGAGAGCTTGCCGTTTGATTTGACCGGCGCGCAACGCAAAGCCGCGTGGCAGATCATTCAGGACATGGCGCGGAGCGAACCGATGAGTCGACTGCTCGAGGGCGACGTTGGGTCAGGCAAAACGTTGGTGGCGGCTATGGCTGCTTTGAACGCGGTGGCTTCAGGGCATCAAACGGCTATTTTGGCGCCGACGGAGATTTTGGCGGAACAACATTATCGGACGTTGTCTCGCCTTTTGGATGTACAGGCGGGCCGATGTGCCCGCCCTGGCCAGGGCGACCACGCAGGGTCGCCCGTACTTTTAACCCGATCTCATGGCAAAGATCGACTTGATGATATCGCGAACGGCACGGTCAAAATCATCGTCGGTACGCACGCTCTGCTTGAGGACAAGGTGGCGTTTCATAAATTGGGGTTGGTAGTGGTTGATGAACAGCATCGGTTTGGGGTGAAGCAAAGGCAGGCGATGACGACGAAGAGTGGAGAGGATATTGTTCCGCACTTATTGTCTATGACGGCGACGCCAATTCCGAGGACGTTAGCGCTGACGTTGTATGGGGATTTGGATATTTCGGTGTTAGACGAGATGCCGAAAGGGAGAAAGATGATTAGGACGAAGTTGGTGCGGCATGATGGGAGCGATGCTGTGTTTGAGGAAGTGCGTCGCGAGCTGGACGCGGGCAGGCAAGCGTTTTTTGTTTGTCCGTTGATTGATGTGTCAGACGAGATCGAAGCCAAGTCGGTCATCGAGTTAGCAGAGAGCCTAAAAAAAGGCCCGCTCAAAGAATACAAGCTGGCAGTTTTACATGGGCAGATGAAGTCAGAGGAGAAGCAAAAGATTATGCAAGCGTTTTGTGATGGGAAAATCGACGCGCTTGTTTCGACGACGGTGATTGAAGTCGGTGTCGACGTGCCCAACGCCACAGTGATGTTTGTCGAGGGCGCGGAGCGGTTTGGTTTGGCGCAACTGCATCAACTGCGCGGCCGCGTTGGACGATCCGACTTGCCGTCGTTTTGCTATTTGCGTCCATCGGGCTTTGTGCCTGAAGCGACCTATGCTCGACTGCGAGCCTTGGTGGAATGTCAAAATGGGTTTGAACTAGCGGAACGTGATTTGGCTTTGCGCGGACCGGGTGATGTCTACGGCACGGTGCAATCAGGATTTCCTGGATTCAAGTTGGCTGATTTATTTGATGCGCCGATGATTGCTCGCGCTCGAAATAGTGCATCGGACCTTTTAAGAAAAGATGCGGGGTTGGTGGAGCATCCGGAAGTGCTGGCGCGGCTTGGAGAGTACGTGCGTCGGATACACTTTGAGTAGGAAGCGAGGCAGCTTCAAAAGCCTCTTTGCTGATTTCCGGAGTACAGAGTGCTAGTTTTCTGCTCTACTTAGTTTAAATAAACAACTCTGTACTCCGGAAACCGCGAAACGACCATTTAGAGGTCCTTGACATGCTTAATTTCTTTCGGAGACACAACTTTTTTCATCCCAAACCGTTCCGCCTCCCGCACCCGCCGATCCATAAAAGGTACCGATCGTACTTCTCCCGACAGTCCAACCTCTCCCATGACCACAGCGTCAGCAAAGGCTGTGTTTTTCTTCGCAGAAATAATTGCCGCGATCACGGCCAAGTCAGCCGCCGGTTCGGTCAATTCGATGCCGCCGACGACGTTCACATAAACATCTGATTGATCAAGCCCGACGTTTCCATGGCGATTGGCGATAGCGATCAATAATTGCAAACGATTGAGATCAAAGCCAACCGCGCGTCGAACAGGGTAGCCGAACGAAGTTTTATCGACCAAAGCCTGGACTTCGACTAAGAGCGGTCGATTGCCTTCCATCACACAAGTCACCACCGACCCAGGTCCAGCCAGCCGTTCAGACAAAAAGCGTTTGGACGGATCTTCCACGTTTTGCAATCCGTCGCCGGTCATCTCAAAAATCCCAACCTCGTTGGTCGAACCAAAACGATTTTTTATTGCGCGCAATAACCGATAAGCATGGCTGGCATCGCCTTCAAGCGACAAGACGACGTCGACGAGGTGCTCCAACATTTTTGGCCCAGCAACGGAGCCGTCTTTGGTTACTTGACCGACGATGATTATCGGCGTATTCGTACGCTTGGCTAACTCGACCAACTTGGCCGCACTGGCTCGCACTTGACTTGGACTTCCTGGTAGTCCTTCGACTTCCAGCGTCGACGCCGTCTGAATAGAATCGACAATAACCATCGAATGTACGGGCGGCCCTGCGTAGCCGCCCTCGACAGCCGTTGCAATAGATTCAACCGTCGTTTCTTGGATCATCTGCACGTTCGTCCTTGGAATCCCCAATCGATCCAACCGCATTTGAATCTGCGCCGGCGATTCCTCACCCGAGGAAATAAGGATTGAACGTACGGGCGACCCGGCGTGGTCGCCCATGATTTGCGAAATCAACGTCGACTTGCCAATCCCTGGCTCGCCCGACAATAAAATAACCGACCCTGGCACAACCCCACCACCCAAAACCCGATCCAACTCGGCAATGCCGGTGGACACATGAGCCACGGACTTGAGCGGCGTGTCGGCGGAGACAATGGTTGCTGGGGCTTTGGTTCCCGATTTGGTTCCTTTTTTTACAACAACTTCACCCTCCTCAACCAACGTCCCCCAACTGCCGCACTCGCCGCACCTCCCCGCCCATTTCAGTTGTTGCCCATCACAATGGGTGCAGGTAAACATAGTTAACAGCCAGTGATGTAGTCAAAGTGCATGTAGTCTCTGAACAGCGTCCGTTGCGGGTCGCCCAGCCAAGTGAAATTATATTTTTTAAAAATGTCTACAACTTTTTGTGGCAAGGTGTACGAACTGCTGGCGCAGAGTGTTTCACAGTTAGGGCCGCCGATGCAACTCGTGCACTTGGTGTCAGCTTTTCCGTCCCTACAAGCAGACGGGCAAAATGGATTGGTACTCGGTTGAAAGTCAATGGCTGTTCCCCAGGAGTGGTTGCTTAAGACTGACGGCGTTCCTCTTTTGGCTCGCCAGGCATAAGTTCCTCCAGACGTGTCGCCAGTCAAATCGTAGGTTATGCTGGTGTCAGCGGCGATGGCGTCAAAGGCGGCTTTGAAAGAGGCGTAAGCTTTTTTGTGGACTTTGTAAGTGCGTTTGTAACCGGCATAGTCCAAGGTCAAATCGACTAAGTGCGTTTGGACTTCGGCGTTGTCGGCTCCGTATTGTTCGAGCATGCAGTCTTGCCAGTCATTGACCCCTTCGCAGTCAGAGCCTGTGCAGGTCGTGCTGGTGGCCTCTTCACCGAAAGGTTCAATATAGTTTTCCGCCGGAATGGCGGCGACATAGGAAATTTCCAGAGCGTCAAAGGCGGTTAAGTTTGGATTGACGACGTAAAGGACCAAGTAGGCGCTCAAGACAAGAACCAGTCCGGTGATAGCATTGGTGATTCTGGTTCTGGCCGCGGTGACTGCTTCGCTACCAGTAGAGGAGCCAATGATGTATTGCACTCCGCCGATCATGATCATCACCACGGCCAAAATGGCGGCGATGCCGAGGGCGTAGCGGTAGACGCCGGCAATATACTCTGGCAAGAACTGAATGATGATGTCCCCGCCGCGCAGAAACGGCTTTGTCAAACTGATGCCGGGAATGGAAATGTTAAGTACAGGAGCTGTCATTCGCTCTTTGGGAAGGGCTGATCCAGGCTGGGATGGCACGGCTGGTTCAATATAGCCACTGTCTGAGACGGTGTAGAGATAATAAGGACCACTTAACAATTCGCGGCCGGCCATATCGTCAGCCGTTTCTACGCAGGCATTCCGACAGCTTGTTTCGTCATAAGGTTCAACGGTGACATCGCCACCGGTGCTGACAGTGACTGTACTGTCACGACAAGACACGCAGGACTTGATAAGCTCACACATGCACTCGCCGCCAATAGAAACCTCCGCCCTCGTCGCCAACGGAAAAAAGGCTCCGCTAAGTGAGAGGAGCGTGGTGATGATTAAGGCTGAACGTGAGAGCTTCATTTGGTTGTAGTCAAACTGCGTACAATGGCCGACAAGTCGTTAAAGGTCATTCCGCCAGTGTGACGTTCGCCGTTAATGAACAGCGTCGGGGTGGCGGTGATGGAGAGTGCCAAGCCTTCTTGAAATGCCTTGCGCACGCGGGGGAGTGGTTCACTCGATGTCAAACAGGTTTGAAATTTTTTGCTGTCCAATCCCAAGCCGTCAGCCAGGGTTTGATAGAGCGTGGCGCCGAGGGGGGATTGCGCGGCAAACAGTTGGTCGTGATAGCTCCAGAAAACGCCTTGCGCGTCGGCACAGCGGGCGGCAATGGCGGACGGTGTGGCTTGGTCGCTTCGCGATTCGTTGGGAAAATCTTTCCACACTAAGCGTACGTCATTGGGATATTTTTCCAGCAGTTGTTGGAGCGTCGGGGCCAAATCGGCGCAGGACTCGCAGGTAAAGTCGGCAAATTCGACAATGGTCACCGTTGGCGTTTCCGCGCCAATCTGTGGGTCAATAAACGTCACCGTTGGTGTGGTCAGTGTTTCGTCTGTCGCGGTTTTGATATCGATTTTGTCTTTGGAAGCGGTGGCTACGGCAAAGAAAATAAAAGTGATCACCAGAAAAAAAGCGATGGTGAGAAGGACGTGCCAGCGATAGGGAGAAACAGTAGCCATAGTCATGTAGGGGCAGACCCATGTGTCTGCCCCATATTATTTGATGCGCATTGATTGCAAACGGTTCCGATCGTCCGTGAAGTACAAATAGTTGCCGTCAGCCGAGACTGCCAAATTCAGCATCGGCGTGCCTTCGGCTGGGTAGCCAATCAATTTTACTTTGCCGGTGGTCAAATCCACGCGATAGATTGAGTCATCAGAAGTGACTGTGTCTGGTTGCAATCCCGCGTTGTTATCCATTTGACTTGGTACCGCGCAGTAGATGGTGGTGTCATCGGCAAAGGTGCATTTTTCCACCCAGGTGTTGAGGCCAAGGCTCATGCGATTGTCGCCCATAGTTTTGGCCGTGCCGTCGACGATCCACAGCAGAGGTCGGTAGTTACTGCTCGCCCCGGCGGCATCATAAAGAATCTGCGCGCCGTTTGGCGACCACCGGGCATGGAAATTCAGTCCTTCCACCACCAAGCCTTTGAAATTTTCTTCGTTTTTGCCAATGGGGAAAATCATTTGTCGACCAATTCCACCCAAGCCCGTGCCGCTGGCAGTGTCGGCAAAAGCGATCACCTGATCGTTAGGCGACCAGGCAACGTCAACCAGATCAGCGTTCTTGCCAAGGCCATTAATAATTTGAGTGTTGGAGCCGTCGGCGTTGGTGATAACCAGCGCGCGGGCGGAAGGGTCGTTGCCGATTGACTTGGCAATGACTTGGTCGCCGGCCGGGGAGAAGTCAAAGTCTTCCCAGTGCGTTGGCAGGGAGGTTTGTTTTTCAGTGGTGAAATTAAAAATAATGTTGGCGCCGTCGGGAAATTCGATCGCTACGGTTGTGGCGCTGTCGTCCCAAACGATTGTTTCGGCGTCGGGGAATTGTTTGTCCGAAAGTCGCGTTACCGTGCCGTCGTTGTTTATTTTGTAAAAACGACCGTCGCTTGGATCATAGTAGGCCATGGATTTGCCGTCCGCGGTGATGACGGGGGAGATGATGGCTGATGATGTCAACTGCGTCGAGGCGGTGGCTCCGCCCGCGGCCACTTCTGATGGCGGCAAAGTTGTTTCACTTGGAGCGCCACCGGTGGGAATGGTTCCAGTGCCAGAACCTGGCAAGCCGGTTGTTCCACTTTGGATGTCGCCTTCGACTGATGGGGGAGTTGTGACGGGCGCGTACGGCGCGCGAAAAAAAACTAAATAAATCATCCACGCCACTAAGGCGATTATGCCAAAAAATCCAACAATGACTAAGATGC
>ERZ1292633.5165-Hain-H41-02um-R1-5165-length-11851-cov-6_pt1 | contig 11851 bp, 9 predicted proteins | sample MGYA00564406_ERZ1292633 | MGnify/ENA primary metagenome ERZ1292633 (study PRJEB36523, sample SAMEA6512639) | groundwater metagenome | collected 2019-01-08 | study: AquaDiva: Metagenomics assemblies of 32 groundwater samples
ATGCATATCAAGGAGGGTAAGCTATGCCTAAATTATTTTTTCTCACCTTAGCCATTAGCTTGGTCTTTGGCGGCAGTGACACTCTCGCCGCCGAAACCAGCCAAGCCGGTTTGAGCCTGCAAATTTCGCCGCCCGTGGCCCAGCTTAAAGTCGCTCCCGGCTCAAGCGCCACTTACCAGCTTAAAGTCAAAAATTTGGGTAACCTTACCGAGCGGTTGATGGTGACGCCCCTCAAATTCGTGCCCAGCGGCGACGAAGGTAAAGCTGATTTTTTAGATTTTGCCCCGGGTGACCCAGTCCGAAGTTGGCTTCGGTTAGATAGCCCGACGTTAACGCTTCAACCTAATGAGCAAAAGGTTATCCCGATCGGCATTAATCTGCCTTCAACCGCCCGCGACGGCTATTACCTGGCCTTCCAGATCGGCCGTGCCAAAGAAGAAGGCGCTCCTGCTCAAACCGGCGCGGCGGTCAACACCAACGTCGTTTCGCTCTTGCTTGTTGACGCCTCGACCAGCGCGACCAAACGCTCGCTTTCCATCACTGAATTCACCGCCAGCCAGGGAATTTTTGAATTTCTACCGGCCAAATTTAACATCCGCCTTAAAAACGACGGTAATATCCATCTTGCCCCGATTGGTAATATCTTTATTGACAACCACAAGGACGACAAGGATATCGCTGCTATCAACGTCAATGAAGCCGGGTCGAACGTCTTGCCTAACTCCGAGCGCGTCCTCTCCGTGGAATGGAACGAGGGCTTTCCGGTTTGGGAAGATAAAATCGCCGACGGCAAAGTGGTTCAAGATAAAAAGGGTCGGTCGGTCCGGTCGCTCAAATGGGATCTCACTCAAGTACCCAAATTTCGGATCGGCAAATACACCGCTACCCTGGCCATGGCCTACAATAACGGCGACTACGACGTGCCTCTCAAGGCCGACGTCACCTTTTGGGTAATTCCTTGGCGGATTCTCCTCGGTGCGGCGCTGGTTGGGTTTGTTTTTCTTCGCGGTTTCCGCGGTTTCTTAAGGCCCTTGAGAGGCCGTCGTCGCGCTCGCCGTCGCCGTTAAACCATGAAAAAGATATCAATTTTAGTAGGACTTACGCAAATTGGGAACACTCCAGGAGTGACGATCCGGAGCCGTGCGAAGGACTCTCCTGGAGTGAAGGAAAATTTGCGTAAGTCATTTTACAAACGGCGGGGACACTTGATTCTACTCTTGTTGTTTTTTAGTTCTTTTGTCAGTCCGCCGCCAGCCAAAGCCGACTCGGGCCTTAAAATTACACCTTCTTTTTTCGAATTCAAATTGGATACTTTTGGAACAATTGCCGATGAATTAGTCATCTATAATCAAACCGACGCCTCGTCGGCGATTGAACTGACAACGCTCGTTTTTTCCGACCTTCCCGCCAATATCCAGCGCCAGATTTTTGGCGGTATGCCGGCGCTTAATGACCAAACAACCAACCAGTTGTCCCAAATTGTTGAGTTTGAACCGTCGTCCTTGGTGCTTGAACCGAGCCAGCGCCAGACGGTCAAGCTGACAATTTTGAATTCTGCCACCGTCGCTAGCGGGATGCATTACGGGGTAATCAAGGTCGTGACTTTAAATGATCCGGCGGCCTCGAAGGGCGTTCTCTTGAACTCGGAGGTCTATCTGCCGATTTTTTTGGAAAAAGACGGCGCTCGCTATGAACGGCTGACGGTTAGTTCGTTTAAGTTCAAACGGTCTAACTTAAGTTTGCCTGCCAAAGCCATCATCGCCTTTACCAATGACGGCAACGTCCATCTCGTTCCTCGTGGGACGGTGACTATTCGCGACCCCCGCGGTCGATTCCTCGCTCAAGGCGTGATTAACGACCGCTCGCTGCGGTTGTTCCCGGGGACGACCGAGAGCTTCGAGGTGCCGCTCAAGAGGTTGGCCCTACTTTTTATCCCTGGCATCTATCATTTAGATATTACTTACCGCTACGACGGCACCGAAGCCACGCAAGCCACCGGCCGGCCGTTTTTTGTGTTGGGTTTGCCTAGTGTCGCGGGACTGGTTATACTAATCATTGGCATCGGTATCTTTTTAAGACGAAAATATCACTAGAAAATTATTATAAAGGACTTTCTCATTTTCCCTCCATCGTCATCGCGAGGCTTTAGCAGTGGCGATCTGGTTTTACAGGTTTACAAGATTGTCGCCGCCTCTGTCGGGATCGCGCTGTGGCGGTGACTTCGCCGCGGCTCCCTCCAGAGGCGGACAGGCGCAATGACGAAAACAGGACTTACGCACTTTCTCCTTAACCCCAGGGGTTAAGACGCCTGGAAGCCCCTGGGGTTTTCCCAAAAGTGCGTAAGTCCTAGAAAAGTAAGAAAGTCCTATAGGGAAACAAAAATCAAATCGAGGTAACATGGCGGCGAACATCCAATCAGGCTCGCGTTCAAGGCTCATTAATTTAGGTCAATTTTTAGAGCTGATAAAACCACTCACTATTATACTAGCTAGTATAATAGTGAGCTTGGTCGGCGGAACGCGTGCCCTGGCCAGTTCTTTGCCAACAGGAGTTACGCAAGGGAACACTCCAGGAGTGACGATCATGAGCCGTGCGGATGACACTCCTGGAGTGAGAGAGGATTTGCGTAACTCTTGGCAAAGTGAAACTGGGCAGATGCAGGTGACGGCCCGCGTCGCTCTGTCGCCGATCTATGCAGTTTTGATTGCCAAAAATAGCCAAGTAACTGTCGATCATCCCCACCGCAAACCAGGGCAAGAGGCGATTATCCAAGTCGCCTCGCGCGGTCTGGTTGGCCGACCCATGCCCGAGAGCCGACTTGCTCTGGAAGTTATCAGCCCCGCCGGCCAGGTGGTGATGGACGCGTTGCTCACAGCCGATCATTTTGGCAAAAGTTCCTTCGCGATAGACACGACTACTTTGCTCGGTACCTATCAGATTCGCATTTGGGATATAACGTATGGTCCGCGGATTCGCTTAGAATCTTCGATTTCTCTAAATATAGAACCATATCAGCCCTCTGAAAACTCGCCAGCCGCCGACCAAGCTGCCAGCCTGGCCGTTATCGCAATTTCCACAACCAGTGCCCCCGCCCCTCTGGCAATCCTAGTAGAAACCGGCCAGCCCGACTGGATCGTCTATAGCGCCGCCAGCACCCAGATCGAAGCTCAAGCATTTTCACCTATCCGTGTCCGGGCCGGCCCCGGCTAATATTCCTAGGACTTACGCACTCTCTCCTCCAAACCAGGTTTGAACCCGGCGACCACAAACCTGGTTTGATCCCGAACCTGCGTAAGTCCTAATATGGTAAATGTGAAATAAGCCAGTTGCGGTTTTACCGGACTGGCTGTTGCGTTACAATAAGGCAGGACTTACGCAAAGGGGAACACTCCAGGAGTCCTGCCTGCCGGTAGGCAGGGACGATCCTGAACCGTGTGAAGGACACTCCTGGAGTGAAGGAAAATTTGCGTTAGTTGCAGTAGGAACAACTATGTCAGATACGCGCCTCGGTAAAATATGTCTCTCGCTCGCTAGCCAGGTGGGCTTGGGTTTTGTTTTTCTTCTTCCGTTGATCTATGGGCCGCTTGGGAATGTCACTGTCGCCAAAATGGCCACGACCATTATGCTCGCCCTGGTTATGGTCTGGTTGCTTTTGGTACGTTTTTTTGACGAACAACGCTGGCGGCAATTTATGGACTGGCGGCCTACTCGGCTGGAATGGTTGATAATTGGCTTTGGGTTGGTTCTGATTATCGCGACAATCCGTTCTATTGATCCTAGTATCAGCTTTTGGGGAAGCAAGGGCCAAGGATTCGGACTCCTCGCGCAACTGGCCATAATCTGTAGCGCCATTCTGATTGGTCGTCTTGCCGTACAAAACGGCCGATCTGATCAATTAACGTATGCGATGATGGCATCCCTTGTCCTTATTTCACTCATCAGCCTTGGCCAATACTTTAACATCGATCTGCCAGTCTACCGTGACTTTCACTATTTTGATATTAGCGCTACTCGAACGCGCGCTTATGCTACTTTAGGTAATCCGATCCACTTAAGTCTTTGGCTGACGCTTTTAATTCCTCTCGCCTATGCCCGGTGGCGGCTGGCTTCTCGGCCGCGTTGGCTTTTTGGTAGCGCGGCAATTTTTGGCATCTTGGCCTTAGCCGCCTCCATCGCCGGCCATGCCGGCGCGCAGTTATTAATCTTCGCCACCTATATCTTTAGTTTTCTTCTTCTGGTTATTCTGATCGAACTGCTTAGTCGCTGGCCGCTTCACGCCTCGCGGTTGTTTTTTGGCGTAAGTATCGCCGCGGTTGCCTTACTCATTGGTCTCAATGTCTCGGCTGTTTTTCCAACTCTCGCAAAACCGATTGGCCGGATCCTACCGGATTATTTAACAAAAACAATTGCTGCCAGCGAGTCGTTTGCGCCGCGGTTTGTCAACTGGAAAATAGCCCGAGAGACGTTTTTTGCCCGGCCTTGGTTGGGTAGTGGTCCCGAAACCTATCAATTTGCCTACACCAATCATTACCAACCTGAATTGGCAGCCTTTCAACCGTCGGAATCGCGGCTCGACCGAGCCCATCAATTTGCTCTCGATTGGCTGATTATGGCTGGTCCGCTGGGACTTCTGGCTTGGTTATTGATTTTGATTTTTTCCGTCTGGCGGGGTCTGTCGATTATCGGCAATCAGAGCCAGCCACAGGTTAGAAGGGTTATGGCCGCGGCCACCCTTTTTGCCATTTACCTTTACTTTGGTCAATTACTTATCAATTTCCAATCAATCACCGATCTGTTTTTTGTTTTTCTATTCATGATGTCACTTGAACATCTGACGGATCAGCCAGCTATGATTGAGAAAATATATCCGAAGCGCCAACAGTCAATTTTTCTTGACACACACGCGGCAACTCTCTGGGTTGCCGGCACAAGCCTGGTCATCTTGGCGGCGCTCGTTTGGTTTACGAGTCTTCGCCTTTGGGTGAGCGAGTCCCAGGTCGTTAGAGCCAGCAATTATCTTAGTCAGTCGACGGATCAAACGAATCCTAATGACCGACAATCGGTCATCGCTCGATTTGGCCAAGCTGTCCAACGCGGCCCGGGCTATTTTGAAAACCTGGCCGCCTATGTTTCAGTTTTAACTAGAGAGTCTGATTTCTCTGAAAGCCGCCGTGTTCTTGATCAATATGAAGCCGATCACCCTTTGGACGACCGCGTCCGAGAAGAGCGAGCCCAGGTTTTGCTAAACGAAGCCGCGGCTGATGCCACTCGCATCCCGCCGTCTAAAGAATACTTACTCGATTTAACAATAAAACATGGTTATAAGGCCCCGATTTTTGGCGCCCGGATTGCCCTGGCGGCGATCGCTGGTAATCTTGACGAGGCCCAAGCCGTCAAACAAGAGGCCAAATATTGGGCGCCAGTAGGTTTCAGCAACTGGGATTTGGAAATCGGCCGGGCTTTTGTCAAGGCCGGCCAGGTCCAAAAAAGTCTACCGATTCTGGAGGCGATTAACATCCAGACTGATCTCAATCCTTACCAGCGCGATCAATATTATGAGGTTCTGACCAGCGCCTATCTGGCCGATAATAATCCGAAAAAGGCCGAGGAAGCGGCCGAGGCTTGCCTGGTTTTAAAGCAAACTAATTTGGCTTGCGCGACGCAACTCTGGCAAATCCTTTATAATCAGACTGGTCCGTCTCCTAAACTTACCGAGCTCACCAATCAAATTCGCGAGCTCGATCTGCGCTTAGCCAACCAACTAGATCAAATAATCAAAAGTAAGCCAGTTAACCAGTCATCAAAGTAATCACGACTTACGCGTTTCCTCCGTACCTCCTCCGAGGTGAACGCTCCCGCACGCCTAGGCGCATCTTCGACCGGTGGTGGGACTCCTCGGAGGTGGTTTCCTGAAACGCGTAAGTTGTGCTAATATCTGGGAGGTTACTCAAATGTTAGCTATAGTTTTGAAAGTTGGCCGCTGGCTCGGCCGCCGCTGCGTTCCGATCTCTTTGGGCTTGCTTGTAATCGGTGGCCTGACTTATTTTGTTTATCGCCTCTATCAGCCGGTCCAAGGCCGTCTCCTGCCGGTCGAATTGCCCACGACGCCATCATCGCCGACAATTGCCCCGTATTCCTATCAGGGCCGATATTTTGAATTTAATTATCTTGGATTGTCTCCCTATCGAGAACGAGCCCATGAAACCGACGAGGCCGCGCTCTCCGAAGGTCTTCGGTTAACATCCGTGGGCGAAGATATCACCTGGATTCTCGCCGTGGGTTATCAAAAAATGGACAATGTCAAGTTGGTCGACCTTCCCGCCTACGCTAACCGCCACGCCGCCACCGATCGATTCTCTGAAAGCGAAATTACGGTTGACGGCCACCTGGGGGTTTTGTTTGCTTCAAAAACCTATCCGTTTGAACAAGTCGCCATTATTTTGACCGACGATACCCTAACCACAATCGCCCTCTCGGCCGAAAGCAACGAGGACAGGTCAGCTTATTTGCAAACTATTCTTGATAGTTTCAAGTGGAAATAGGAGACGGTTGGAGATAGTCGAGGCTATCGCCAACAAATCGACAAAATAGTCGGACAAGGCAACCGAGGCAGTCACTGATACACTGGCTGTCGCTACCCCAGCTGTTTGTGCGGCCTGAGTTTTATCCAAACCAATCAAAAGGAAAGCACAAAATAGCCCTCCGATCAGGAAAAGTTTAGTCAGCCACGAGTTTTTTTGCTTTCTATTTTTCGTCATGCTCAAACCTACTTGGTTAAGCTGGGTGGAGACCTTCTTGTATCACTCTCGTAGATCGTGTTGAACCGTGCAAGGTCTTCTTCATAATTATTTCCTGTCCAGGTTATTTGATAACCATCTTTATTGGGGCTGTTATCTATTTTACGCATAAACCTGATAGTATCTGAATAATGACTAAGAATAGCGAGGTATTTGTGAGTGATTAAATTTTTGGTCATGGTTCTTTTTGGTCTATTTGTAATTACTTTTGGAACCTATGCTGGGGCGGAATCGCGTGATGAGCTACGTATTACTGGTTTTCGGAGTAGTTGTATAATCCGCAATCTAGGCGGTCATGACCAGGCGATCGCTTGTGTGTATCAGCTCAACCCTTTAATCGTTGCTACAACCCGACATTTTTTCCAGGCAGCGCGGGCGAGTGCTAAACATTGGGTACTGATGCGGCCGGATTGGCACGGAAAAGCCATTGAGGTATTTCCAGTCGCAGAATATTCCGATCGGGATGCAGTTCTGTTCTCAACGAACATTGTCGTCCCGACCAGTTTCCAACTCGTACCATTAGCTTTGGCTAGTCAATCGCCTCGCATAGGAGAACATGTTTACTGCGTAGTAGACTTTGCTAAGTTTCCGCGAGGTCGACTTCTCAAAGGTCGTTTCCTAGGTAAACGACAGGGCCAGCTGGTAGCTGATATTACCGGAATCCGACAGGGAATGTCCGGCACACCAATCCTCAATAGGCGGGGTGAGGGGGTTGGCTTTCTGATTGGGGATCTAACTTCGAATGCGACGGGTCGAACGTATGTCTGGTTCGAATCGATCGAGGTAATCAGATCGCTGATCGAAGCTTATTCCAATAATTGGCGGCCGTAATGGCCGCTTTTTGTCAAACAAAAAAGCCCCGACGTAGTGTCGAAGCTGCTTTGGGAGGGTCAACTATATTAGTTAGTTAGTTAGTTAGTTAGTCTTAGTCGCCACCGGCACACTCACATCCACGGTAACCGACAACGCCAGATACCCTTGTATCCCCTCCATCTGCCAAAGGGCATCTTTGACGGCAGTGGCGATCGCCAGATTGAGGTCGGTCGCGGCAGCCGTCATACCCTGAATGATGACCGGATTAACCTGATCGGTGACTTGCATGGTCACCGTGTAGGTCCCCGTGCCGGCACCGGTCCCACCCCGAAGCTGATCGATCGACGCAAGCACTACCATGTGCTCGAAGTAGCTACGGCGCGCCGTCAGCGGGGCGTACCAGTGATGGGCAGCCACGGCATTACCGCCGTCCACGCTCACGTTGACGGTGAGGGGGATAAGACTGCCAGTACCTTGGCGGTCTATCAGATCGCCGGCGTCGACATCTCTCAGCTCGAGGCCAAGAGATGTGGTGGTAGGCGAGGCCGGCTTTACCAGATACTGCCCTGACTCGTCACCAACCAGGAGGACTCGCGGATCCATCAGAACCACGGGGATTGGCCCGGTCGGAGCCAAGGCGCTGGCGTGCGCCTGGCCCAGAAAGTAGCGGCCGTCGGCCGTGAGGTGGGAGACTGTCGCGTAATCGAAGACGCTGACGAAGTCTCCCCGCACGAACACGCGGCCATACATCTGGCCGCTCATAAACGGAAGGTCGGGCGCCTCGAGGTTTGGCTGGCGCCCAACCTCCGATTGCGTCGATATCGATTCATCGCGCTGCCAGCGCGCCTGGTCAGCAACAGGCAATTGAGACCAACGGATCTTGCTTAGACCCCGGACGACAACCGCGTCAGCAGCCTGCCAGTGCCAGCATTCGTTGTTTGGAACACTGGCCACGCCGTTGTTGAGCGCCAATATCATCTGGCTGATCGGCAAGGCCAGAAAATCGTAGCCGACCCGCCAAGGATTGATCTGTCGCAGTCCTGCCACCTTGGCGAGATTGCCGTCCGGCAGGGTGATACAGACCGGCACCCCCGAATAACCCAGGGCCGGAGGGTTGACCGAACTGGCACGAAATCGTAGCAAACCCGTATCAGAATCGACACCGATGTAGGTTGCAGGTCGATTCACCACCTGTTTACCCTTGAAAGGTGTCAGCCAGCGCACGCGAGTGCCTGGCACTAGATACTGACTGATTTCGCCCTGGGTCGCGACACGACTGACATCAAATGTCACCTGGGTAACATACTCGTCGCCCGGAATGTCGCCCGGCGGCTGGTATGGGTCGGATTTTGGAATGTTACTAGAACCGCCGGTCGCGCCTCCGCCTCCGCCACCGCCGCAACCAGCCAATAGCAAGCAGCCGAAGACCACCATAGTCCAAACAAAACTCCCCCTCATTTTATATAACACCTCTTTCAGCTAGGGTGGGAACGGATTATTCAAACATAGAATAGATTACTTGTCAAGGGCAGCTGTAGCCTACGGTTCAATCCCAAAAAACTGTCAGATTGCCCTAAAACAGGGCTACAGATCAGAAGAGGTTATGAAAGAGGTCTATTGATCAACATAGGATATCCACAGTCCTATACTTGATATAGTTAATTTGCTGGATATACTTGATTCAAATCAAGGTCTTAAAATAAAAATAAAAAAGGAACGAAAAATGAATATTAAATTTTGGCGAATTGTTTTAAGTGTATTTATTGCGCTTAATTTAGTGTTACCCATATTACCAGTTGTGAAAGCCGCCGATCCATTGGCTGGCGTGGGCATCATGCTTGACCGCATTTCGGTTTCTGGTTCATATACAGCATCAAGTTCGCAAGCGATTACAGCTTATTTTACCCCCACAAATTCGATTGCCGCTGGCAATAACTCTGTAAAACTAACCTTCCCAGCTCAAACCGGTAGTTTTGCAGTCAACGCCACAGCAAGCAATATTCCTACATCAGCTGGTACGAATAGTTGGAGTACCAGTAGTTCAACAAATACAACGATTAGTAACGCCTCTGGAGATCAAACTTCACCAATTAGTATTTCTGATGGTTCTGGCGGAGTAATTTTTGTCTGGAAGGATACGCGTAACGGCAACAACGATATCTATGCGCAACGCGTTAATAGTAACGGCGATGTCCAATGGACAGCCAACGGTGTCGCGATCGTAACTAATTCCAGTAGTCAAATACTGCCGGCGATTGCCACCGATGGAGCTGGCGGGGCAATTATTGTATGGACTGACTTTCGTAATCACGCGACGAACGGCGATCTCTATGCCCAATGGATCAATTCTTCTGGCTCGGTTCAATGGGCGGCTAACGGGGTTAGACTGACAACAACCGGCGGTTTGAGATCATCCGCTAATCAATTTGATATGAATGTTCTTACTGATGGATCAGGCGGCGCCTTTATCACTTGGACTGATGTCCGAAACGGCACATCAAATCGTGACATCTACGCTCAACGCATCGATAGTAGCGGCGCGGCGCTCTGGACTGCAAACGGTGTCGTGATTGTTAACGCCTCTAATGGCCAATATGCCCCAGTTTTAGTCACCGATGGCGCCAGTGGGGCGATTATCGCTTGGTTGGATATTAGGCCTGGGATCACAACTTGGAATATCTTCGCCCAGCGAATTAACTCATCCGGTTCAGTTCAATGGACAGCTAACGGTGTACGAATAACAGCAACGACTACTTGGGGGGTTTATGATTACGGACTTTGGCCGCCTCCAATCGGGATTATTTCTGACGGCTCAAACGGTGCAATTTTTGGCTGGACGGAGTCTTCAGAAGCGGGCAATGATGTTTCGGCTCAACGCGTTAATGGTTCTGGCGCGCTCCAGTGGGGCGGTGGTACAAGTCCTGTCACGATTGCCTCCGGTGGCCTCACTTTTCGTAGCCCGTTAGTAGTCTCTGACGGTTCCGGCGGTGCAATTTTTGGCTGGATTAACGCGAGCTCTCCAAAGGTCTTGGCTCAGAAAATTAATTCATCTGGTTCAACCCAGTGGACAAGCGGAGGCATCACTATCGCAAATAATCAAAATCTTGAAACAGCTGCGACCTCAACACTTTTGGCTGATGGCGTGAGTGGTGCTTATATCACATATCTTCAATACGTTGACGCCTCCCAACATGATAATGTTCTTGCCCAACGTATTAATTCTTCCGGTTCTCTCCAATGGAATTCGAACGGAATTACAGTTACAAGTAAAACTGGCGCTGATGCTAGAACAACGACGGTTCTTGGTAGCAATGGCAACCTGATTCTAGGTTGGGATAACAATGGCACGGATATTTATGCCCAATCATTAACATCTAGCGGCACACTGGGTTACACCGCCGGCCCAACACTTCCATCTACCATTGGCGAGACTAACGTAACGGCTCTAAGTTCAATTGGCACGGCTTCGACTACAACCGGGGATGGCACGGCTAACACTGGCGGTGCAGTCACCTTACCGTTTGCTGGCGCGCTGACGGCAGGCACTCTCTACGCCTTCAATATCGTCGGCGGCATCACCACTCCCACTAGCGTCGGCCAATTTGAAATTATCATCAATACTTATAATAGCTCCAGTGTGAACATCGATTCTGGTACGACTGAAGTCGCTATCATTTCCAATGATCAATTCTCTGTCACCGCGGCCGTTGACTCAATCTTCACCCTGACCGCTGGCGACATGGATGTTACCTTCTCTGGAGACTTAAACCCTACCAACGTCGTCTCCTCAAACGGGTCAAGTGATACTTTGGGCATTGCAACCAACGCTACCAGTGGTTACGAAGTTCTTCTTAAAGCGACGAATGCGACAGGTTTGGCATCGGCTAAGAATGGTGGAGCTGGTCTCGCAGAATCTACTATCGAGCGCACGGGCACCGTTAACAATATTCCCGATACCCTTGTAGCCGGTACGGAAGGTTATGTCATTGATGTCGATGGAACCAACTCAGGGACTGGCAATGGCGACATCACGATCGATCCCGAATATAATGGGACAGATACGAGCTCAGGCGGCACCCCATCCAGCACCTACGAACGGGTGGCTTCCTCGAATGGTACGACCGATGGTGACACTCTGACCTTCTACGCTCGAGCGGCCGTTTCAGCTGTCACCCCTGCGGCTGACGACTACACCGATACCTGGACGATCATGGCTCACGGCTTATTCTAAAGCCAAGTTA
>ERZ1292633.5166-Hain-H41-02um-R1-5166-length-11851-cov-4_pt1 | contig 11851 bp, 17 predicted proteins | sample MGYA00564406_ERZ1292633 | MGnify/ENA primary metagenome ERZ1292633 (study PRJEB36523, sample SAMEA6512639) | groundwater metagenome | collected 2019-01-08 | study: AquaDiva: Metagenomics assemblies of 32 groundwater samples
GGAATTAGGAATAATGTATCCGCTGAAAAGTGGCTATTGGACTTGTTGGCGATTTCCACGGTCGGCGATATGATGCCGCTTTTGGGCGAGTCGCGCACGCTGGTAAAATACGGCCTGATTGTTCTCAACAAAACCAAACGGCTGGGCCTGCGCCATTTAATTGAAATTGCCCGCCTGAACAAACGGAATGGTGGCGGACAAACTTTGGATACCCACAACATTGGTTTTCAAATTGCCCCCCGCCTCAATGCCGCCGGCCGCATGAAGCACGCCAACAGCGCCTACCAATTGCTTATCACCGAGGATAATGACGAAGCGCTGGAATTGGCGCGCGAACTGGACCACAATAATCAGGACCGACAAAAAGAAACCGCCGAAATGCTCGCCCAAGCCAATGCTTTTGTCAAAGAAGAAAAACAGGAAAATTCGCCGGCGATTTTTATCTTGAAAGATAACTGGCCCATCGGCCTGATTGGTCTCGTGGCCGCGCGGCTTTGCGAACAGTTTTACCGCCCGGCCATTGTCATGACCCGCAAAGATGGCGCAATTCACGGATCCGGCCGCAGTATTGATGAAATTGACATCATTTCCAAAATTGCCGCGCTCAAAGATTTATTTAAAAAATTCGGCGGCCATCCGCAGGCTTGCGGCTTTACTCTTAAGGATGACACTTTAGAAAAATTCAAAAAAGAATTTAACAAACTGGTGGGCGAAGAAGTCAAAAAGAAAAAAATTTCGCCGGTTTTGTCTATTGACGCGGAATTAAAACTGGCTGATATCACTTGGGGACTCTATGACTTGCTTCAAAAATTTGAACCGTTTGGCGAAGCCAACCCCGAGCCCGGCTACTTGATTAAAAATATAACCGTTGTTAATGTTATGCCGGTGGGCGCGCAAGGCCAGCACCTCAAATTGACGGTCAAACAGGATAATTCCCCCACTCACAAAATTATCGGCTTTTGTTTTGGCGATGAAAATAAAGTCGGAACCAACTGGTGCGCCGCCCTCAAGCCCGGCGATAAAATTGACGTGGTCGTCCAAATCAGCGTGAATGTTTGGAATGACAACAGGGAGTTACAACTAAAACTAATTGATATAAAATTGTCCGACACAAAACCCATAATTCCTAATTCTTAATTCCTTATTCATCGTATGAAGCTCATCATCTACACCGACGGCGGCGCGCGCGGCAACCCCGGGCCGGCCGCGGCGGGCGTGGTAATAAAAAATGAAGACGGAAAAATTTTGGCCGAATTTGGAAAGTATCTTGATGAGGCTACCAACAACCAAGCTGAATACCAAGCGTTGGTTTTGGCCTTGGAAAAAGCCAAAGAGATGGGCGGCACGGAAATTCAATGCTTGGCCGACAGCGAACTGATGGTCAAACAACTCAATCATCAATACAAGGTCCGCGATGCCAACCTGGCTCCGCTGTTTTTGAAAGTTTGGAATCTTTCCACGAATTTCAAAAAAATATCTTTTCACCACATTCCGCGTGAAAAAAATAAAGAAGCCGACAAGCAAGTCAATGACACACTGGACAGACGCCCAATGTCATCCTGAGCTCAGCGAAGGATCTAGATTCTTCGACTCACTCCGTTCGCTCAGAATGACAAAAGAAAAAAGACCCGATCGTTAAGACTCGGGTCTTTTTGAGTTTCGACCATACTGTTTGCTGCAAGTTCCGCCGTTACGGATTGTTCTCCAGAACGAGCGTGGTGACGTAGAAACGGGTGACAGGCAGGCCGACTGCCGTACTGACAGTGGCGGCCATCGTCGTGTTGGCGCTCGTCACATTCCAGCCCCTGTGTTCGGCCAATGTCTCATCAATCTGCTTCTGCAGATTCGTCATGGCATCTCTCTCCGCTTCCGACGACGTCATCAACACGATCACTTTCTGTTCCACGCGCGCCTCCTTGCCCTGTCTTGCCACGTCGAATGACTGTGGTCGAATGACGGGGCGGTTTGTAGCCGCCTGAGCGACTGGGGTTTGTATATCACACTCCGCTATCGGGACACGCCGAGTAGCCGCTGTCGTCATCATCCGCTTCCTTCTCCAGAACGAGCGTGGTAACGAACCCACGTCTCGAGTGGACGCCATCATGGGCCATAGAATAGACTTCGCAGGTTGCTGCTGTGTTGGCACTCGTCACCTTCCAACCCTTGTGTTCAGCCCTCACCCCATCAATCTTTTGCTGAAGACGCTCGAGCGACGATTCTTCTAGCAAAATCACCTTCTGTTCCACGTGCGCCTCCTTTACCCCGTCCCGTGTGGGCGGGTTTGTTTGTGGCCATCTAAGACGGCCGAATTGCACTCCAATACCGAAGCGCACCGAACGGGTTCTTTACTCTTTTTCCAAAACAAGCGTGACAACGTACGTGTTCTCCAGCTCATCCTTGTCCGGGACAACAGTGGCATTAACGGGTTGCCAGCCGGGATGTTCGAGCAACACCTTATCAATCTCGGACTGAAGCCATATGTTCAAATCACTTCTCCAAATCTGGTTAGTCTGATTTTCTAAAAGTTTCACTATCACTTTTCTCTGTACCACTGCGCACCTCCTTGTCCGCCTAGACGGACAGATTGTAGCCGCCTGGAGTAGCATGATTTAAAGAACACTTTTGATATTTTACCTTAACATAATCTAAACTTATTGTCAAGACAAAACACCCCCATTTTAAGGGGGTGTTTTTCTTAATTAACCTTATTGGGCCGGAACAGTAGGATCGGGTTTTAAACCCTCTAATTTTTTCTTGATGGCACCCAGCTCGGCTTGTTTTTTCTCCAACGCCTTGCCCTTAATCTTTAACAATTGCTTTTCCAAATTGCCCTGCTTCTTTTCCAAATCTTTAATCATGCCTTTATTTTTAACCGCTTCTTTCAAGGTCTTGAGCTCGTCTTTACCCGGCACAATCACGACCGAATCGGCTGTCATTTCGTTGGCTTTTTGGCGGATCACGCCGCGCACTTGAACCTTGTCGCCCACTTTGATGTCGGCAAAAGCCGGTTTTTCCACGTGGACTTTAACAAATTTGGTGTTGGGGGTCACAAATACTTTTAATTCTTTCTTATCATTTTTGATATTAAAAGTCTGGGCGGCGGCGTCAATCGCCAAAACCTCGCCGCGTTGGGCATGAAAAGTTTTATGAATGGAATTGTCTTTTACCAATTTAGCAATGACAGCTCCGCCAACATCCATCTTGCCCACTACTTCTAATTTATCGCCGACGGCCAGTTCTGAAAGATGGGCGCGGCCCATATACTTGCGAACGATTTTTGATTTATCCGTCACGTGAACAATAACGGAAGCGCCGACCGCCGGATAACCAATAATTTTTTTATCAGCCTTGGGAGTAATTCGCGTCAGCTTAACGGTCAAATCAACCGGCAATTCTTTGCCGCTGATGGCGAGCAATTCGCCGGTCATCACCACTGAACGATTATAAACTGCCGATACAGCCGACGGCAAAGCGGCCGTACCGTTTACAATCGGCTCGGGCGCGGGCGAAGCAGTCTCGCCATTCGGACCCGGCACTATGGGCGAAGTGTTAGATTCTTCGGCCAAAACCGGCAAAACCAAACTCAAACTTAAACAAAACGCGGACACAAAAATAACTATCTTTCGCATAAACTATCTTTTAATAAATTATGACTTAATTATATCACAACCGCTTATCACTTGAAAAGGCCGCGATTAAAACTATCGGCAAGGTGAGCCACGCCAGCCTGCCCCATTCGCTCAAAAAAACCAGTTGAGTCAACCAAGAAAATTTATCTAACTGCAGTGGCGGCGCAAAAGACAAAAAAATACTGATAAGCAATCCCAACTGAAAAAAAGACAAAAGCCAAACCTGCCAGCCGGCCGCCAGGTAACCGCCGGTCGGGAAAATCCGGTTGAGCACCCGCCGGCTCAGCCAAAAAAATAAAAAAACAAACACGCCGATAAACAGCCAGCTCCGAGTGGTTGAACCCAGTACCTCGGAAATGCGGCCCACAAACGGCGTATAAGCCAGCACCGCCAAAGTCATGTAAATTGAGGTAAGGATAATGACCACGCGGCGGTGGCCCAAAAGAATGGTGTAAAGCACACTGCCGGCCACCAAAAAAACAGCCAAAACCACATCCCAATTGAAAGTTCCCCATGGGACTTGATTATAGATATCAAGTGCTTTTTGTATTGTTGTGGTTACCATAATAAATCATCTTTTAAGTTCAAAGTTCAAATGCCAAAGTTCAAATCAATGCTTAAAGCTCTAAGTCCAAATTTTTGTACATTTGACATTAGGATTTTTACTCGCCCACTGGCGGATTGATTTGACATTCTCACTTATATTATATCAAATTTACCCCTTGATTAACAGCTTAAAATCTGATATGATACCGCATATGACTAACCAAGAAAAACCTCAATTCACCGCCGAGACAATTTTAGCTGATCTCGCTCAAGATGTTCGCAATCAAGAAATCCTGCATAAATTTCACGTCCCCTGCCTCACCTGCCCTATGGGCGGACTGGAGATGACCACGCTCAAACTCGGCGACGTTTGCCGGATGTATGGGCTGGATTTGGACGGCATCCTCAAAGAGCTGAATAAATAATTTTTAAAGAAAAAACCCCTCCGACGTGACGTCGGAGGGGTTTTTGTTATGCCGCTATTCGGCCGAGAGGCAGACGCCTTCGTTGCAGGCGCCTGTTGCGCAGGACGTGCCGTTGGGCTCAAAGCCGACGAGATAGCCCTCTTGGGGATCGCAGGTGAAAACCAGGCATGTGTCTTTCAAAACAAGGATCGGGTCAAACTCCTGTCCCTTGCAGACACTCATTTGGCAGGAATCAGCCAAGGTGCAAACATTTCCGTCATCACAGGCCACGTCGTCCGGCAAAACCGCTGAGGTGCAGATGGAGTCAAGACACTTGTCTTCCAGGCATGGATTGTGGCTGGCACAATCTTTATCCGTCACACACTGCCACGGATATCTGGTGTCATCTGCACAACCGCACACCGCTAACGCCGTTGCCAAAATCAAACACCACAGCGCCTTTTTCATCGTTTCCTCCTTTTGTGCTTGTTAAAAAACTCTCTATTTTATCCGTGTTAGAAATACCTAACACGAAATTATTTACTTACAAAAGTATGATAGTGGGTACTATGGAACTTTTGTTTTAATTTTGTTCTTGACTTAATTCTTTCAACAGTTCTTTTTGTTTTTTGGAAAGTTTGCGCGGGGTCTCTACAATTATCTCCACATACAAATCACCGCGGCCGCTGCCGTTTAAAATCCCCAGGCCCTTGCCCTTCAGGCGTATCATCTGGCCGGATTGGATCCCTTCGGGAACAACAACCTTAGCCAAACCATCTAAAGTCTCAACCTCTATTGTATCACCTAAACCCGCTTGGCTAAAGCTGATATTTTTCTTAACGTATAAATCAAACTCTTTGCGGCGGAAACGCGAATCTTTTTTCACGTGGACTAAGACGTATAAATCGCCGGCCTGACCGCCTTTTTTGGCCGCCTCGCCATAACCCGAAAGGCGGATGGATTCGCCATTATCAATCCCGGCCGGGATTTTAATTTTTATTTCCTGCTCGCGTTTTTCCACGCCCTCGCCGCGGCAATGTTTGCATTCTTTTTCCGCCATTTGGCCTTCGCCGCCGCATTTGGAGCAGACCACCGCGGTCTGAAATACTCCAAAAGGCGTCCGCTGGGTCTGGGCCGTTTGCCCGCGCCCGCCGCATTCTTTACAGCTGACTTTTTGGCTGCCCGGTTCCACGCCGCTACCGCTGCAAACATCGCAAGCCGATTGTTTATAAAGTCTCACGCTTTTTTCCACGCCAAAGGCCGCGTCTTTCAAATCCAGTTCCACATCCACTTGGATATCGCGGCCTCGTTTAGCGCGCCGACCGCCTCGGCGGCCGCCGCTGAACATATCGCCAAATCCGCCCATATTGCTAAAAATATCGCCTAAGTCGCCGAAATCAAAACCTGGCGCGCCGCCACCTTGCTGGAAACCGCTAAAATCAAAACCGCCCGGCCCGCCCGGGCCGGCGTTGTCAAAAGTGGTGCCATACTGGTCGTACTGTTCGCGCTTCTTGGAATCGGATAAAACCTGAAAGGCCTCGTTGGCTTCTTTAAACTTTTTCTCATCCCCGCCTTTTTTGTCCGGATGATGCTGGTGCGCCATACGCCGAAAAGCCGCCTTGACTTCATCAGCCGAGGCGCCTTTTTCAATACCGAGAATTTTATAGTAATCTTTGGACATAGTAATCTGTCATTCCCGCGAAAGCGGGAATCCAGTCGACAAATCAATCCATTCTGGATTTAACTTTTCAATTAATTCCAACTTCCATTTTCTATTCCATTTTTTCAACTGTTTCTCTCTTTTCAACGCATCTTCGATATTATTGTATTCTTCACAATAAACCAATTTATCAACGTTATACTTTTTGGTGAAGCCTTCTACTATTTTTGATTTATGTTCGTTGACTCTTCTATTCAAATCGTTCGTAACACCAATATACAAGGTACCATTTCTTTTGCTGGCTAAAATGTAAGTATAGTATCTCTTCCCCATAATTTAACTGGATGCCCGTTCCCCGCTTTCGCGAGGACAAGTTTCACGGGCATGACACAAACCAATACCCAATTATTTTTTGTCATCCACCACTTCGCCCTCTATGGGTCCTTCATCTTTTTTGGCATCCGCGTTATCCGTTTTCGCCTCCGGGGCATCTTTCTTGGCGGCATACATCGCGGCGCCGATTTTTTGAGCGACCTGGCCCAATTCGTCAGCGGCTGTCTTAATAGCGGCCACGTCATCGCTGTCCTTTAGCTTCTTTAAGGCTTCAATTTTTTCCTCAACCGATTTTTTATCATCGGCCGGCACTTTATCGCCATACTCGCGGAGCATTTTCTCCGTGGTATAAATCATGGTGTCGGCGATGTTTTTGGTTTCAATCGTTTCTTGTTTTTTCTTATCTTCTTCCGCGTGCAGTTCGGCCTCTTTCTTCATTTTTTCCACTTCATCTTTAGATAAGCCCGAGGACGCGGTAATGGTAATTTTTTGCTCTTTGCCCGTGGCTTTATCAGCCGCGCTGACCTCTAAAATGCCGTTGGCATTGATGTCAAACTTCACTTCTACCTGGGGCACGCCGCGCGGCGCCGGCGGCAGGCCGGAGAGAATAAATTTGCCGAGCGTTTTGTTGTCAGAAGCCATGGGGCGTTCGCCTTGGAGTACATTAATTTCTACCGAAGTCTGGCTGTCGGCCGCGGTTGAAAATGTTTGTGATTTAGAAGTCGGGATAGTGGTGTTGCGCGGGATTAAAACCGTCATCACACTACCCAAAGTTTCCAAACCCAAAGAAAGCGGAGTAACATCTAAAAGCAACACGTCTTTAACTTCACCTTTGAGGACTGCGCCTTGCACAGCCGCGCCCACCGCCACCACTTCGTCCGGATTGACCGAGATGTTGGGTTTTTTGGCAAAGTATTTCTCTACCGTGCTGTAAACCAAAGGCATGCGGGTCATACCGCCGACCATAACCACTTCGTTAAGATCGCCAGTGCCGAGCTTGGCATCAGCCAAAGCTTTTTTCACCGGTTCCAAAGTTTTTTGGACTAACTCGCCCACCAACTCTTCCAGCTTGGCGCGAGTGAGTTTCATGACCAGATGCTTGGGGCCGGCGGCGTCAGAAGTGATAAACGGCTGGTTGATTTCCGTTTCCTGGCTGGTGGAGAGTTCCACCTTGGCTTTTTCGGCCGCTTCTTTAATACGCTGGAGCGATAAATTATCTTTGGATAAATCAATGCCCTGATCTTTTTTGAATTCGGTTAAAATCCATTCCATGATGCGCTGGTCAAAATCATCGCCGCCCAAATGCGTATCGCCGTTGGTGGAAAGGACTTGGACTGTGTCCGGCGCCACTTCCAAAATGGAAATATCAAACGTGCCGCCGCCCAAATCATAAACCGCGATTTTTTGATTAACTTTCTTATCAAAACCGTAAGCCAAGGCCGCGGCCGTGGGTTCGTTGATGATGCGCAAAACTTTGAGGCCGGCAATTTCACCCGCGTCTTTAGTCGCCTGGCGTTGCGCGTCGTCAAAATAGGCCGGCACGGTAATCACCGCTTCGGTAATCTTTTCGCCGGTTTTTTCTTCGGCATCAGATTTCATTTTTCCCAAAATCATCGCCGAAATTTCTTGCGGGCTGTATTCCTTGCCCTGCATTATAACTTTGACGCCTTCGCCGGATTTAACCAGCTTGAAAGGCATATTTTTTAAGTCGCGCTGAACTTCCGTGTCGCTAAAACGGCGGCCAATCAAACGTTTAATGGAATAAAGCGTATTTTCCGGATTGGTGACGGCCTGGCGCTTGGCCAGCAAACCGACCAATCTTTCGCCGTTTTTGGATACGGCCACGACCGATGGCGTGGTTCTCGCGCCTTCTTTGTTCTCTAACACCTTAGGCTGGCCACCTTCCACCACCGACATGCAGGAGAAAGTCGTGCCTAAGTCAATTCCGAGTACTTTGCTCATAAAAAAATAGTTTATTATTTAAATGAATTATTATTTAAAGTTGCTTGTCCTCCGTAGCTTTAGCGAAGGAGGATGCCCAAATCGATTCCTAGTACTTTTGACATATGTGTATATGAATTATGAATAATAAATTAAAATTACTTGTTTAATCCAAAAAATCGCAGACACCCTTTGTAAGCTGTTTCATAACTAATTAAACCCATGTTTTCACTCTCAGTAATGCGCGCACTTCGTTCACAATTTTTAATGATAGAAATGGGTCTCCATTCATACCAATAAAATAAACCGCCCAAAACAATGGCTGCTAATAAAATAATTAACCAATACTTTAAAAATTTTTCCATATTACTAAAACAATTAATTTAATTAAACGCTATAACAATTTGTATGACCATTAAAATTATAATCAAAATGTTTAATAATCCAACGAATTTATTCGACGTCTTAATCTCTCTTGATAAGTCTTTTAATGTGTCCCTTAATTCTCCTATGGCCCCGTTGTCTGGCGAAGCTGGCGTACCGGAACGTATACCGCATGACATAATATTATTAAAAATTATTAAATTATTTAGTTCCTCAGACATCGTCTGCTCCACCATTTGATGGGCTGGATTCCCGCTTTCGCGGGAATGACAATGTTTTCTCCTCCCAATTCAATCCACCGACCTGTCTGCCGATGAGGCAGAGGAGGTGGACTGCGTTCGGATGGACAAATTAACTATTGCTCTTGACATGCTATACTAGCGTATGGTATAGTGTAATTAATCACGATGAGAGGCTACCCAAAGGGTTCGTCCCGCGGCTATGCCTCTTTTTGATTTCTACCCAACTTTTCTCGTGTATTATTTAAAAATGAAATAAACTGATTAAACCGACGCAATAACGAAGAATACTTGTATTTATTCGGCACCACCAACCGTTCTATTTTATTTTGCTTTTCCAGATATTCAACCAAACAGTGAAAGTCTCCATCGCCGGTAATAATCACCGCCCTGTCATACTTAGGATACTCTATCATGGTGTGCAACACCAATTCGGCATCAACATTACCCTTTACTCGTTCGTTCGGCAATTTCAGAGTTGGCTTAAAAACCAAAATATAACCAACTGTCTGCAGATAGGTGTAAAGCGACTGATTTTCCGCAACCAAACCAATAAATAAAAAGGCCTTGGATACACCGAAACGATCGGACAGATATTTTCGAAATTTGCCAAAATCCAAACTCCACCCCTGCTCCTGAACAGACAAATTTAAATTTTGACTGTCAATAAACGCGAAATTATTTTCTGTCTTCATAGTCGCTCTATTTTTTATCACCTTTTTTAACTACTTTGATATCTATCTTCTTAACCGTTCTTTCTTTTGATTTAGGGGCGCGGATTTTAAGGAGGCCGTTTTCAAACTCGGCCGAGACCTTGTCCTCCTGCACTTTGGCCGGCAAAGCGACTTGGCGGTAAAAAGACCCGCCGCGGACTTCTTTGCGATAATAATTTTTATCTTTACTCTCCTCCAAAGTAGCCCGTTTCTTTTAAATACTCTATAAAACGTTCTCCCAGTTTATCAACCTCATCTGAATCGGCCATCGCTAATTTATAGTATAATTCCGCAATTTTTGTTTTGTCTTTAATAACTTTTTTTAAATCCTGATCGTTGCCAACGCCCACTTCCGCGTCCAATCCGCTGACCGACCCGATAGTATATCCTCCGCCCTCTTCGGCCATGACTTTTACCGAAAACGGTATGCTGTCCGGATCGGTTAATTTACCGGTTGAAATATTATAATGCCAGCTGTCCACCTTATCTAATTCAAAACCGGGGAGTTCTTTAGAAAAATAATCATTTAATCTTTGATAATTTTCGGGCGTAGCGGTTTCTATTTTAGGTAGGGTCTGATCCCTATAAACGTATGATATCCGACCCTCTTCGTCCTCAACCGACTCCACCAAATAACGGCCGGATTGCACAAATTTTGCTTCCGTCGGATTTTCCCTCTGGTCGCCATTTTCTTTTGCGTCTTTTAAAACATCTGCCAGATAAACTAAGGCCTTAATACCTTCTAGCAAATCCTTCTTTTGTTCCAAAGAGTCGGACACGTCTTTATCAGTTAGACGATATTCGTGTTTAGTTTCTTCAACCGACGCCGCTTTTTCAGACATCTTATAACCGGACGCGAGAAGACCCGTCATCAATCCTAACATTACCGTCCACTTATTCAAAAATAGCTGGCGTAAATTTTTCTTTTCTTTTTCCCGCGGCGTTTCTTTTTTCACCTCTTTGGGTTCTGAAAAACCCGGATGGCCGCCTCTTTCAAAAGACATAATTATTTCTTTTATTTTTTATCACCTTTCTTAACTATTTTAACATTAACCTTTTTTCCATCGGCTTCCGGAGATTTGGGTGCACGGATTTTAAGGAGACCATTTTCAAACTCGGCCGAGACCTTATCCTCCTGCACTTTGGCCGGCAAAGCGACCTTGCGGTAAAAAGACCCGCCGCGAACTTCTTTGCGATAATAATTTTTCTCGTCCACTTCGGTTTCTTTTTTGCTCTCGCCCTTAATGGTTAAAACGCCATTTTGAACGGAAACCTTAACATTTTTGGGGTCAATGCCGGCGAGTGGTGTTTCCACCATTACACTATCTTTGGTTTCGTAAACATCAATGGCTGGGGCAAAACCCTGAACTCCGCCTTCGGCGGAAAACATTTTATCCATCTCATCCGCCCAAGAAGGCATCAGAAACGGGGACCATTTAACGATAGACATAATTCCTGCTCCTTTGCTTCCCGGATTTAAGGAAAGCGTTAAAATAAATAAAATACTTCTTTAATTTCAAAGCTCAAATGACAAAGTTCAAATCAATGCTTAAAGCTCTAATTTCAAATTTTTGACATTTGGACTTTGTCCCGCCACGGCGGGATTGCTTTGACATTTGGATTTTGAAATTTGAACTTATTTGGAAATGATAACTTTGGCCGCTTTGACTACTTTATCGCCCATTTTATATCCGCCGGTGATTTCCCGAATGATTATACCAGGTTGTCGGAACGAAGTGGAGACCCCGTCGGATGACGGGGTAGCCTCTTCACCGGCCGCCTCGTGCAAATTGGGGGCAAATTTTTCCCCCACCGTCTTGATTTCTTCAACCCCCAAGTCTTTTAAAGCGCCGGCAAACTGACTTTTGATGTGTTCAATCCCTTGTTTCCAGTTCTCCCACCCCCTCTGATTCTCCCCCTCGGGCAGGGGGAGAGCCATAGCCAACGCCTTCTTGATATTGTCATAGATGCGCCGACCTTCTGCGATCGCCGCGACGATCGT
>ERZ1292633.5167-Hain-H41-02um-R1-5167-length-11849-cov-17_pt1 | contig 11849 bp, 12 predicted proteins | sample MGYA00564406_ERZ1292633 | MGnify/ENA primary metagenome ERZ1292633 (study PRJEB36523, sample SAMEA6512639) | groundwater metagenome | collected 2019-01-08 | study: AquaDiva: Metagenomics assemblies of 32 groundwater samples
AAGTGCCTATCAATATCCTGCTCAAAAGCAAGAGCCCGAAGAAAACCAAACGGGGCATCCCCAAAGACCCTAAAACCACCATCTCTAAAAATCCCGGGGAGTAGGGTAGGGATACCTGGGGGATATCCCCCTCTAGGGTAAAATCAAGGCAAGTATGATAAAAGTATAATTAGTATGTGTCCCGAATGGCACATACTTAAGGGGTAACAATTCCCTTATTGTCATTCTGAGCAAGGCGAAGAATCTCATTCCAAGCACAAATAGAGACCCTTCGCTACGCTCAGGGTGACATTTTGGGCTTATCTATGTGCCATTCGTATGTGTCCCCGGATTACCGGTGGTCAATAGACCGATTTAACATGAACCCAGAAAAACGAGGCGAACAGTTTATCCGTCAGTGGAAGATTATTAAAGTCCTGGACCAGATGCACTACGGAATGACTATAGATGAATTGGCCGAAATGGTCGGCTATACCAAACGGACTATATATCGCGACCTGAATGTGCTTCATAATGTCGGATTCCCATTGGAAAAGGCCCCGGTTGACAATCAGATTAAATGGCGGCTGACTAAAGGGTTTCGCACCCCTAATATCCCGTTCACCCTGACCGAACTGATGTCTTTGTATTTCAGCAAAGGTTTATTGAATGCGCTTCAGGGCACGCCTTTTAAAGACGGCATAGATTCAGCTCTGGATAAAATCCATAAAACCCTGCCGGTTGATGCCATAGATTTTATCCTCTATTCACAGGAAACTGTTATTCCCAAACTGGGGGCTTCGGCTGATTACCGGAATTTTACCTCTATTATAGAAAAATTGAACCAGGCATCGCGGGAGAAGAGAAAATGCAATATTACCTATCTGGCTTACGGACGGGACAAGCCGGATAAACATCTTTATCATCCCTATGCGCTGACTTATTACAGCGGGATGCTTTACTGCATCGGTTACAGCGAACTTAGGAAAGCCATCCGCACCTTTGCCGTCCAACGAATCAGGGCGGTGGAGGTTCTGGATGCCAAGTTCAAGATGCCTGAGGACTTTGAGCCGGACGAATTCCTGAACGAGAGTTTCGGCATTTCGCACGAAGGCAAACTGGAAGAGGTGGTATTAAGGTTCGCCAAATCAGCCGCGCCCTGGATAATGGAGCGCACCTGGCATCCGACCCAGAAGATAACCAAACTGCCCAAAGGCGAGATTAAGATGACAATGAAGGTGGCCGGGATGGACGACCTGCTCTGCTGGCTCCTGCCTTTGGGAGATGAGGTCAGGGTGATAAAGCCGAAACTATTAATTGACGAGATGGTGGAAATAAGCCAGAGTGTGATGAGGCAATATAGGCGGTCTAAATTGCCAATGTGCAGTTAAAATTTTCTAATTTGGGGATACCCGCCCGGTAACGCAAAACCTTGCTCAACTCCAGCGGAAATGGTAGGATGAGATTAAATAAGGTATCATTGAACACAGCGAATATTTTGCTTGACAATCAAGAAAGGTATGGTTATATTACCTTGCAAAGCGGTTTGATAGATTTTCCTAAGCTATCATGATAAAATACATAGACCTATTTTGTGGCATCGGCGGATTTCGTATCGCTGCGACACAAGTCTTTCAATCTTTAAATGTCGACGCTGAATGTGTATTCTCAAGCGATATCGATCCTTTCGCTCGCGAGGCTTATAACGCTAATTTTGGCGATTATCCAGCAGGAGACATCACAAAGATAGACGAAAACTCAATTCCAGACCACGACTTACTTTTTGGCGGATTTCCTTGTCAACCTTTCAGTATTATTGGCAATGGACGCGGATTTGAGGATATTAGAGGAACTCTATTCTTCGATATAGTGCGCATACTAAAAGCCAAGCGTCCCAAAGGGTTTATTCTTGAGAACGTAAAGAGATTAGCCAGCCATAAGAATGGGCATACCCTTGAGCGGATTTTGCAGACGTTGCAGGAGTTGGGTTATTATGTCGACTATAAGATTCTTAACGCTCTTGATTATGGATTGCCTCAAAAGAGAGAAAGAATTTTTATAGTCGGTTCTATCAAACCAACCCTATTCTCGTGGCCTATTAAGGCAAGCAAAAGAACGTCTCTTGCGGAAATATTAGAGAAGAATGTCGATAAGAAATTCTATGCCTCGGAATATATAGTCAAGAAACGCAAGGCGAAGCATCAGGCGAAAGAATATCCTTCTATATGGCACGAAAATAAAGCGGGTAATATTTGTTCTTATCCGTACTCATGCGCGTTGCGCGCCGGGGCGTCCCACAATTACCTACTCGTGAATGGAGAGAGAAGACTCACATCGAGAGAAATGCTTAGAATCCAAGGATTCCCAGATTCTTTTAAAGTAGTCGTTCCTTATTCGCAGGCACGAAAGCAGGCCGGTAACGCCGTGCCCGTTAATTTAGTAAGGTCGGTATTGGAGTCGTTTTTACCGATTATATTGAAAGAATCTCCGAAACAAAATATCGTAGCGGAAACAAGAGTTAAATATAGGGCAACAAAACATGATAAAAAAAGAATACCCGCGCTTGCGCACCGTAGATAAGGTCGAGCCGCCGTATCCTCTGAACGAGTTCCCAAAGGATTTCGGATTCAATCTTGGACGCGAAATAGTTTACCTTCTCGCCACAAAAGGCACTCCCTCGCTGGAGGGTTCGGAATGGGAGGAGATATTTGCCAGTTGCATCGGCGCAAAATGGAAGCCGTCTAATGTGGGACTGAACGACGTTGTTTTAAAAAGTTGCGCCTGGGGCGCGAAAACCGTCAAAGCGAATAAGCCCTCGGAGCAAAAAACAGTCCGACTCATATCGGGCAGAAATTCTCCGATATATTCGTTTGGGGAAAAATCTACTTCTGGCGTGGACCCGGATAAATTAGGCGAGCAAATCCTGTCTATATGGAACGAAAGGGTCTCGGCCATGAGGAAATTATATAAACACGTAAGAACGGTCGTTCTTGTTAAATCGAGCCGTCTCGATGAAGTCGCCGCGTTTGAATTCGACACCATTAGATACGACCCTGAACTATATAAATGGAAATGGAATAAAAATAAGAATCTCCAGGGATTCGAAAAAACCACGGGTTCGCATCGCTTTACTTGGCAACCGCACGGAGCGCAGTTTACCATAACCGAGGATGTGCCGGACGATTGCCTGATAGTCAAGATTAAGACGCCCAAACGTATTAACAAAGAGACGGTGTTTAAGGAAATCGGTTTCAATAAGAAGTGGATAACCGTCATCAAGAAGCATGGCCGATAACTTCACCAAGAAAAAACGCTCCTCAATAATGAGGGCGATAAAGTCCAGAGGCAATAAATCCACCGAATTGCGGCTGATTGAAATATTTAGGCGTGCCAAGATAAAAGGCTGGCGGCGTAAATATAACCTTTATGGAAGTCCGGATTTCGTTTTCCCACACAAAAAAATAGCGGTCTTCGCGGACGGATGTTTTTGGCATGGGCATAACTGCAGACGACTGACGCCTAAGGGCAACGCGAAATATTGGAGAAATAAAATAAAGAGCAACAAGGAGCACGATAAAAAAGTAACGAAGACGCTGAAATCGATAGGTTGGAGAGTCGCGCGTATATGGGAGTGTGCCATCAAAAAAAGCGCTCCGCAATTGGCGATTCTGCTGAATAATTAAGAAAATATAAATTGTTGTTATGAAAGTATCTGCTATTGACCTTTTTTGTGGCGTTGGCGGCTTGACGCAAGGGGGGCGCGACCGCAGCCAAGAATTGTCAGATGCTTTGTAAGACGCATAATCGGGCAAAAGGTAACCGGTAAAGGTAATCCGGCGGGGATAACGGAATGAATTGAGATGAGTAAGGCGTCCCCGGATTACGAGACGGGCAAAAAAGGCGGGGGTGTTTTCTGGGGCACGCTTAAACTTGGAATGCTGGATTGTGTAAAAGTTTTTAAGCATTGAGGACATTTAATCCATGTTCTTTTTACCCCTGCAGGGTGCAAATTAAATTGAGCTCCACAATTTTTGCATGTTATCCCAAAAGGCTTACCGTTAATATTATTGGTAAATGGAATATTCATTCCTTTGTCATACAAATCAAGAATACCTTTAAAATAGATAACTTCTGGATTTGTTTTAAAGTGTGCTTGAGGTAAGAGTTTTGCTAAAGGCCCTATTTTCATCGGATAATAGTTATTGATATATGGCATAGGAAAGTTAATAGAAACGTTATCATCACAAATAGCCCACACGTCAATGCCTAATTGGCATGCTAATCCTATCTCATAAGCTATCCAGTTTTGCGTATATGACCACTCTATATTTTTTAAGGATTGATTTTTTGCTAGCTCGGGTCCAACTAAAAGAAATAGAGCAATTGAACTATCCATTTCTTTTTTTATTGTTTGCCACTCGGGACGACGGATATTCTCATATTCTGAACGAAAAGCTTTGATTGATGCTCTGGCAAAAAACCTGTCGATAAAATCACAGAACCTAACATCTTTTTTTGTATGCGAGATAAATATTTGCTTATTTGACATTTCATTTGTCTCCTTTATCTGTATTCTAACCTTATAAATCCTAATGTCAATAGTAATTTTATATTTCGTAAAATATTTTTCAAAGGGGGTAAGCGAGTAGCAAGCGGGACAGGCAAGCGAGCGGCCCAGCGGGACACTTGACCTGCGCTCTACGGTGCTCGGATTCACGCTTCGCTTAGTGCGCTAGCGCGGTCTCTGCTGAGTTCCCACCGGCTGTAAGCGTTTAATTCATTGCATTCTACAACAGCGTTTCCCGAGTTCGGCGGGTAAGCCTACCTTCTCCGGCAAAACGGTAGAAAATTCCAGCTTTGTTGATAACTAACACTCTCTTGTCATTCCTGCCCCTGCCTACGCAGGGGTAAACTTGTCCCCCCCGAAATAATCGGGACTCCGCTGCGGCTTCGCACTGGGGAGCAGGAATCCAGATTAGATAATATTTTAAGAAAACTATACCCCTGTGTCCTACCCTGTCACTCGCCTGTTGTATAATACATAGCGTTAGAAACGGCTAAACATCCGTTCGCAGAATCTGGAGAATCTGGGGATGCCCTAAGAATGGAAACCCGCCTGAGGCGGGGTTTACCCCGTTTAGAGATGAAGGTGTAGATTAGTTTTATCAGATAACGTCTTCCTACTTTATCTCTAACGGGGTCTAACTGGCTGTAACTCGCTTCGCTCTAACAGCCAGTAAGAAAGTGAGGTGATTGATACCTATATGTCTCAAGACGGAAAGTTTTCGTCCTAAGGCGGAATGTTTTCATCTTAAGGCGGAATGTTTTCGTCTTAAGGCGGAATGTTTTCGTCCTAAGGCGGAATGTTTTCGTCTTAAGGCGGAATGTTTTCGTCTTAAGGCGGAATGTTTTCGTCTTAAGGCGGAAAGTTTTCGTCCTAAGGTGGAAAGTTCCCGCCCCAAGGAGGTTTATTGATATAACCGCTTTAACTTTAGTCGGTTATGGTAATACCCCCGCCTTAAGCGGGGGTCTAAGAGCCAGTAAGTCGTCCCTGTGTGACTCCAACTGGCTCTAAGAGGAGCATAAAATGGATTATATACCGAAAACGGACGCCGAGTTTGACGAATGGCTCCGCAATTTTGCGGCTAATGCTGGACCGGTTGCCACGGTCCTGGGAATTGCCCCGTCTTTTGTGACCGCCGTAACCGATGCCTATGCGGACTGGCAGGTTAAATATGTGGCGCACCAGACGGCCCAGAATGTGGCCCGAACCGCGTTTGAAAATAAGGATGTATCACGCGATACGGGCAAGGGTGTAGCCAGGGTCCTGGCTGGGATGTTCCAGAAGCATCCGGATATGACCAACGGACAACGGGCCACCCTGAAAATCACCGTGCCGGATACCGAGCTGACTCCGAGACCAACGATTTCTACCGTGCCGATAGTCGGATTTAAAACCCTGCGCGGCGGCGTTCTTGAGGTGGCAGTCCGGGTAGAAGAAGACCAGACCCGGCCCAGTATGCATCCGGCCGCTGATGCGGTTGAATGCAAGTATATCCTGGTGCCGGTGGGCGAGGTGCCGCCGGACAGGCCCGGCGCGTGTCCTGAATCACAGGCATCCAAAAAGGCGCAATTCCAGATACATGCCGGTATTGAAAACGCCGGGAAACGTTTTTACGGATTTTTCCGCTGGGCTAACCAGAGCAATCCGGCCAATAACGGGCCCTGGAGCGATGCCCAGACCGTGGTGATTTCGTAGAATTAACCACAGGAGGCATCCCGCCCCGAAAGTATTCGGGGCGGGATAAACTCCGGCACGAATAAATCTAATCCCCCTTTCTCCCTCCGTACGGAGGGATGGGGGGATTTAAGAAGGAGAACAATATGGCTCTGCAACCGAACGAGGTCAAAACAGAAAATATAACCAACTCCGCCGTGACCACCCCGAAAATTGCCGATGAAGCAGTTATCAGTGCCAAGTTGAAAGATGGCGCGGTGACGAGCGATAAGATTGCCACCGGTGCGGTCACTCTTTCCAAAATCGGCGTGGGACAGGTTATCGGTTCCCGGCTAAAAGACGGCGCAGTCACAGCCGAGAAAATAGCCAATGGCGCGGTCACGGCTTCCAAAATCGGCGAGCAACAAGTGACCGCTTCACGGTTACAGGATAAAAGCGTTACAGTTGAGAAACTTGCGACCGGCTCTGTTACCACGGAAAAGATTGCTAATGGAGCGGTTACTGCGGCCAAGTTATCTTTTGTTCCGCCCTCGGTAGCGCGACCTATAACGCCGGCCGTTTCTACCGCCGAAATAGCCGATGCGTCAGTAACCGCTGTTAAGATAGCGGCCAATGCCGTGACCGCTTCAAAGATTGCCAACAATGCCGTCGGCACGACTGAAATAGCCAATGCGTCAGTCACGCCGGCCAAGTTGTCATTCTTGGTGCCGAGTAGACCATTAACTCCTCCGATTACCACGGTTGAGATCGGTGACGGGCAAGTTACTCAGGCCAAGTTAGCCCCGGGCGTAGGTGGCGGAAGCCAAATCACCTTCCTGCCCACCCGGCTCCAGTTGACCAGTTTAATTGTGACCGGCAATCAGGATTGGATTCCGAGCGCGCCGAATCCGGCCATACCGCCCGAGGCGACTGCGTTAATCCTGCATGTGGAGCTGGTCCAGCAGAGTATTCCGCCGCCGCCGCCCGGGGGCTGGCTCAATTGCCGAATCAGGAGAGACGCGACCCAGGCAGAATGTTACGCTATCGGCGTAGAGGCGCGCAATGTCAATCAGGTCTACGGCGGACAGGTCATTGTGCCAATTATTGCCGGGAGTTTCCAATACGCCTTTACGGATGCATCAGGGAATCTAAACGTTACTTTCAACCCTTACGTCGTTGGATATATAGTGTAGGTAGTAGGTGCACCCGGTGCGCTTCGCTGGACGCGGTCTCAGTAGAGTTCAGCCGACTGGCTGAATGCTACCGACCATTGCTTCGCAAAGGGATTAGATACATCGTGTAGCGAACACCCCACCCCGAACGTTTTCGGGGTGGGGGATTTTACTTTATCCTTACGGAATGTAATGCTCTGGTTAATAATCTCTTGACTACACCTGCCGATGTTATAATCTATGCCTTTATGGTAGCGCTTATTGAATCTCTCAGGCCCAAGCAATGGCTCAAGAATCTCTTTGTCCTGGCCGCCCTGGCCTTCTCACGGAATTTTACCAATACACCTTTGCTCCTAAAGACCATGGAGGCCTTTGGGGTTTTCTGCCTGCTGAGCAGCGCCTGCTATATCTTCAACGATATCATGGATGCCCGGGCTGACCGGCTCCACCCGGTTAAGTCCAAACGCCCGATTGCCTCCAGCCGTCTGCCGGTCATACCCGCCCTGATTGTGGCCATCATATTATTAGTTGTTTCACTGGGCTGGGCCGCGAGATTGTCACTACCTATTAAAAGCCAAACCGGACTGCCGTTTTTCCATATTTGCCTGACCTATGCTGTGTTGCAGATACTGTATTCACTGGTCTTAAAGAAGATTATTATCCTGGATGCCCTGGTGATTGCCGCCGGATTCGTCCTGCGCATGGTAGCCGGGGCCGTGGTCATTGACATCGCCATCTCTAAGTGGCTCTATATCTGCACCATTTCGCTGTCGCTTTTTATCGCCTTCTCCAAGCGTCGGGCTGAGATGACCGTCCTGGAGACGCCTGAGAATCATCGTCCGGTCCTGGGCCAATATTCACCCTACCTGCTGGACCAGATGATTTCGGCCCTAACCGCCTCGACCATTATGGCTTATACCCTCTACACGTTGGCCGATGAAACCGTGGCCAAGGTCGGCTCCCAGAATATGCTCCTGACTATTCCCTTTGTGGTCTACGGGATTTTCCGGTATTTGTATTTAGTTCACCCAGTTAGAGATAGGTCGCCCCAAAGGGACGACCGTAGTAATGGCGCTGAGTATATAAATTCTACAGGCCATCCGAATATAGATGTTTTCTCCAACGCAAAATCCAATATCTCTAACGGGGTAAACCAGGAACAACAAGGCGGCGAGCCGGAGAATATCATTTTGGCTGATAAGCCCTTGCTGATTAGTATATTGTTGTGGGCAACGGCGGTGGTGATAATTATGTATTAGCCCCGTTAGAAGTAGGTCGCCGTGGGCGACCGTACCCCAACGGGGTGACTTCTAACGGGGTTAGCCGCAGATTAATCGGCGTCATTATAAACAACAGGATTAAACTGATTTAACGGAAAAATCAGTTCAGATTAAATCCTGTTGTTAAAAATAAGTTATATGACAAAAAACCGCCTGCTCTTGGCCATTCTCTTGAGCGCTCTTATCCTGCGGCTCATCTTCATTTTTGCCGCCGCCAATAACCTTCCCCATAATGATTCCTATCAACATGAACGGTCATATGAAACGATTGCCAAAAACCTGATTGCGGGCCAGGGCTACCAGGGCAGCGGATTTATTATCGGCCTGACAGCGGAGCAGAAAGCGGCCCGGCCCCCGGTTTATCCGATATTTCTGGCGCTCTGTTATCTCATCTTTGGGCAATCCCTGCTCTATGTCCAGATTATCCAGGCATTATTAAGCGTTTTATCAGTGCTGTTAATTTATCTTATCGGCCGTAAGGTCTTTGATGAGCAGACCGGGCTGGTGGCCGGCGCCATCAGTGCTTTTTACCCCTTCCTGATATTCCTCACCGGGACAGTGGTAACGGAAACTGTTTTTATCCTGTTCTTTTTGGTGTTTATCTACCTGCTGGTGCAATTATGGCCGGCGAATGGAATTGCCGGATTGCAGACATCCCGCCCTGAGCCCGGCCCAAACCCAGTCAATCAAGCCCAAGGATCCCGAAATACCTGGAAATGGGCGATTCTGGTCGGCATAGCCAACGGACTGGCTATTCTGACCCAGAGTTCTTTCATATTATTCTTTGTATTACTGGCGCCATTCGGCTTGATAAAAAAGCAATCCCGCCTTTCCTATTGTTTGCTGGTGGCGGCCACTTTAACAATGCTGTGCCCCTGGGTAATCAGGAATTACGCGGTATTCAACCGGGTCATTTTCACCAGCACGCAATACGGGCTGGCGCTGTATGAGGCGAATTCCCCCCGGGCCACCGGCCGGCCTGACATAGACAACCTCCGTTTTCCACCGGAGATAATAAACCTGCCCGAAGCGGAACGCGAGGATGCCATAAAAAAGATGGCGCTCCAATGGATAAAAGAGAATCCCGGCAAATTCGCAAGATTAGCCCTACTTAAGTTCTGTTATTTCTGGAATCCCCTGCCCAATTGCGCTGACTATCGCTCTCTCAAATATATCCTCATAAGTATTTTCTCTTATGGCACTGTCCTTATCCTGGCTTTCTGGCAGATTATCAGGATGCGCAAATCCTGGGGCCGGATAGGGATTTTCTTGTTGGTGATTTTATACTTCTCATTAATTCATCTAGTTTACGTAAGTTCGGTCCGTTATCGCGCGCCGGTAGACGCCCTGCTGATTATTCTGGCCGCTAATAATATCGCGCGGTTCATCCCGAAAAGGAACAAATGATGAAATCTAAAGTAGCAGTTCTGAAAACATCCCCGGCCACGGTGCTGGAGGATTACCGGAAACTAATGCGCCTGGCGGACTACAGAAACACCCTGTCCCCGGAACAAGACACGATTATCAAACTCAATCTCTCCTGGACCCGTTATTTCCCGGCCTGTTCCTCGCAACCTTGGCAACTGGAAGGCGTGGTCAAGACCCTGCTGGCGGACGGTTTTGCGCCCGAGCGTCTATTCCCGCTGGAGAACAAGACCGTGGTGACCGACCCGATTAAGGGTGCGCAGAATAACCGCTGGTTGCCGGTCCTGGACAAATACAAACTGGCCTTCACGCCCCTGACGGATGTCAAATGGGTCAAATACCGATTCAAGCCCTTTGCCGAAGGCAATGGTCTGGAGCCCAGTGGGCGCACCGGGAGGCACAAACTCCTGATGCTGGATAAGATATTCCCTGATGGCATTGAGATTCCGGAGATGTTTATCGGAAAGAACATCATCCATCTGCCCACGGTCAAGACGCACGGGCATACGGTCACGACCGGGGCTATCAAGAACTCCTTCGGCGGGCTGTTAAAACAGGTGCGCCACTATGCCCATAAGCATATCCACCAGGTGCTAGTGGATTTGATGATAATGCAGAAGGAACTACATCCAAATATATTTTCCGTAATGGACGGCACGGTCTGCGGGGACGGGGCCGGGCCGCGCACCATGATGCCAATAATCAAGGATTATATATTAGCCGGCGCTGATTCTGTGGCGCTGGATGCGGTGGCCGCCCGGATGATGGGTTTTGACCCGCTCAAGATAGATTACCTGCGGCTCTGCACCGAGATGGGCTTGGGCAATGCCGAGATGAAGAACATCGAGATAGTCGGCGCGGATATCTCAGGCGTGGATTTCGGATTCCGGACCAAGAAAAGCGTGGTCATCTGGGGCGACCAGATGCTGCGCCAGGGCGCGCTCAAGACCATCGGCAAGATTGCCCTGCATCCCTGGCTGATGTTCTGGGCGCCGATGGCCTCCAATCTCTACCACGATTTTATCTGGTATCCCTTGATAGGCAAACCAAGAATTAGTAAGTTTATGGAAACGGAATGGGGGAAGTTGTTCCAGAAATATTAGCCACAGATTACACAGATTAAAATGAATATTTACGTCGTCCTGGTCTTAACGATAATATTGAATTCGGTGGCCAATATCCTCATCAAGGTGGCGATGAACCACTCTGATAAAACCAAGGGGCTAATCGGGCAGTATGCCTTTAACCCCTATTTTATCGGCGGGGTAGCAGCATTTGGGCTGGCTTTAATCACCTATAGTTATGTGCTCCTTAAAATGAAACTGAGCGTAGCTTATCCGGTGATAGTCAGTTCTTGTTTCCTGATTGTCCTGGCCTCGTCCTGGTTTTACCTCAATGAAAGCATCTCGTTAATGCAGCTCGTCGGGGTATTGCTGATAGCGTCTGGGATTTGGCTGGTATTAAAATAGCAATCGCAGATTAGCCACTAAGGCACGAAGACACTAAGAATTCTAATCCCCCTTCCTCCCCCTTTGCAAAAGGGGGATAAGAGGGGGATTTATTTCGTGCCTTTGTGTCTTAGTGGCAAGAATTACGAAGTTTTCTTTGGATGAATAACCTCGCTAAGCAATTCCGGCTGGAATATCTTAGATAATCCCAGGTATGAGCCGATGCCCAACACTACTAATCCCAGCACCCGAACGGTTTCCCATAAAAGGTTCGGCGCCGGAGGCAGATACCTGAATCCCAGATAACATATCGCGCCCATCAGTAAAC
>ERZ1292633.5169-Hain-H41-02um-R1-5169-length-11848-cov-5_pt1 | contig 11848 bp, 11 predicted proteins | sample MGYA00564406_ERZ1292633 | MGnify/ENA primary metagenome ERZ1292633 (study PRJEB36523, sample SAMEA6512639) | groundwater metagenome | collected 2019-01-08 | study: AquaDiva: Metagenomics assemblies of 32 groundwater samples
GGTCCGCGTGGACCCGCAGGCCCTGCAGGCCTACAACATCCCCATCGGCAAGGTCGTCGACGCCCTGCGCATGGGCAACGAGGACATGGGCGCGCGCCTGGTGGAGTTCAGCGGCTTCGAGTTCATGGTGCGCGGCCGCGGCTATCTAAAGGGAATCGAGGATTTGGAGGAGACCGCCGTGGGTTTCGACCCCTCCACCGGCACACCCGTGCTCGTGCGCGACGTCGCCAAGGTGCGCGTGGGCCCGGCCCTTCGGCGCGGGGTGGGCGAATTGAACGGGCAGGGCGAGGCCGTGGGCGGCGTGGTGGTCATGCGCTACGGAGAGAACGCCTTGGCCGTCATCGAGCGGGTGAAGGCCAAGATCGACGAGCTGGGGCCGTCCTTGCCCAAGGGCGTGCGCGTCGTGCCCACCTACGACCGCTCCGAGCTCATACGCCGCGCGGTCTCCACGGTGACCGCCGCGCTCACCGAGGAAGTCATCATCGTCTGCCTCATCATCCTTCTCTTCCTCTGGCACATCCCCTCGGCCTTGGTGCCCATTTTGACCATCCCCATCACGGTGCTGCTGTCCTTCATCCCGATGTTCCTCTTCGGGGTCTCGGCCAACGTGATGACCTTGGCGGGCATCGCCATCTCCATCGGCGTGCTCGTCGACGGCGCCATCGTCGAGGTGGAGAACGCCTACAAGAAGCTCGAGGGCTGGTCCTCGGGCGACCGCAAGACCGACTATCACCAGGTCCGCCTGGAGGCCATCCAGGAGGTCGGCCCCTCGGTGTTTTTCTCCTTGCTCGTCATCGGCGTGGACTTCCTTCGCATCTTCACTCTCGAACAGACGCTGCGCAAAGACCTCGAGAAGAGCGGAGTTTTTCGCGTTCAAGGCGCCGACGAGCTGGCCGTGCTCAGCCTGGATGGCAGTCTCGAACATGACGCCGACCAGTACCGCTCTCTCGGCGCCGAGATGTTGCTGCAGAACGCGCTCAAGCTCGAGGGCGAGCGGCTTGTGCTCGAGGGTCGCCTCATCGATCTCGCAAGTCGCCAGCCGATCGTCGGAAAGCGCTATCGCGGGACCTTCGATCTCGCTCGCAGAATCGCTCACACATTCGCGGATGAAATCGTGCTCTATCTAACCGGAAAGCGCGGCGTGGCTCTGACCTCAATCGCCTTCTCCTCCGATCGCGACGGAGAAAAGGAGATCTACCTCATGGACTACGACGGCTTTGATCAGCGGCGCATCAGCGGGCACCGGTCGATCTCGTTGTCGCCCGCCTGGAGTCCGAGCGGCGACGCCGTGGCCTACGTGTCGTACTTCGGCGGCAGCGGCCCGGCCATCTATCTCGCCGACATCACCACCGGCAAGAAAGCGCCCGTGGTCACCAGCGGGTCGCTGAACACTTCGCCCACCTTCTCGCCGGATGGTCGTCGCATCGTTTTTTCGCGCGGCATGGGCGCGAACGTGGAGATCTTCTCCTGCCGCCGCGACGGCAGCGAGCTCAAGCGCCTGACGACTTCGCCCAACATTGACGCCAATCCGTCCTGGAGCCCGAGCGGCACGGAAATCGCCTTCACCTCGAGTCGTTCCGGGTCGCCACAGATCTACATCATGGACGTCGAAGGCACCAATCAACGACGCGTCACGTTCGAGGGTGAGTACAACGACGGCGCTGCTTGGAGCCCCGACGGCACCCGGCTCGCCTACGCGACCCGGATCCAGCAGAATCGCTTCGACATCGCGCTCCTCGATCTCGTCTCGCTCTCGGCGCAGCGGATCACCGACGGTCCGGGCTCCAACGAAACGCCGACTTTCTCCCCCGATGGCCGCCGGGTCGCGTTCAGCTCGACGCGGGCGGGCAAGTCCGCCATCTTCGTGATGGAGGCCCGATACGGCGCCGAGGCCGAGCAGCTGACCTTCGACGGCTCGAACCTGGCCCCCGACTGGTCGGGGTATCTACCCTGACGCCCTGGAGATCCGGTTGTTGTCCGGCAGCGACTTTGCTAGATTCGGCGCCGTGGCATTCGACTCCCCGACAGACGCGCGCTCAAAGGAGAACCTCATGAATCGCGGACGGAATCTCTGGTTGGCCCTGGTGGCGATTGCACTCGTTGTTGGCGCCTGCGCCAAGAAGGCGCCCAAGACCTCGGACGTGGAGGCCGCTCCTGTCGCGACACCCACGTCCGCGACCGACGTGAGCTCCAAACCACGCCCCGCCACCAACGACACGGAAGCCTACGACCCGCTCAAGGATCCTGATATCGCGAAGCTCAACAGCTATCTCGCCAGCCAGGGACTGCTTGGCGACGTTTACTTCGATTTCGATCGCGCCGAGCTGCGCGAGGACGCACGCGAGCGCCTGGCGAGAAATGCCGACTGGCTCCGCACCCATCCCGAATTCGAAGTCACCATCGAGGGCCATTGTGACGAACGCGGGACGAATGAGTACAACCTGGCGCTCGCCGAACGGCGCTCGGGAGCGGCGCGCGACTACATCGCGTCGCTCGGAGTTCCGACGGCGCGACTGCGTTCGATCAGCTACGGCGAGGAGCGCCCTCAGTGCACGGCTTCGAGCGAGAGCTGCTGGGCGATGAATCGTCGGGCCCATTTCATCGTCACCGGCCGCGGCAACGTCGGCTAATCGCGAGAGGAGCTCGATGACGCTTCGCGGAGCGCGCGGCTTCCTGATTGTCGCCGGCGGCCTCTCGGTCGCCGGCTGCGTTTCTTCGACCGATATCGATGCGCTGCACAACCAGATCGCGGACGTCCAGCGGCAGGTCGCGCAGCTCCAGCAGCAGGGGTCGAGCAAGCAGGAGGTCGCGAATCTGGACAGCACGATCAAGCGCCAGACCGAAGCGCTGCTCAAGGCCGAGGCGGACCTGCGGGTCGATGTCGGCAACCTCTCGTCCCAGATCGCCGAGCTCCAGGGCAAGCTCGACGACACTAACTACCGGCTCTCGCAGGTCTCGCAGCAGATCGCGGCGACCAATCAGGACCTCAAGGCGGTGCGCAGCGCTACTTCGCCCGCGTCAGGCACCCTGGGCGACGCCAACGCCGGGGCGGTCTCAGACCCGGAAACGCTCTACCAGACGTCGTACAGCGACTACCTGCGTGGCAACTACGACCTCTCGATGATGGGATTCCGGCAGTACCTCGAGACCTTTCCGGAGACCGATCTCGCCGACAACGCCACCTACTGGGTCGGCGAATGCTACTACCGCCAGCAGAAGTTCGCCGAGGCCATCGCCGAGTACGACAAGGTGCTCAAACAGTTCGCGCGTAGCGACAAGACCGCGAGCGCGCTGCTCAAGAAGGGGTTCGCCATGCTTGAGCTGGGCCAGAAGAAGGACGGCATCGCCCAGCTCCAGAGCGTCGTGCGGACCTTCCCTTCATCTGACGAGGCCAATCTCGCGAAGCAGCGCCTGCAAGCGCTCGGTGTTGAGGCAGGCCCAAGAAAGTAGTAGAATCAGTTGTTCGGGGAAGGAAGGTCTGCCCCGCCACCACGAAAGGATCAACCATGGCGAACACCAAATCGGCCAAGAAGCGCGCCGAGAAATCGGCCGCTGAGCGGGCCAAGAATCGCACGGTGCGCTCGAAAATGCGCACCGCGGTCAAGAAGTTCCGGGCTGCCGTCGCCGCCGGAGACAACCAGGCGAAGGCGCTCCTCGCCGGCACCATCAAGATCGTCGACTCGACCGCCCAGAAGGGCGTGATTCACCGCAACACCGCGGCTCGAACGAAGTCCCGCCTGACGGCCGCCCTGCGCTCCGCCGAGGAATCGCGCTCCTAGAACCCCTCCAGCAGGTCAGTGACCAGGGTCTCCGCGAAATCCTTGGCGGTGCGTTCGATGGCCGGAGTCTCGCGGTCCTGGAAGCCGAGCTCCGATGCCTGCACCTCATAGCTGGAGCGGAAGAGATAGCCGTCGTTTGAGTAGAGCACCCGCTCGGGGTCACGCTGCTTGAGCGCGACCCGCACCACGATCAGCACCTCGTACTGCGTCGCACGCCCTTCGTCGTCAAACGAGACCGGCGTCAACGTGAACGACGTCACCGCGCCTGAAATCTCCGCATCGGACGCTTCAGGGCTCGCCGACACCGAGAAGCTCTTGCGGTTCACCAGCTCCGAGGTGAGCGCGCGGGTAAGGATCTGATCGACTTGGGCGCGTTGCGTCCGATTCTCCAACGGCTTGAGGAAGACGCTCTTGACCTCGGGCGGCAGGGTCGATCCTCTTCCAACCAGCGCGTATCCGCAGCCCGCCACCAGCAGGGCAGCGGCGAGGGCTGCGACACCAAGCCGGATCTTCATCCTAATGCCTCCTTGCGTGTCACCAGGTTGACCAACCTGCCCGGGACGAAGACCATCTTCGTGACCTCGCGGCCAGCGAGGTGCTCGCGCACTTTGTCGCTTTCCATCACCGCCTCTCTCACCTGACCTTCCCTCCAGGTCGCGTCGACTTCGACGCGGTCGCGCAGCTTGCCGTCAACCTGAACGACGATCGCGAATCGTTCGCGCCGGAGTTTCGCCTCGTCCGCGGCGGGCCAGTCGCTCTCGAGCAGGGACTCGGAGTGCCCGCGAAGCTCCCAGAGCTCTTCGGTCAGGTGGGGCGCGATCGGGTGCAGGAGCTGAATCAAGGTATCGAGCGCCTCCTCGCAGCGGCGGCGCGACGCCGTCTTCTCCTCGACGGCGCGCGTCAGGGCGTTGAGCAGCTCCATCAGAGCCGCCACGGAAGTGTTGAGCTTCAGGCGTTCGAAGTCGCGAGTCACGCGCTGGATGGTGACGTGACGGATGCGCTCGAGCTCGTCGTCCGCGGGAGCGGTCGGCGGCGCGGAGCCGACGCGATCCGCGACGCGCCAGAGCCGTTGCAGGAACCGGTAGGCCCCGGAGACCGCCTCGTCGTTCCACTCCACTTCGTCCTCGGGCGGGCCCAGGAAGAGCGTGTAGAGACGCTCGGTGTCGGCGCCCATTTCGTCAATCAGCGGTTCGGGGGAGACCGTGTTGCCCTTCGACTTCGACATCTTCTCGATCCGACCTGTCTTCTCGACCAAACGAGTGATCATCCCCTGGTTGAACAGTTTGGAGAACGGCTCCTCGATCGTCACCAACCCCATGTCCTTGAGCACGCGACAGAGGAAGCGTGCGTACAGCAGATGCAGGATCGCATGCTCCACGCCGCCGATGTACTGATCGACCGGTGCCCAGTTGGCGACCGCCTGCGGGTCGAAGATCCGCGCCCCGTCCCTGGCCGAGAGGTACCGGAAGTAGTACCAGGAACTGTCGACGAAGGTATCCATCGTGTCCGTTTCGCGTCGCGCGGCCTGGCCGCATTTCGGACAGGGTGTCCGGACGAACGCATCATGACGCGACAGCGGATTGCCCTCGCGCCCCGTGAGCTCGACGTCGTAGGGCAGCTCGACCGGAAGCCCGCCGTCTGGGACCGGTACGATGCCGCAGCGCTCACAGTAGATGACCGGAATCGGCGTCCCCCAGTAGCGTTGACGCGAAATCAGCCAGTCGCGCAGGCGGTAGGTCACCTTGGCGCGCCCCCAGCCCGCCTTCTCCATCCACCGTACGAAGCGCTCCGTCGTCTCGGCGCTTGCGGCGAGTCCGTCGAATTCGCCGCAGCCGCGAATCGTTCCCTCGCGGAGGATCGGCTGCGCGAGCGCGGCCCGGTGGAGGTCGCGCCCCTCCGGGTGATAGACGAGACGCACCGGCAACTCTTCCTGGCGCGCGAACGCGAGGTCGCGCGCGTCGTGGGCAGGTACGGCCATGATCGCTCCCGTGCCGTAGTCCGGGAGCACGTAGTTCGCGAGCCAGATCGGAATCAGGTCGCCGGTGGCCGGATTGAGCGCTCGCGCGCCGGTGTCCCGTCCCTCCTTGCTGAAGCCCTCGCCCTCGCGCTCGAACCGCGGTGTCTTCCTCACCGCCTCGATCCAGCGGCCGATCTGTTCGCGGTCGGGGTGCTCGGCGATCAGGCTGGCGGCGAGAGGATGCTCGGGAGCCAGGACCAGGAACGTCGCGCCGTGGACCGTGTCCGGGCGAGTCGTGAAGACGGTCAACCTTTCGTCGCGGCCGACCAGCGCGAAATCGATCTCGGCTCCTGGCGAGCGGCCGATCCAGTTGCGCTGCATCGCCTTGACCTTGTCGGGCCATCCCGGGAGTCCGTCGAGGCCCTCCAGGAGCCGGTCGGCGTAGTCGGTGATGCGAAAGAACCACTGCTCGAGATCACGCGGCTCGACGGTCGCGCCGCAGCGCTCGCAAGCCCCGTCGACCACCTGCTCGTTGGCGAGCACGGTCCGGCAGCTCGGACACCAGTTGACCGGCGCTCGTTTCTTGTAGGCCAGGCCCCTTTCGAGCATGCGCAGAAAGAGCCACTGGTTCCAACGGTAGTAGTCCGGTAGACAGGAGGTCACCTCCTTGGACCAGTCGTAGAGGATGCCCCAGCGCCGGAACTGCTTCTTCATGACCCGGATGTTGTCGAGCGTCCAGTCGCGCGGGTGGATGCCGCGCTGGATCGCGGCGTTCTCCGCGGGCAAACCGAAGGCGTCCCACCCCATCGGGTTCAAGGCCCGGCGTCCGCGCATGCGTAGATAGCGATAGAGCGCGTCCCCGAGAATATAATTGCGCCCGTGGCCGACGTGCAGCCGGTCGCCGGAGGGATAGGGAAACATCATCAACATGTAGTACTTCTCGCGTGAGTTCTTCAGGTCGATCTCAGCCGCGCGCGACCGATCCCAACGGTCCTGCCACTTCGCCTCGATGCTCTTGTGGTCGTAGAGGCTCATCGTGTTTCACCGGTTCTGGCGGAGAGAGCTTCTCCGATCGCGATGTTGACTTCGGTCCAGCGCGGACCGTCGAGCTCGAGCTCCTGCTCTCCCACCAGCCTTCCAACGGACCAGATCCGAAGGGCGTAGGCCGCCGGAGGAACGCCGAAAAAGGTCGCGGCGCCGCCGACGAAATCGACTCGCCAGCGTCGTCCCGAGCCCTCGAGCGTCGCGGCGGCGGGAGACCGCACGTCGCTCGTCACGCGAACGACCGCGGCATAGCGTTCCTCGCCGTTCGGCCTCGCCATGACTCGACCGACGGGCGCGATCGATTTCAGGTCGACCATTTCGAGCCCCTCGCGACGGGAGAGCAGCAGCGCCGGACCGGGAAGATCTGCTTCCATGGTGGTCGAGGCGAGGCGGAGGTAGCTCGCCGGCACCAGATGGTGGCTGGCCAGCGGATCCGCGAAAACCCAGCCCCGGTCGTCGTAGAAGATCTCCACCCACCGGTGAAAGCCGGTGCGCCCCGCCCCCGGCTCCCCGCCCACGACGAATCCAGCGACCTCGCGCGCCGGGATCGCCAGCGCATCGAGCAACGCCACCGTTAGACGGGCCACGCCCGTGCAATATGCAGTGCGACGCGCGAGCACGCTCTCGGCATCCTGTGGCAGCGTCCGATCGAGGTCGTAACGAAGATTGGCCGCGACCCATTCCAGGATCCGCGAAGCGGCTTCGAAGCGGGTCGTCGCATCCGCGGCGACCGCGCGCGCGAGTTGCGCCGCCGCCCCGCGGGAAGGCGGAATTCTCGCCAGTTGAAATGGCTGAAGGCTTCCGAGCGGCCCGGCATCGACCTGAATGCGAGCGGTGCTCTCCTCCACCTCCAGGCGATAGCCGAAGTTCTCGTACGGCTCGACTCGCACTCCGGCGGGAACGAGAAACGTCGCCTCGTCCGCACCCCGAACAAGATAGGTCCCCGCGCCCGCCCCGCCCTCGCCGAGTACGGACCAGAGCAGCAGCGCCGCCACTCCGGGGGCGCGTCGTCGTGGCTGCCGCGCGCGACTCACGCGCGGCTCCCCGGAAACTCGTGGCGCTTCATGATGCCGTCCAGGAGCCCGTTGATGAATCGCCCTGATTGCTCGGAGCCGAATCGCTTGGCAAGCTCGACCGCCTCATCCAGGACAACCAGCTTCGGAACGTCGGTCTCGTGCGCGAGCTCGTAGATCGCGAGCCGCAGAATATTGCGATCCACGGAGGGCATTCGTTCCAGTCGCCAGTTATCGGCCTGCGCACGAATGCGCTCGTCGATCTCTTGGAGGTGATGGTGTACGCCCTGCACGATGCGACAGGCGTACGAGAAGGCGTCCTCGAGCTCCGCGTCGGGCTTGAGCCCGCCCGTCGCGGGCGCCGGGAACAGCGCGGCGGGCCTGGCGGGCGGCGATGAGGACTCCTCCCCTTCCTCTTCGGGCTCTCGAGCCAGTTGGGAGACGTAGTCGACGGGGTCAAAGCTCTTCAACACGAGCGGCAAGGGCGTGTTCCCCAGATCGCTCTGGAAGAGCATCTGCATCGCCATCTCCCGAGCCATCCGTCGCTTCCCCACTGCGTTCCTCTCCTTCGCCTCTCAAAGAGCCGCAAGCGCGCCGTCACCAGCACGAGCTCGCTCCGCCACCTTGCTCATGTTCCGAGCTTTCGGTCCAGGACCGCCATCTCGAGCGCCGCGATGGCCGCCTCTTCCCCCTGATGACCGGCTGCTCCGCCGGCGCGAGCCCAAGCCTGCTCCATCGTCTCACAGGTGAGAACTCCGAAGCTGATCGGCACCCCGTGCCGGCGCGAAGCATCGGCGACTCCACGCGCGCACTCTTCGGCGATCAGTTGAAAATGAAGCGTTTCCCCGCGCACCAGCGCGCCCAGCGCGACCATTGCGTCCCAACCGCCGCGGCGGGCGAGGAGCTCCAAGCCCTGCGGAATCTCCCACGCGCCAGGAACCCGCTCGACCGCCAAGTCGTCCTCTGCAACGCCCGTCTGGCGCAGGATGCGAACAGCCCCTTCGAGGAGCCGCTCCACAATCGCCTCATGGAATCGCGACGCGACGATCGCGATGCGGATTCCGCGGCCCTCCGGAAGCGCTCTCAATGGGGTCCCCTGATTCACCGTAACTCCTTGAAAACGGGAAGTCTAGGGACGATGCTCGGGACCTGTCAACGAACGGCGGTGGTGACGAGCTCGTGGAGCCGGTCGCGAAACGCCGGCGCCAGGAAGATCTTGAGCAGCACGTCGAGCACGAGACCGATCGTAGCGAGGAGGAACCAGCGAGCGTGCCGGCTTTCGTACGGCCAGCCCGAGCGCCGGAGCAGTGGCCGGGCCAGCAGGACGCCGAAGGCGATGTACGCGAGGACACGGCAAGCGGACCATGGGAACCAGGCGGCCGAGAGGGTCTCCCACGGGCGCGAGCTGGCCGACATCGCGCTGGCGACGAAGTAGTTCATGTAACCCATCAACCCCGCGCCGAGCGCGAGCCCCGCGTAGCCGGCGCTCACCAACGCCAGGAAAACGAACAACCCTAAATGGAGCGCGTGCTCCGGCAAGAACCGATGCCAGTCGCCCTCCTTGCCGCCGCCGGTTTCGATCCAGGTGTACATCTCCGCGCGGTAAGTCGCGCCACGCACGATGTTCTCTGCCGATCGTTCTGGGAACAGTCGCGTGAAAACAATCAGCCCGATCGATAGCAGGATGGCCCAGAGGACCGCCTTGCGGAACGCTTCGCCGTCGCGATCACCAAGGATCGCCGCCCGAAACGGGGTCCACAGGGTGAGCGGGGCGAGCGCGATGAAGAGCCAGCCGCCTTGCGGCGCGAAGAGCAAAAGCGCAGTAAGGGGGGTGCATGCCAGAGCGATCGCGGGTAGCTGGCTGCTGGGCGGGACGACGGCGATGCCGCGGCTCAGAGGTCGCCTCCTGGCGGCTGCAGGTGGATTTCCGGCACCGAAACTTCCGAATCGAGCGCCCACACGACGGCCTTGGCAATCTCCTCGGGCGCGATCATCGCCGACCGATCCCATGGTCCGGGAACTTGGTCCCAGAGCGGCGTCGCCGTCGCTCCCGGATAGATCGCGGTCAGCCGCACACCGCTTCCTTTCAGTTCTTCGCGCAGAGCCTCGAACGCGCCGCGCAGCGCCCACTTGCTGGCGCAGTAGGCCGTCCACGACGGAAAGACCCGCAGCGCCGCGGCCGAGAGGATCGCGAAAAGATGGCCTTCCGAGGCACGTGCCGCTGGCAGCACGGCACGATAGAGGTGGAGGGCGCCGAGAAGATTCGTCTCGACCGACTCGCGCAGGTCGTCGTCACTGAGCTCCTCGAATGGGCCGACTCGGGCGACGCCGGCGGCTGGAATCGCAATCGGGGGCGAAAGTCCGTTCGCCTTTGCCTGCGCGATCGCCGAGCGCACCGCCTCGGGATCGCGGACATCGACGACAGCGACTCGCCCGCCGCCTCCAGCCTCCGCGAGCGACTCCTCGAGCAGCGCTCTGTGGCGACCGATCAGGAGCAATGAATGACCCCGCCGCCCGAGCGCGACGGCGATCGCCCGCCCGATGCCCGACCCGGCGCCAGTCACGACAGCCGAGGAACGCGTGGATGTCATGCTGTTGGAAGGCGAAAAAGTTGGTCGGGACGCCGGGATTTGAACCCGGGACCCCCTGAACCCCATTCAGGTACGCTACCAGACTGCGCCACGTCCCGACCGAGATGCTGCGGTCCTGCTTAGCGAAGTTGCTTCTCGAGGAGCTTCAACGCGGATCGTGCCGTCGCCAACGCCTCCTCGATTCCTCGACGGAGTTGTTCTATCCGCTCGACCGAAACAGTGTCAAGCTCGGACTCCCCCGCGATGGCGCCACTCGCATCGATCCGTTCCGCGACAGCCGCCTCCGATGGCGCCGCTTCCGCGGACAACGCCGCCATCACTGCCGTCGGCGCAGGCTCGAACGGCTCCGATTCCAGCTTCTTCTTCGCGCCGGCGATCGTATAACCTTCTTCGTAGAGCAGCGCTTTGATCCGCCGCACGAGCTGCACGTCGGAGTCGCTGTAGGCCCGCTGCCCGCTCCCCGAGCCCTCTCCCTGGAGCGCCCGGAACTCCGTCTCCCAGTAGCGCAGGACATAGGGCTGAATATCGAGGGAACGGCAGAGGTCGGCGCTCCGCATGCCTTTCTTGGCGGTCATCGGTCGCAGGCGATTCTAGAGCGCTGGCGCGAGCACGTCGAGTGAGCCCTCAGGAGCGCCGCGAGCGGATGACGAGCCGGATCGGAACGCCGCCCAGGCCCAGCTCCTCGCGGAGCCGGTTCTCGAGGTAGCGGCGGTAGGGGTGCTTCAGCGGCAGGGCGCGATTCGCGAACAGCATGATCGTCGGCGGCGCGGTCGAGACCTGTGCCGCGTAGAAGAACTTCCACGGGCGATGATGCTGGCTCGGCGGCGCGTGACCCGTGACCGCACGCTCGATCAGCCGATTCAGCTCTCCAGTCGTCACGCGGAGTTGAAATCGTTCGCGCAGCGCGTCGATCGCCGGGAACAGCTTCTCCACGCCCCGGCCGCTGGTCGCGGAGAGGTTCAGTCGCGGCGGACGCGCGAGGATCTCCTCGAGGCGGGGCCAGCTCATCTCGAGCCGATCCCGCGATACGTCGTCGAGAAGGTCCCACTTGTTCACCACCACGATCGCGGCCCGCCCCGCCTCCCAGATGGTGCCGGCGATGGCGAGATCGCTGCTCTGGATCCCCTGCTGTGCCTCGACCACGAGCACCGCGACCTCCGCCCGCTCGAGCTGTCGGCGCGCCATGAGGACGGCGAGATCTTCGGGCGTTCCGGAGACCTTGGCTCGCCGCCGGATTCCTGCCGTGTCGATAAAGACGTACCGGCGGCCGCCACGCTCGACGAGAGTGTCGATCGGGTCCCGCGTGGTGCCGGCTACGGCAGACACGAGAACCCGGTTCTCGCCCAGGATCCTGTTGACCAGGGAGGATTTTCCGACGTTCGGCCGACCGACGATGGCCACCCTGGGCGCATCCGCCGGAGCTTCGCAGAGCTCGGAAGGCGGCCGCGCGGCCGCCCCCTCGAC
>ERZ1292633.5170-Hain-H41-02um-R1-5170-length-11848-cov-4_pt1 | contig 11848 bp, 12 predicted proteins | sample MGYA00564406_ERZ1292633 | MGnify/ENA primary metagenome ERZ1292633 (study PRJEB36523, sample SAMEA6512639) | groundwater metagenome | collected 2019-01-08 | study: AquaDiva: Metagenomics assemblies of 32 groundwater samples
TAAACAAAATATACCTGGCGGCCTTCTTTAAGTTTATTTCTGATAAAATCAAATGCTTCATGCATTTTACGGCTGGGGCGGAGAATGGTTTTTACCGGTTTTCGTCCGGGCGGAAGTTCGTCAATAATAGAGATATCAAGGTCTCCGAATAAAGTCATAGCCAGCGTCCGGGGGATGGGGTGGCGGTCATTACCAGCATATGGGGAGCCGCACCTTTTGCCTTGAGAATTGCTCGCTGAACCACTCCGAACTTGTGTTGTTCATCAATAATTAATAAGGATAATTTATGGAAAATAACTTTGTCCTGAATAAGGGAATGAGTTCCGATAACCAGATCAACCGGTCCTTCTTTTATTAAAGACAGCCGTTTTTTTCTGTCTGCCGGGGAAAGCCCGCTGGTTAATAAGGTTATTTTAACCTGAGAACCGGTTAACAAACGGCTGATCGTTTGGTAATGCTGTTCGGCCAGAATTTCAGTCGGCGCCATCAGGGCCACCTGGGTTTTATTACCGATCGCCGCCAGGGCGGCGTAAATAGCTACCACTGTTTTGCCCGAACCGACGTCTCCTTGAAGCAAGCGGTTCATCGGATGAGCGGATATTAAATCCTTCTTGATTTCCTTGATAACTTTTTCCTGGGCGCCGGTGAGGGTGAATGGAATCCGTTGGCGGATATGCCGGTCCAGCGTATCTGATATTTTTAACTGGTATTTTACCGTGCTTTTTCTGGCCCGGTTACGCCGGAGCGCCAGAGCCACCTGGAGTAAAAATAATTCCTCATAAATAAACCGTTTCCGGGCTGATTCCATTTTGGTATGGGAATCCGGGAAATGGATCTGGTTAATGGCTGAATTGACGTGCATAAAATGATATTTTTTAGCGAGAGACTCTTCAATAATATCCGGCAGAGAAATATGTTCCTCAAGAAGATTTTTAATAAGCCGGCGGATAAATTTTTGATATAATCCTTCAGTTAATGAATAACAGGGAATAATGCCGCCGGTATGAACCAAACGGTTCAGGCCGCCGGTGTGAAGCGAAGTGGTATGATTGGTAATGATTTCGTATTCCGGAGCAACCATCTGGAATTTGTCATAAAATTTTAACCGGCCGGAAAGAATCACTTTTTGTCCTTTGCTTAAATATGTTTTGAGGTACGGTTGATTAAACCAGGTCGCGTAGATAATCCCGGTTTGGTCGCTGACCGCGGTTTCCAGGATAGTTTTGCCGGATCGAGTGCGCCGCAGGCTGGAAGCGACAATTTCACCCTGAATTGTTTTTTCATTTGGTGGATCGCCGGCCGCTCTTTCAGGCGAGTCTCGCTCCAATGTTACATCAGGGCGGGAGGCGGACGAATGATGGTATTCGGACAGAACTTCAGAAATTTTTTTTATTTTACTGCGGTCCAGATATTTATGAGGAAAATAATAAAAAAGGTCCCGGATGGTATAAATTTCCAGCCGGTTAAAAAGTTTTACCCGTTGGGGGCCGACGCCTTTTAAATACTGAATTGATGTGAAAATATTTTTCATTATTTAAGACGGTTTATTAACAAGTCGGCAGTCAAGCCACTCTAAAACACCGTTGGTTCGATATTACTCACCACAAGTATTATCGGATTATTTCTGTTCCGGTGGCGGCGGTGCGGGCGGCGGTGGGATCTGTTGTTCCAGCACATCAAGTTTTATCTGCGGTAGATTTTTAGGTTCTTCAATCCTGTCCCGGCCCGGCGCATCAGGGGTTAGTCTGAATTCCACCGACGGGTTATAAGTCATTCCCGCTTTAACATCGCTGATCTGGCTATATAAACTGGTTACGTTAATGAATAAATTAAAATGGTGTTCATTAAACTTATCTATAACCGACTGGGGCAATTTTAATTTTAAATCAACCTGTTCCGGGTTAATTTTAACTTTATAGGGAAATTCCGCTGGTAATAAAACATTGATATTTGATTTAAAAATTTTTTCAACCAGGATATCCTGAATGGTAACTTCCACGATAAATTTGTCATCCATCGTTATTTTTTGTCCGTCCAGGACGTCAGGGATATGGCCTTCCTGGGAAAAAGAAGCGGTTCGGCCTGAGATATTAATTTTACGGGGAACAATTTCGTTGTAATTATCAAGAATATTTTTAGGGCCGCGGACCAGTATTTCCGACGGGCTGGCTTTAATCCTGGTGATCCGGTATCCTTCAGCCACCGAACCCTGAAGGCAATCATCGGTTTTGATTCGCATAACCTTGGAATCTTCTTTGACGATGGTAACAATGATTTTAGCCGGTTCAAAACTTTTTATTCTGATCTGAGGCGGCAGGTTGATAAAATCACCGGTCATAATTTCTTCGGTCCGGACCATCGGTTTATTCAGCGAAGCATCAGCTCCGGTAATTTTATGGAGGCAGAGGATGTCAGGAGGAATGTCATTGAGCAGATCCCGTGGTCCCTGCAGGATGACCTTTACCTGATTTATCGGAATTCCGTCAGGTGTTTCAATATGAGTGGTGATAATATTAGGAGGCAAACTCAGCTTCAAAGGTATGGTTAGCGGTTCCGGTAAAACATCAGGGTATTCATAATTAAAATAGAACCAGATTATGCCGGCCAGGACAACGGCCATGATTTTGGTGCCAAGATTGTAAGTAAAAAATTTGATTAATAAGGGCAATATTTTTTTCATGATAAAATATTATTCCAACCGGTCCCGATGAATATCTGGGAATTTTAGGTATTGTTTTTAGTAAGCACTTTTTCTTCTTTCAGGTAAAGTCCTTCCAGCATATTCTGTAACGATGTTTCATCAAGTTCGGTGGTTAATTGGCCTTTAACGCCGATGGAAATCCGGCCGGTTTCCTCGGAAACAATGACTACCAGGGCATCGCTTTCTTCGGTAATACCGATGCCGGAACGATGCCTGGTCCCGACGCTTTTAGAAATTTCCGGGTTATCGGTCAGTGGGAAAAGGCAACCGGCGGCCATAATCCGGTCTTCTCTGATAATTACGGCTCCGTCATGTAAAGGCGAACCGGGGTGGAAAATTGTCTGGAGCAATTCACTGCTAACCTGGGCATTTAACTGAACGCCGCCTTCAATATAAGGTTTTAAACTTATTTCGCGTTCCAGGGTAATCAATGCTCCTACCCGGTTTTTAGATAATTTTAAAGCCGCTTCTATTATTTCGGTAATTACTTCTGATTTTACTGAAAAAAACGGGTTAAGCAATCGGCTCTGGCCCAGCCGTAAAAGAGAGCGGCGCAGTTCCTGTTGAAAAATAACCACCAGGGCAAAAACCAAAACAAGAAAAAACCATTCTTTAAGAATATAGTGCAGGGTGGAAAGTTTAAAAAATCTGGTGCTCATTACCACGACCAGAAAAGTTATCACGGTGATAAAAATCAGCCCTTTAAGGATTCCGGCTCCGCGGGTGCCGCGCAGGCTGATGAGCAGGTAGTAAAATAAGATGGAAATAATAATAATTTCAATTAGGCTTCTGATTAAATCCATAATTCTGTACCCGCAAAATAATTTTATATTATGACGACGGCGGATTTTTAATGGCTTCGCAAACAGTGATAACCTGTTTGATTTCCCTGACATCATGGACCCGCACAAACGGGACGTCCTGAAGCACCGCAGCCGCCACGACCGCGGCTGTGCCAAGCAACCGTTCTCCGGTTGGCCGGTCAAGTAATTTTCCGATAAAAGACTTACGCGAAGGGCCCAGCATGACCGGATATCCTAACGATTGAATTTCTTTTAACCGGTTAAGAATTTCATAATTATGTGTTAATGTTTTAGCAAATCCTAATCCCGGGTCAATGATTATTTGTTTTGCGGAAATACCGGCCGAATCGGCCAGATTGATCCGTTCGTGAAAGTACTGAATTATCTCGGAAATTAAATCATCATAATAAGGGTTGGCCTGCATATTACGGGGAGTTCCTTTAATATGCATAATTACCACCGGTACGCCGGTCCGGGCGATTACGCCCGGTAAATCGGCATCAAATCCCAGTCCGGAAATATCGTTGACCAGGCCGGCGCCGGCTTCAAGAGCGGCTTCAGCCACCTTTGCCTTATAAGTATCAATGGAAATTAAGGCCGAAGGGGATTCACGGATAATGGATTGGATGACCGGTACGGTTCGTTCCAATTCCACTTCTAAAGGAACCGGTTCGGCGCCCGGCCGGGTGGATTCACCGCCGATATCAATAATATCCGCTCCCTGCTGAAGCATTTCCAACGCTCTGCTAACGGCTTTTTCTCTGATATTAAACTGCCCGCCGTCGGAAAAAGAATCCGGCGTAACGTTCAGAATTCCCATCAGATAAGTTCTGTTCAAATTAAGAATTCTGTTGCCCGGAAATACTATTTTCCGGTTTATTTCCCGGTGTCGTTGAGTTAAGGTTTCCATTTTTATGGTTAATCTCAAGTCCTTTAACAATTTTTTCCACATCGGCCGCGTTGAGCAATTCATATTTTAACAATGCCTGAGCCAGCCGGTCGCAGGTTTCTTTATTATCCGTAATGATTTTTTTTGCCTCTTCATAAGAGTTTATCAGGATATTCCTGATTTCCTGGTCAATGGCTAAAGCCGTAGATTCGCTGTGCGGTTTGGTGCGTGAGATTTCCCGTCCGAGGAAGAGATGTTCTTCCGTATCGGTATAACTGATTGGTCCCAATTTATCGCTCATACCCCATTCACAAACCATTTTACGGGCGAGTTCGGTCGCGTGTTTAATATCTGATTGAGCGCCGGAAGAAATATCCTTTCAGAAGATTTCTTCCGCCACCCGTCCGGCAAATAAAACTCTGATATTGGCCAGGATATATTTTTTATGCATATGGTAACGGTCTTTTTCCGGAAGTTGCATGGTGGCGCCGAGATAGGGACCGCGCGGAATAATGGTTACCTTATGAAGTTTTTCGGCTTCGGGAATAAAATAAGATGCTAACGCATGGCCGCTTTCGTGATAAGCAGTTACTTTCCGGTCTTCTTCATCCATTACCCGGCTTCGTTTCTGGCGACCCCATCGGACTTTATCGCGCGCTTCTTCCATCTCTTCCATACTGACGGCCTCTTTTTTCTTCATCACGGCCAGCAGGGCTGATTCATTAATAACGGCTTCTAATTCTGCACCGGAAAATAGCGGCGTCATCTGTCCTAATTTGGTGAAATTAACGGAATCATCTATTTTAATCCGCCGGGCATGGACTTTAAGAATGGCTTCCCGGCCTTTCATATCAGGTAGACTAATCATAATCTGACGGTCAAACCGGCCCGGTCTCAGCAGGGCAGAATCCAGCACATCGGGTCGGTTAGTAGCGGCAACGACAATTACGCCGGCATCAGTGTCAAAACCATCCATTTCTACCAGGATGGCGTTTAAAGTTTGTTCGCGTTCGTCGTGTCCGCCGCCCAGACCGGTTCCTCGCTGGCGGCCGACCGCATCAATTTCATCCAGAAAGATAATACAGGGGGAGTTTTCTTTGGCCTGGCGGAAAAGGTCACGCACCCGCGAAGCGCCCACTCCGACAAACATTTCCACAAAGTCAGAACCGGACATACTGAAAAACGGCACATTGGCTTCGCCGGCAATGGCTTTGGCCAATAGGGTTTTGCCGGAGCCGGGTGCTCCGACTAAAAGAACGCCCCGCGGTAACCGGCCGCCTAATTTCTGGAATTTCTTCGGGTCTTTTAAAAACATAATAATTTCCTGGACTTCATCTCTTTCTTCATCAATCCCGGCCACATCGTCAAAAGTAACCCGCGGGCGGTCTTTGGGCGGCAATCGTGATTTACTCTTTCCGAAAGAAAAAATACCGGTTGGGTTATTAACCGATTTAAACTGGCGGAAAAAAACATACCAGATGAGTCCGAAAATTATTACCAGGGGAAGAATGCTTAATAATAACTGGTACAAAAAGGTGTTGGGTTCTTTATACGCTAACTTAATGAATCCTTGTTTTTGTAAACCATCCAGTTCGTCTAAGGTGGCCTTATCTCTAAGATATCCTTCCGGAATAACCGCTACTTTAAAAGAGTTATAAGAACCGCCGGAATGGTATGCACCGGAGGCCTGATAACCGTAAATTTCAATGGTTTTAATTTTACCGGTTTTGGCCTGCTCCATCATTTGCCCGAACGTAATCGTTTCCACTTTTTTCATTACATTGGCGTAGAAGAAATAGGTCATTAGGCTGATCAGCCCTAAAATCATAATGATGAAAAAGAACCCTCTGGGCGGCGCTGGGGGAGGCATTTTTTTTTCGTTCAAAAGAGGGTCGTTTTCAGATCGCTTATTTTTTCGGGATGCGCTCATAGATATTTTTCCTTTTATAAAGAACGATGACAGTGATTATCAAAACAGATTATAGTCCCGAATGCTTTCGGGATAGGTTTGTAATCTCATTTCAAATAATTGTAATCATTATGAAGATTTCAACTGAATCTTTATTTAGCGCTTATTCGCCAGAGGACGAATCAGTCCTTTGGCTGATTTGGGTATTTTCCAATAAACTGACGGTCCACCGGCTGAGTTTTTCATATACTTCGGTCCGGGCGGTTATTTCATTCTCGGCGCGGGCGCCGATTAATTCGGCGCTTTCCTGCTTGATTTTTTCGAAAATTACCCGATTGTTTTTCAGATTTTTCAAGGTAACCTTTATGGTAATAGATACTTGAGATTGAATTACCCGGTCTGTTTTATCTTCCACCAGCGCCGGTTTGGTATAATCAGTAATCTCGCCGATTAACAACAGGTCGGGTTGGGACGAATAGGTAACCAGTGTCAACGGCGTTCTAGTTTTTAATTCTCTTTCCAACACATTGGTGAGTTCAAATTCATGGCCGCGTCGTAAGGTGCGGTTGTCAAAAATAGAAACAGCAATAGTTTGCCGGTTATTCATGGTAAAATGAGGGGTATAGCCGCAACCGGCTATGATTTCCGATAAGATTAAACAAAGTAAAGATATAAAAATATTTTTAATCATTTTATGTTTTTTAATTGTTCCTGGGATTCGGCCGCCCATTTCGTTTCCGGGTAATTTTTTATAACGTGGTTAAAATATATCAGGGCGGCGTCCGGTTGGTTGCTTCTTAAATAAAAACAGGCGATTTCATAATCGCGTTCGGCCAGGGCCGAAATAATTTCTTTAAGATAAGCATTAACCTGCTCGGCCAAGGGATGTTGAGAATAGCGGCTTAAAAATTTTTCCAAAATGCCCCGGGCGTTAATTAACGGTTCTTTGTCATAATTTGTTCCCAGGTATTCTGATAAATAACACCGGCCGGTTTGAAAAAGAGCCCGGGGGACCGATTCGCTTTTTGGGTATGTTTTCCGAAATGACTCATATTCCAGCCGCGCTTCAGCCATTAATTTTTGTTCAAAAAGAATATCGCATAGTTTTAAATGATACTTTTCCGCCGGCTCGGCGTAAGGATACCGTTGCAGGGTCGTTCTGATAACATTCATTCCCCACTCGGTTCCCGGCAAAAGGCCTAATCCGAATAATTTTTTGTGCCGGAGTCCGGTTAAATAGATAAAACCGATTTCAAACTGCCTTTCAATCACCTGCGGTAATTTAGCGCTTTTGGGGAAAAGGGTTAAATATTGTTCGTAGAGGTCATAAGCGGATTCATATTTTTCCATCCGGAAAACAGTTTCAGTTTTTAAAAACATAATCCGTTCCTGTTGTTCCTGATTTTTAGTTTGTTTACGAAGATTTTTCAATATTTTATAAGAGAGTGAAAATTTGCCTTCATTGAAAAGCGCTTCGGCTTTTTGATAAGCCGTTTCGGCTTCAGGCGAAGCAGGTGCGGATTCGGTTAGTGGACCGGTGTTTTGATTTTTTACGGCCGAGCCGGCACAACCGTTGAATCCTGAAACTAAGATTAAATAAAACAATAAACCAACTAAACAGGTGAAGTTATTTTTTTCCATATAGCTCGGTTACACTCACTACAAGATTAATTAAAAACCGTTTCTTTATTCCGATAGCAAAATCGTGAATTTGTCATTGGTTGGATTGCCAGAGCGGTTTTGAGCGGTTCCCCGAGAATGCTGGCGATATAATAATTCAGGATTTCTCTCAAATTCTGATTCATGAAGAGGGAAATTTTTAGCCGGCTTAAATCAGAAGTTTGGCCGGTAGAAAGATTGTAATATAATGAAAGGACGCCCGGATTAGTGGTGATGACGTGGTTATCCGTTCGGTGACATTTCCGGCAAACCGCGCCGCCGGCCCGGGCGCTGAAAACTACCTGATTTGAAGTAACCGTGTTTGCCGGCCCGGAAGGTGTTATTTGTTTGTTACACCGGGCGCAAGAGCGGGTGTACGGCATATAGCCCAACGATTTTAAAGCACGGGTTTCAAAGGCGAATAATACCAGATCCATTAATTCATTACCCGGAAAAACCGGGGCGGGCCCCGATGAAATCGGGGCGGGTCGGCCAGTCTGAATTTCTGATAGTTGTTTCATTGTTTCTAAAGCCAGGTCAAATAAAACGGTATTTTTATCTTCTAAAGCAGTCATCTGGTTTAAAAAATCAGCCACATAAATTCCCCGCGTGAGCAAATCAAGGCTGGTTCTTAACGGCATAAAACTATCAAGTAATTCGTATTCCATCAATATTTTAATAGGCTGACTTGGTTTATTAAGAAATACAATATGGTGATAACTTAATAAATCAATCGGCCCGTCAAATTTTTTGTTTTTCCGCTTGGAACCTTTGGCGATGGTATTAATTTTACCGAAATCAGCAGTATAAAAAGTTGCCCACTGGCTGGTTTCGCTATAATCGCTTCGCTTCAGCGTCATCGCTCTGGTCTTTAACGGTCCCATTAGCATATAAAGAACCTATTATAGTTATTGGCGATATAATCGTCAAGTAAAATGAGCAGATAATTAGAGTAAATGGGGGGTACCTATTGCTATTATTCCTTATTCCTCTTATGAGAAGTTATGCTATTATAAAAATGATTAACAAATGAATGCTATTGAATTTCATCGGGATTTCTTTTGCTTACGGGGATTGCTAACTCGTTCGGCCGCTTTAGTCACGGCATTCGGCGTCAAACCGAATTCAATGCTAATAATTTCTTCTTTCATCATTATTTTTTAAGGCACCAGAACCGAAGCGGTTTTGAAGGTGGCGGTGATGGTTTCCCCCAGGGTTAATTTTAATTCTTCAAAAGATGCCTTGGTAATAAAAGCCGTCAGTTCGACTCCGACGTTAATTGTTACCCGGACTATATTTTCCTGGAAGTTGAGATTGGTGATCCGGCCGGTCATCACGTTCCGGGCGCTGGAATGGAATCGTGCGCGGGAAAGAATGATATGCCGCGGGTTGATACAGATATGAGAATATCCGAGGTGCTCGGTATCCACATAAACTTTTAGCCCGGGTTTTAATTCTAAATATTTTAAGCCGTCGGTTTCTTTTAATTCGCCGCTGAAAACATTTTCCATGGAAGTTTCTACGACTTTTCCGTTGAGCAGGGAAAAAACCTGGTGACCTAGGCGATAGGCCTGATTTAAATCATGGGTCGTCATAATAACCGTTGTTCCGGTATCCTGATTAATCAGCCGGATAATATTTTCAATCGATTCTTCATTACGCCGGTCGATATTAACGGTAGGTTCGTCCAGGCATAAAACTTCCGGTTCCAGGATGAGAGCGCGGGCAATCGCCACCCGTTTACTTTCACCGCCTGATAATTTTTGGGCCGGACGGTCCGCTAATTCCTTGAGATTAACCAGGGCGAGCGACTCAGTTACCTTCTGCTTAATAACCGAAGCAGCCAATCCCCTTTGTTTTAACCCGTAAGCCACGTTGTTAAAAACAGTGCTGGAGAAAAGGAAATGGTTCTGTAAAACCAGCGTGATGGTCCGTCTTAATTTATATAAATTAGTATCTTCATGAACAACAGTTTGGTTTTTGAATAATAACTGTCCCTGCGATGGCCGGTCCAGGAATGATAAAATATTAAGCAGGGTGGTTTTTCCGGAGCCGTTCGGCCCGACCAGAATATGAATTTTACCTGGTTGGAATTGTAAAGAAGAAATATTCAGGACTGGGCTGCCGCCGTAATTTTTTTTTAGATTAATTAATTGATAAAGCGGTGTCGTTGTGTTCATTTATTTTTTTCTGATTAACTGAAGGCCCAGATTAATAATAAGGGCAATGACTAAAAGGATTATTCCCAGGGCAATGGCCAGTTCAAATTCTCCTTTACCGGTTTCAAAGGCAATCGCTGTAGTGATATTCCTGGTCACCCCTTTAATATTTCCGCCCAGAATCATTGAAACGCCGACCTCGGCAAAGACCCGGCTGAAACCGGCGATGACCGCGGCCAGGAGGACATATTGTTTTTCTGAAATAATCGTTAGGAATAGTTGCCAGCGGTTGGCGCCGAGAGTCAAGGCGGTTAATTTAATGCGCGGGTCAATATTTTCAACCGCCGCCAGCGATAAGGCCGTAATAAGCGGGGTGGCTAAGACGAATTGTCCGATGACCATGGCCGTTTGGCTATATAAGAGGCCTAATTGGCCGAAGGCACCCTGCCGGGAGAGGAGATAATAAATAAAAAGGCCGATTACCACTGTTGGTACGGCCAGCAAACTGTTTAAAATGAGACGGAGCAGTCCGCGTCCGTAAAAGTTTTTGGAACCAATCAGAAGTCCGAGCGGAACGCCGATCAGGGTAGCCAAGGTGGTGGAAATGAGAGAAACTTTAACGGAAATAAAACAAATCCGGAGCATTTCCGGGTCAAACCGCAGTATCATTTTTAGGGCGTTTAAAATACCGGGCCAGAAGTTCATAGGTATCTACGTAATTGGAATAATGGAATAATGGAATATTGGAAAATTGGAATACTGAGGGGATCTATTTCCATGATTCTATTTTTCCAATATTCCATCTTTTTGTTATTTTTCCTGCATGACCGGGTCAAAAAGGACTTCGCCTTGCTGTTTAAAATTACCGATCATTTTTTGAGCGGCTGGAGAGGTCAGCCAGTTAATTAATTTAGTTGCGGCTTCATATTTTACGTTGGGAAAGCGAGCCGGATTAACAGTGGTGATACTGTAAGGATTAATTAACTGCGTGTCACCCCGGCAAAGAATGAGCAGTTCAATCTTTTTTTTAAAAGATAAATAAGTGGCTCGGTCGGTCAGGCAATAGGCCTTTTTTTCGTTGGCAATAATCAAGGTTGCGCCCATTCCCTGCCCGCTTTCCAGATGCCATTTTCCCAGTGGTTTTAGGGGGATAAGTTCCCAGAGGAATTTTTCTTTCTGGTGGGTGCCGGATTCATCGCCCCGTGAAATAAAAATGCTTGGCGTCCCGGCAATTTTCTGCAGGGCGAATTGAGCCGGGTCGGCTATTTTGAGACCGGCCGGATTATCCGCCGGCCCAACGATAAAAAAATCATTCGTCATTATCGGCCGGCGGTCAACCCCAAACCCGTCCGCGATAAATTTTTCTTCCAGCTTCGGGTCGTGGACCAGGACTGCATCGATATCGCCCTGTCTGGCTAATTTTAAGGCCTTACCCGTGCCCACCGCAATCACATCAATTTTATAATTAAATTCCTTTTCAAATTCCGGTAAAAGGTAAGATAGCAGGCCGGAATTTTCCACGCTGGTGGTGGTGGCGAGTTTTAGGCGGGTAACGGGTTGTTCCGATTCGCTGCAACTCGCCGTAATGGCGATAATTAATGTTAACAATAAGTACCGCAGATTGTTTTTCATAAGTATATTTAAGTATTTTTTGCAGAAAATTCAAGAAAAAAAGAAATGGCTGTCTATGCCGATACGACATAGTTTTTTGAATGTAAGGTATATCGG